>Ga0304729_1002116_pt1 | contig 12279 bp, 9 predicted proteins | sample C_131016_MF_Meta_FD_190475 | JGI IMG/M metagenome (GOLD analysis project Ga0304729, IMG submission 190475) | Freshwater microbial communities from Lake Croche, Canada to study carbon cycling - C_131016_MF_MetaG (v2) (version 2) | ecosystem: Environmental > Aquatic > Freshwater > Lake | place... | reverse complement strand
CGGCAGTGGGCTTTGGCTTCAGCTTGGCTTATCTAATTGGGCTGCTAAGGGCAGCCAAATAGCCCACTGCACTAACGCACTAACGCACTAACGCACTAACGCACTAAGTGTGCGACCGTAGAAGAGCCTCTAGTCTGAATTTTGATCAGACGGCCTTCACCTCGGCGATACCAATATGGTGCAGCTCCTGTGGTGGAAGACACTCTCACGTAGCATGCGCCTTTGACGGATAACTTAGTGGTTCGAATCGCGTTTTCCCAATTCTGAGAAGTGGAAGTTCCGATTACTTGGAAGTCGCTATCCAAATACTCCAGCAGGGTTGCTTCGACTTGTTTGTTTGGTGAGACGTAGCAACTCACTGAATTTTTTCTAATTCCAAACTGGCAGCTACCGGTGGGAGCATCCAAGTTTTTTGACGTCACGGTTATCGGATCGCTCAGTTCACTCCAAACTTCACCCCACATCCCCATGTTCACCTGCATGAAGCGATATGTGAAAGTCATGCCGTTAACATCTTCATTTGGTTGCATTCCAACCATAAATCTTTGGCCAGGGCTGATCCGAATCATCAATCCATCGGACCGGTAAATTCGCCAATACATCTTCGGATCCAAGTTCTGCACTTCAAACTCGGTGTATGTGTAAGCGACTTCTTTGACAGTGATGCCGGTTGGTTTCGGAGGCGTCGCAACAAGCAATCGATAGCCAAGCCAGTCGCTGTCCATCATTGTGTTTCCCTTGCACTCAGGTTCGGCAACTGCTCGTACCCAGAACACTGAGGGTTGCGGGGCTTCTCCAGAAGCAGTTATAAAGGTTTCTTCTGTGCAGTGCATAGTGCCGTTTGGTTCATAACGGTATTCGTAGCTCTTCGCTCCTGGCACGCTCTCCCAGCCAAACCGAATGGAATCAGATGAGAGATATTGAGTGTCAACAAAAATCTTTTTTATTGCAGGCCAAGCAACGGTGCTCAAATGAGCGGAAGGTTCGCCGAGTTGTGAGTACTTGTTTAGCAATCTGAATGTTCCAGAGACAGTCGTTAATAGACTCGCTGACGGACAAATAAATGAATAAGGGCGGTTTGGCGTTCCTTCCATTGCCGGCGAGTAACCGGAGCAGGCTATTTCTTTCCCATCATCAAATCGGAAAATTCCCGGCATCTCTGCTGTGTTAGTCCGATTCTGCCAAAGGTTCGCGCTGAGATCATCGGTTCTTATTAGGATCTCGTCAGCTCGAGAATTGAACTCTGTAACTGTTGGAGTACTCGGGTAGTACTCGTTTTTTAGAAGCACGAGTGCTGGCATTGATACTTGACTATTTCTACGAATCTGAAACGAGAAGCTCTGAGCATAATTCCCTTGAGTCTCGTAACTTGTAACGTTCTTTCCCACGAGCTTGGAATTCATGTATAAATCTGCAGGCTCATCATTCCAGCTGACCGAAATGTTCTGCAGCGAGGTTGTTACAGTCGGAGCATCAATCGTGCTGCCAGCGGCAATCAACTTAGTAAGGTCTGTCGCAGCTAATGCATCGACGATTCCTGCTCCGGTGAAATACTGCTGTGGGAAATCGCTTTGCACCTGAGCATTGCAAGACCACTTCCCGTTTTCAACCGACTTTGCGCAAGAGTCCCAGACCTGAGGTTTTGTTTCGTGCGCTGGTTTTGCAGTGGCTTGCAAAATAGCTTGCACTTCAGAAGAAGCGAGGTCTGGCTTGATAGAAAGAACTAGAGCTGCAACTCCAGCTATGAAAGGTGTAGCGGCAGAGGTTCCGCCAAACCCATTCGTTGGGCCGACTGGATCAAATCCAGCTATGTCAACGCCTGGCGCCATCAAATCTAAATTCGGACCCCAACTTGAGAAACCCGCTCTAGATTCAGTGTGATCGATTGCTCCTGCACTTATCAACCCGGCAATCATATGAGCGGAGGGGAAGGATTCTGTCGCTTTACCTAAAACACAATATCTGTTAACGCCCCAGTACTCGACAGGTTTACAGCCTTGGTTACCGTAGGCCGCGACAACGACTACGCCTTTTCTAGTTGCAGCGAGAATTGCTGCATTCATGTAGAGATCCTCGCTACCGCCAAAACTCATGCTGATAACTTGTGCGCCTTGATCTACCGCCCAATTAAATCCTTTTCGGATAGCCTCGTTATCGCACCAGCTCAGATAACAAACTCTTCCGATAATCAATGATGCGCCTGGCGCTGAGCCGCTAACTCCTGTGGCTAGATCGAGATCAGCAGCAACCGACGAAGCAGTTAAGGTGCCGTGTTCTTGAAGTGGTGACTGACCTGACACAAAGTCTTTGAAGGCAATTATTTTGCTGCTTAGCCCAGGTGCACTGTTGGCAACACCACTATCGAGAATCGCAACTTTTACTCCTGTACCGATGATGCCTTCGGCACGAGTTTTGTCTGCATTGATTTCTTTGATAGCCCACTGATTGTGTTCAGCTGTAGTGCCGTATTCCGGCCAGTATGTAGTTTCTTCCGCCAAGGCTGTTGCCTGTGGGAATATGACCAACGCCACACTCGTCAGATAAGCGCTTATTTTCAGCACCTCTTTGAGCATTACTGTTTGGCCACCAAGGTTGTAATCATCGCTTTAGCAGCGAGCACCATTTTGTCTATATCCATTGTGAAAAGGTTAGGGAAGTCCTCTGACATTTCGGTCATGAGTGGAACATGAACAAAACCACTTTGGATACTTGTATCGGCTAGAGCTCTTTGCAATTCATAGAAGATGTGGTTACACACAAAGGTTCCGGCTGTCAATGACACTGTTGCCGGTATTCCTTCTGACCGAATTGCTGCCACTAGCTCCTTTATCGGCAGGGAAGTTTCAAAAGCTAGCGGGCCATCGGCGTGGATTGGTTGATCTATTCTCAGGTGCCCTGAGTTATCAGCTATGGATGCATCATCCATGTTCACAGCAAATCGTTCTGGGGTGATTCCAGTTCGGCCTTCGGCTAAACCAAAACAAATGACAACATCTGGATTGTGTTCTGCAACCAGAGCGAGAAGCCTTTCTGCAGCTTCGCCATAAACCACTGGGAGAACTTTGGTAAGTATCTGAGCTCCAGGGACATCATCTGGCTTTAGGGCAAGAACTAGTTGCTCACTAGGGTTGAGCTTTGCATTATTGAATGGCTCGAAACCTGTTACCAGCACCTTCAGCATGCGGTCAGTCTAACTCTTAGTGGTATTTGGTAACAGGTTTTTATAGAGTTGATAACACTTTCGCATCGGGGGCTGAAGTTGCTTAGATTCAATAACCTTTGGCGTTTAGGCTTTCGGAATGCTGAAAAAAACTAACCCTCTAGTGGGATACCTAAGAATTCTGATGGCGCTTGCCCTATTTGGCAGTATCTACTGGCAAGTAAGCGACCGTCTTGCTCACAACCTCTTTAGGCCTACGGAGTATTTCGCTTACTTCACAATCACTTCTGGACTTCTAGCTGGCGCTGTATTGATTGTTGCGGGTATCGGTGTCCTTCGCAATCAAGCAGAAACCAAGTTTCTGACCTTGTCCCGACTAACTATGGCGGTGTCCATGGTGATTGTTTGCGTCATCTATAACGCATTGCTGGCTAATGCTGCTCCAGATGAGAGAGATATCGGCTATGCCTGGCCATTGCTTCCTAATCAGGTAATCCACACATACATGCCAATCATCATCTTCTTGGAATGGCTATTTACTAACACTGGAGTTGCACTAAAACTAAAGAGCGCATTCTGGGTCTTGGTTTATCCGTTGACTTGGTTGGCATTCTCAATTACTCGAGGCTTCGTTCAAGGCTGGTGGGCTTACTGGTTTATCGACCCACAGTATGGAATTAGCACCATGATTACTTGGATACTTGCAATCTCAGTCTTCTTCACGGTGCTTTCTCTGGCGATGCTGCCGGCTCAAAGGGCGCTCGCTAAGGTAATCAAATAGCTTTCAGTTTGAGGCTTAGCCTTAGTTCATGATTGATTTCCAAGATCCAGACTTTGTTCTTGACCCATACCCAAAACTAAAAGAACTACGCCAAGAAGGTAAACCCGTTTGGCATGAAGGTTTAGGGATGTGGTTGGCAGCTAGACATAGTGATGCCAATGCAGTACTTAGAACTAAGTCTTTGGGAAGAATCTTTACCCCTAAGTCTCCCGAGAGCGAATGGGCGGAATTCAACTGGTTGCATGCTGACAGCATCCTCGACTCAGAGCCGCCTAAACACACCAGACTGAGATCACTTGTTGGCAAAGCTTTCTCCAGATCAAGAATTGAAGCACTCAGACCTGAGATTGAACGCATCGCAAGTTCTCTCTTAGATGATGCCCAACTCAAACTTGATGAAACCGGTTACTTTGATTTGATTGCTGATTATGCAGAGCCACTGCCAGTGAAAGTCATTGCTGCATTACTTGGTTTCCCAGACCAAGACGAGCATCTGCTAAGACCTTGGTCTCAAGCGATAGTGAAGATGTATGAAGTGAATCCTTCTGAAGAAGCACAGACCGAGGCAAAACAAGCAGCTCATGAGTTTGCTGAATATGTCCGAGGGTTAATGGTTGAAAGAAAAGCCAAGCCAGGAACCGACCTGATTAGCGAGTTAGCTGTTGTTGAGGAAGCCGGCGAGAAACTAAATGCTCAAGAGCTCATCGCAACCTGTGTCCTGTTATTGAATGCTGGTCATGAAGCGAGTGTTAATGGTTTTGGTAATGGCATGGTTGCCGTCCTTGAGAGAGCGCACCAACTAAAACTGTTACAAGATAATCCTCGAGGTATTACCGATACAGCTATCGAAGAGTTCCTAAGATTCGATGCACCGCTTCACCTGTTCGAAAGAACTGCAACAGCAGATACCGAGATAGGTGGAATCACTGTTTTAGAGGGACAGAAGATTGCTTCGCTGATTGGCTCTGCCAATAGGGATGAAACCGTCTTCGAAAGAGCTGATGAAATGGATCTGACCAGGGCGCAAAACCCACATATTGGCTTTGGTGCGGGTATTCATTTTTGTCTAGGAGCACCGCTATCTCGGATAGAGATGAGTGCATCTTTACCCTTGTTGTTTGAACGAATGCCTAACCTTGCGCTCAAATCAGAGCCAGTAAGAAGACCCACTTTTGTGCTTAGGGGCTACGAAAAGATTGAAGTAACCAGTAGCAATTAGGCGCGCATTGCGGTGTTTTGTTGCCAATTGGTAGTTAGTTCCAAAAGTAACGAATTGGTAACTTGCCTAATTATTGCGTTTTTTTACAAGAAGCCTGAGAGTAACCTGAAACAGCAGTCCCAAAGTCGGGTGTTCCAAAGGTTTGCCCGACCTAACTAATTAGGAAAGGCTACAAAAAATGGAGAATACCCTCTCTAATGTGATGACGAACGTTGAGTTCAGCGCTGTTTACAACATGCTGTCTCTAGGTATCGCCAGCATGCTATTTACATCGATCTTCTTATGGATCGCTCGCGACAGAGTTCTACCTAAGTACCGCCTTGCAGTTATGGTTTCAGCAACCGTTACATCAATCGCTGCCTACCACTACTTCAGAATGTTTGATTCCTTCAACGCCGCATACGGCAAGGGTGGCGCAACCGACACTCTTACAGCGTTCTTGCAATACAACGTTGGTTACCGTTACGTTGACTGGTTCCTAACAGTTCCACTACTACTAGTTGAGTTAGTTGCTGTTCTAGGTCTAGCAAAGGCTGTTCAGTCTTCATTGCTTAAGCGTCTAGTTCCAGCTGCAGCTTTGATGATCGTCCTTGGTTACCCTGGTGACACAAAGACTCACCTATTTGGTCTAGGCAACGACATGTGGGGCCTTCTATCAACCATCCCATTCCTATACATCATGTATGTTCTATGGGTTGAGTTGTCAAAGAGCCTAGCAAGCCAGTCAGACAAGGTACGCGGTATCTTCACTGGTCTTCGTTTGCTTCTAATCGCAACTTGGGGTGTTTACCCAATCACCTTCATCCTTGCGATGAACAGTACAACTGCTCCTACAGGTGCTGAAGTACTTGCACGCGAAGTTGGATACAGCATTGCTGACATCCTAGCTAAGTGTCTATTCGGTCTAATCATCTTCAGCATTGCACGTATCAAGTCAGCTGAAGACGACAAGGCATTTGCTTCATCAGAAGGTCACTAGTTCCTAGTTACTTCTTAAACATTTGGAGCCACCTGCAAAGGTGGCTCCATTTGTTTTAACTAGAAAGTGATTTCTATTTCAGTTCCCAGCGCTTCACGCACTCTAGGGATGACCTCGTTGGCATAGAGCTCAATTGATTTGAGCATCTGTGATTGAGGCATAGGGCCGGTTGAATACTTGAGATCAAAACGATTAGCCCCGCTTGATGTAATGGCATGAATAATCTTCTCCGCTACTGTCTCGGGAGAACCAACATACAACGAACCGAACTTCACCTCATTGTCGAAGTGCTCATAAGTCATTGGACCCCACCCGCGCTCACGACCAATACGACCAAACGATGCGTTGTATTGTGGCCACATCTGCGCTGCTGCCTCTTCATCGGTATCAGCGATGTGACCCGGTGAATGAATCCCTATTGGAAGCTGAGGCTTCTCAAAACGATTTAGTGATTCTCGATACAGACCTGCAAATGGAGCAAACCTTTGTGGGTCTCCACCAATGATTGCTAGCGCAAGAGTTGCCCCATGCTTGGCAGCTCTAATTACTGAATGTGGCGAACCACCAACCCCGACTCGAAGCGGGATAGCTCCTCTTTCAGTCTTTGGATAAACCTCTTGGTTACTAAGCGCAGCTCTGGTCTCTCCCGACCAGGTAACTGGGGTTTCTTTTAACAGTTCAACTAGCAGGTCAAGTCTTTCCTCAAACAGTTTTTCGTAGTCGGAAAGATTGAAGCCAAATAGTGGGAAACTCTCGGTGAAGGAACCTCGGCCTGCAGTAATCTCTGCCCTGCCATTAGATAGGGCATCTATAGTTGCAAATCTCTGATAGACCCTGACTGGGTCTTCGCTGGAGAGAACTGTAACTCCAGTGCCAAGGATGATCTTTGATGTGACGGTAGCAATACCTGCTAGCACCGTATCTGGTGCAGAAACAGCGAAGTCGCTGCGGTGATGTTCGCCGACGCTGAAATGATCGATGCCTAACTTGTCAGCCAGCACAGCCTGCTGCACTGCATCTCTGATGGACTGGCCAGCTGATAAGGGTTGACCTGCATCGTCGGAGCCAATGTCTCCAAAAGTATCTAAACCAAATTCAAGTCGCAGTTTCTCAGTCATAAGACAACTTTAGACTTATCCTCAGTTTTAGTCAAGGGGGGCTTTACTATAAACCAAGGGGCGAAGCTAAATTACTCTGCTGCCGCCAATTGGCCACAAGCTCCGTCTATTTCTTTTCCTCTGGTATCTCTAAGAGTTGTTGGGATGCCAGATTTTTCCAGAGTTGATACAAACAGTCGAGTTACCTCAGGTGTTGAAGCTGTCCAGATAGAACCAGGAGTTGGGTTTAGCGGAATTGGATTCACATGAACCCAACCTTTACCTCTAGCGTTTAGTTTTTGACCTAGTAGCTCTGCACGCCACTGATGATCATTCATGTCTTTGATCAATGCATACTCAATCGAAACTCTTCTACCAGTGGCATCAAAGTATGCCTTAGCAGCATCTAGTGCTTCATCGACTTTCCATTTGGAATTCACTGGAATAAGTTCATCTCGAAGTTCATCATCTGGTGCGTGCAATGAAAGAGCAAAGGTAACTGGGATATTCTCTTCAGCGAGTTTCTTGATTGCTGGAACTAAACCAACAGTTGAAACAGTGATGTTTCTAGCTGACATTCCAAGACCCTCAGGTTGAGCACCAACCATTGTTCTAACTGCCAACATTAGACGGTTGTAATTAGCTAACGGTTCACCCATGCCCATAAAGACAATGTTGGAAACCCGTTCTTCGTGCTCGGTGTCTTTGCGTCCACCTAAACCACCAGCAGTGATAACGGCGTTCGCCTGAACTATCTGATCAACAATTTCACCTGCAGTCATGTTCCTTGTGAGCCCTGCTTGACCGGTAGCGCAGAAGGGGCAGTTCATCCCACAGCCAGCTTGGGAACTAACACAGAGGGTGATTCTCCCTGGGTATCTCATCAGCACAGATTCAACTAGAGCACCATCAAATAATCTCCAAAGGAATTTGATGGTGTCCCCGTTATCGGTTTGCAGTCTCTTCACTTCAGTAAGTAGTGGCGGTAAGAAAGCCTTGACTAGTTCTGCTCTTCCCTCTTGAGGCAGATCAGTCATGAGCTCTGGATTGGAAGTGTAGTGAGAGAAATAGTGCTTCTCTATTTGCTTCACTCTAAAAGAAGGAACACCTAGTTCTTTAGCTTTAGCAACACGTTCTTCTTTAGTCATGTCAACTAGATGAGCTGGAGGTACTGCTTTTCTAGGTTTAGCTTCAAACTCAAGAAGCGGTCTGCCTGAGGCATCTTTCTTTTGCTGCCAACCTTCGGTAGCAGGTTTTACCTGACGTGAATCAGTCATGCTACCTCCTTGAAGTTACTCTCAAGTCTAAGAGAGTTAGTTAGTTGGGCGACCGGCATACCTAAATAGGTCACCGTAACGAAGTGGAACAATACGAACAGTTCGTAAAGGGTTAGGAGCTTCAAGCATCATGCCATTACCTAAATACATAACTACGTGATACTTATCGCCATTGAAGTCATCAACGTATGAGTACCACATTAGATCGCCGCGAACTGCATCCTTGACGGGAATCAATCGTCGCTTCTCCGCCATGTTATAGAACTGGTTGGTAGCTGAATGTGTTCCGATGTAAACACCTGCAACCGCATAAGAACCTTTAGTGATACCGGAACAGTCCCAGACGTCAGGACCCATTCCACCTAGAACATATCTCTCACCAAGTTGTTTGCTAGCAAAGTTGAAAGCTATCTCAACCTTGTTGGTATCAGGTGGACCAACTTCATAAAGACTTGGGGCGTCGATAGGGCCAGGTAATTCGTTCTGACGTTTCTCGTCGATTATTCCTTGAATACGTTGTTGCTCTAGTGATGCCGATATGTTTTCTAGCCTTGCAAGCTGAGCCACGAAAGTTACGTTTAATCGCTTCTGCTCATCTACTTTTGCTTGCAGTTCATCAGCTGCTTTTTGAGCTGCTGCTAAAGCATCCTGAGCTATAGCTGTTTTAGCTGCCAATTCTTCTTTGGCTGCTTTTAGCTGATCTTCTAAAGACTTGGCATACTGCTGTCTTTGAATAGCTGATTTATAAATCTGATCACTTGATTGAGCAATCTTCTCTTGAGCACCTAGCTTGTATAGCAGGTTGCCTGCTTTTTTAGAGTTCAAGAACAAGTTCAATGAGGTTCCTGCTGCTCCATTGCGCCACATCTGGCTAGCAATCTCAGCTAACTGCTGTTTAGCTTGTTTAGCTTCAGCGGTAGCGGCATTGACTTTAGCCTGTAAAAGCTCAACCTTGGCTGCCACTGCATCTTCCTCATCTTTAGCCTGGTTGTATTTCTCAGCCTTGAGCATGGCAATACGTTCCAGCCCCACCTGCTCGGCGGTTAGGTCAGCGATTATGGTCTGTAGCCGCTTGATCATGGCCTTTTTACGGGCGGTATTCTTGCGGGCGTTTTCGACTTCCTGAGCGGAAGGATAGGGCTTTTTGGCGAAGGCTGCCTCGACGCTAAGGCCTCCAAAGACCAGTCCACCTATGACAAATAGGGCTAGAAAGCGTGAACGTAGGGTCTTCACAGCTAGTCCACCTCCTGAATGTCGTAAGTATTTCTAAACTAACATCGAACGGCCTATTTATGAGGTTGCATAAACCTCCTTAGAGCAAGTAACCTTGACCCTTGGTGCTCTCTTTAAGCTCCATCGCTTTGACGGCCCCATCGTTTAGTGGCCTAGGACGCTGCCCTTTCACGGCAGTAGCACGGGTTCGAATCCCGTTGGGGTCACCAAGCGAAGGTGTTTGAAAAGTACTTTTGGTCCTGTAGCGCAGTTGGTTAGCGCGCCGCCCTGTCACGGCGGAGGTCGCGAGTTCAAGTCTCGTCAGGATCGCTGCGATATAAACATCGCTCAGCCTTATCTAGGTTGAGGCTGGGTAGCTCAGTTGGTAGAGCGAACGACTGAAAATCGTTAGGTCCGCGGTTCAATCCCGCGTCCAGCCACCATTTCTTCAATCGCTTCAACTCTTGAAGTGTCCCCTGCGATAAATATCAGTTCTTTATTTAGTCGCTTACCTTTAACTCCGACTTTGGTTCCTGCTTTGTTATAGATACCTATTTGAGATCCGATGTATCTCTTGTAATCAAATTCGAGTAAGGCAACGCTCTCGTGACCTGCTTCAAGAATTGCTTCTGCGATATCTATTGGTTCAACCCAAGACTCATCGTTGTATGAAACAACTAACGTTTTACATTTAGCTTTGGTAATCACAGCTTTGAAAGCTCCTGGCATTAGTTTTCTTTTATTGAAAACTGAATGCGTCTGTTGTGATCTACTATCTAACCGCTTCATTGCAATGCCATAGACCGGAGGCTTATCCCATCTAACTAAGGTTTCCCAGATGTGATAGTTGGTGAAGTATCGGTGTTGGTTATAAGGCGGATCCATATAAAACAGATCCACTTCGGGTAATTCTGAAACAACTTCTTCAGCTAGACCCAACACACTCTTACCTTTACCTGGGATTAGATCAGGAATTTTTAATTCCAAATCATTACCTGCTCGATGAGACCAGTTCTTCAGGTATGCCATGTGTTGACCAGTGGTGCTATCAACTTTGTCGGCAGCTAGCATCAGAGCGGTAAGCAGAATGTCGAAGTCTTTATCTGATTTGAAGTTCTTCTCAAGTTCTCCACGAATGGCATCTATTCGTAAACCATTTTTAGGTTGAAAGAACCAGGCATCTTCACAAAAGTGTTCAGTGACATAACCTCTAATCCCTGGTAGTTCATTGAGATAGTCAATCTTTGCTTGCAGTGCTACTAGGTCAACTTCGTTGGCATCAGTCTCGATGTAGCACTTGGCTAAGACATCACTATAGGTAGCAGCGTCACTAGCTATGACCTCTAAGCCATTTCGCTTGAACTCCTGGGCAACCCTGGTAGTTCCAGTAAATAGGTCAACAGCAGTCTTAGCCTCGGCAGCATTAGCGATGGCCCCTAGGACACCCACGAGAGTCCTTTTTGAGCCTAAATACTTGATCACTTGCTACCTTTGTTCATTTTTCACAGGGTATCAGGGCTTAGATGGTTAGGCTTGTCTAGGGTTTTTACCCCACTGCAAAGAAGCAGCCCATAAACAGAAAGCTTTATCAAACATGGCAATTCTCGCCCGTTTTCGTTGGATCGGCCTCGTCTTTATCTCGATGGCAATCTCTATCGTCATCATCGATGGCACTATCGTCAACACCATCTTCCCTAAGGTCATTGATGCCTTACATATCTCCTCAAATGAGGTCCAGTGGGTTCAGGAAAGCTACGTTCTAGTCTTTGCTGCATTGCTTTTGGTCTGGGGTTCGATTGCCGACCGTGTGGGTAGAAGAAACCTCTTGCTAATCGGTATCGTAATCTTCGTCGCAGCATCTGTTTGGGCTGGATATTCAAACGACCCAACACAGCTGATTCTTGCTCGTATCGTCCAAGGCCTCGGTGGCTCTATGGTGCTACCAACAACGCTGTCACTAGTGAACGCTAACTTCCAAGGCAAAGAACGTGGCATTGCTTTTGCTGTCTGGGGTTCAACCATCGGTGGAATGGTTGCCCTAGGTCCTGTTCTTGGTGGTTGGCTAGCAACAAGCTTTGGTGAGGGTGGCTGGCGTTTAGCGTTCAGTATCAACTTGCCGATAGGTCTTTTGATTTTGGCTGGTCTGTTGCTTTTTGTAAACGAATCAAAAGTTGAACAACGCTCCGGTGCCCCTGACATTCTTGGTGCACTCTTATCGGTTGGCCTCTTCCTTACTTTGGTCTTCGGTCTTATCGAGGGTCGTAACTACGGATGGTGGAGTGTGAACAAGGACTTCAACATTGGTGGTTGGTCATGGGGAAATCCAGGTATCTCAGTTATTCCTGTTGCTCTTGGTTTATCTGTTGTCTTCGGGGTTCTGTTTTACTTCTGGGAAAGAGCAAGAGAGCACGCTCACAAGCCAGTGCTACTTGATCTAAACCTCTTCAAAGTCACTTCATTTAGAAATGGTTCACTTGCTGCCTTGATTATCTCTATGGGTGAGTTCGGAATTCTTTTTGCTATCCCACTGTGGTTACAAAACGTTCTAGGGCTA
>Ga0304729_1002113_pt1 | contig 12280 bp, 9 predicted proteins | sample C_131016_MF_Meta_FD_190475 | JGI IMG/M metagenome (GOLD analysis project Ga0304729, IMG submission 190475) | Freshwater microbial communities from Lake Croche, Canada to study carbon cycling - C_131016_MF_MetaG (v2) (version 2) | ecosystem: Environmental > Aquatic > Freshwater > Lake | place... | reverse complement strand
AGTAGTACCTGCATCTAAACTAAAATTACTGGCATCAAACGTAATCAGACCTTGATCACCATTTAAATTAAATTGCGAAACTTTTCCAGTTATTTCACCATCTAACTCAAGGATTAATCCTGGAGGCAATGTTCCCGATGTTTTTACATATAGGATAACAGATTCTGTAATTGTGCTTGATGCGGTAACTGATAGCATACTGATTAAATTAGCTTCGATATTGCCCAAGTTAGACCCGGTAACCCACCCCATTACACTTTCAACTTCACCCAATACTTGTACAGTAAATGTACGTTTACTTGTAGCAGTTTCTGCACGATCACTTAGTCTCATTGCAGTCACAGTAAAATGGTAAGTTTTAGTAATTGCTGGTTGGTAAGGAACAACACCAAATATTTCAGCAGTCCCTTGATCAAATTGCATACCTGGAGGTAGTATACTAACTGTAGAATCCGGATTAGTTGCGTCTAATGAGTATACTATAGGACCTAAATCTAAATCTTCATAAGTGTCTAATCTTATAGTTTGATAATTGTTTGCCCTACGTACTCCAAGGTTAGCAGGAGTAACCCATATCGGCGCCCTTACATAAGTTGCATCAACCATGAATGATCCCGAACCAGCAGTGGTAACAGTATTGTCTGCTCTAAAGTAATCATCTCCAACTACATAAATTTTAAACTTTCTTTTTACTTCAGTATCACCGTCGGTAATAGTTACTATAAACTCGTAGTTACGATTTAATTTCTTTGGGCTAAGACTCGGTGTACTGTAGTCAAAGATTGCAGTATCGTAAATGTAACTATCATAACCGTTAGACGATCTATATCCAAAGTCAAATGCTACAGCATCATAAACTGTAGTATCAAAAAATCCATTCCCCGCAGTTTCCGGAATAACCAATGCAGGTTGTACCCATCCTACAATTCTCCCAGAATCAGTCAACACTAATCCCGGAGGAAGAGTTCCTTCCTTGCTTGCAATGAAATACTTTAATCTTTGTCCGGCAGCAGTATCCGGATCTGTTGCAAGTAATTGAAAATCAATGTATGAACTATCAAGTATATAATAAACATTATTAGGGCCAACAGGTAGCGATCCAGCGGCAGTTTGCCACACTGGTTGATCAGCACCATCAACTGTAATTGCAAACGTTCTATCTGAAATTTCATTATTATACGATGCACGTACTACAAATTTAAATTCAGTTGAACGTGGCACTTCAAATGCCGATCCAATAATAGCATCATCTACTATTCTAAGACCTGGGGGAAGTTTTCCCGAAATTACAGAGTATGTGGCAGTACCAACAACTGGCAGTAGTTGATTTATTGAGGTTCTTTCTTGTATAGTACCAAAACTATATCCAGAATGTTCAGTCCATACGCTTAGTGGCATAATTATGACCAAGTTGCAAGAGTAGCTCTAACCCAAGTGGCAGGTGCTATGCAAACATAAATGTGAGTAGCATCAAACGCAATCTGCCCAGTCATTCCTGCAGAAGTTGCAGAGGCCGGAGCAGCACTAGCCAGCGGGGCTGACCAAGATAATACACCACTAACACCTGCAGTTAATACTTCACCGGCAATGCCAGTAGTGCTAGGTAATGTCCATGTTATGTTAGATCCTACTGACGCAGGAGCCTGAAATGCAACATAGTTTGAACTGTCAGCATCTGCAAATCTTAAACTATTTTGTCCAAGTATTTTTACATTGCCTACTAGATTAACATTACCACCGGATGTTATTGTAGTAGATCTTACAAGTTGACTTGAGCTAACAGTATAACTTGTGCCAGTTGTTGGAGTACCAGTAGCACTTTTATTTAACGTATAAACTCCTGCGCCGCCATTTATACCGGAAACAAACGCAACAACGTAAGTGCCAGCTGTTACCGACCCGCCACTTAGTGCCATACCTACCAAAACAGTTCCTACAGACACACTACTAACAGTTAGTGTTGTGGTACTAATAGTAGATGTAAATGTTGCTGAATTAACAGCAGTAATTCTTGTACCGACGGAAGTCGTGCCACCGCTAAGAATACTCCCTACAATTAGCGACCCACCAGTTATTGTACCAGTTACAGTTAATACTGTACCAGCTGCTAATGTATCTGCACCAGAGCTGATAATAGAATTAGTTGCACTAACAGTACCAGTACCAGTTAAATTTAAATCAGTACTACTATAATTTTGTATATTGTTAGATCTTAATGCACCGCCCGCTGTGATCTCAACACGAGTGGCAGTAGTAGTACCATTATTGGTAATAAAAGCAAATCTAGTTGGCACATTGCCAGTAACCGGTGATCCTTCAGCAACTGCTGAGATTTGGGCACCAGCAACTGCGTTAGTTCCGTCGTGCCCTAAAAATAAAATATCACCTAGTCTGTCACTTCCAACAACTGCGGTTGGTATTAATCCAGTGCCTCGAGTTCTGTAAAATGTAAAATTAACAGCATCTGCAGTTTCATGGTGTTGTGAGAATGTAAACCCTGCACCAGCCGCTGCAGAATACGTATTTCTAGTAATAGATATGTTACCGTCAATTAAGTTATCATTTCTGCCAAAACTAACAAGAGTGGCTGAACTAATGTTTAGTTGTCCAGTTTTACTAAAGTTACCGTCCTGATCAATAGTTAAGTTACCGTGTAGGACAATATCACCAGCACCACCCGGATCAATGTTGATATTAGTACCAGTTGCTGATGTAATATCAAATCCGTTAACATCTAAGGCGCCACCTAATTGAGGACTAGTATCTTCTACAATGTTGCTAAGACCGCTGCCACTAATGATATTCCCACCGACAGTTGTACCGTCACCAATATATAATCTTTTAGTATCAGTTGTATAAATTAGTTCGCCTGTGCCGGGAGTAATAGTTAATCTTCCACCTGCCCCTGAACCGTCAACGCCTCTTCTAATCTGTAATGCCATTATATTCTCCTAAACCTTTAAAATGATCCCAAGTCAAGCGTAAATCCTGACGGTGATGCGAATGTGCCAAAATCTAAACTTCCCTCACCACCGGACGCAGTTGAGTTTATAGTGACTTCACCTAATCCATTAGTTGGACTAATTGATATGTTTGTTCCTGCAATAATTTTGCTAACGCCACCTGCGCCACCTGAAACTGATCCTGGGCTCCATAAGCCTGTAGTACTATTCCAAACAAGTGCTTGTCCATTTGTCGGAGCTCTGCTGCCCGTAGTTTCTACATCTGCTAGAACACTTATACTTGATGTTGTATAAACTCCACTAGTTACAGTACTTGCATTTCCTACGACATTACCATAGTGTGTACCGTATGAATTGCCGTTTATTGTGCCAAGTACATCACCAGTGTGCAAGCCGTTAGTATTGCCAGTTACGTTACCTGTTACATTACCGGTTACATTACCATTGTGAGTTCCGTATGAATTGCCGTTTAATGTACCGGTTACATTGCCAGTATGTAACCCATTGGTATTACCTGTTACATTGCCAGTTACATCACCTGTTACATTGCCAGTATGTAACCCATTGGTATTACCTGTTACGTTACCAGTTACGTTACCATTGTGAGTTCCGTATGAATTGCCGTTTAATGTACCAGTTACATCACCAATATGCAATCCGTTAGTATTGCCAGTTACGTTACCAGTTACGTTACCAGTTACGTTACCATTGTGAGTTCCGTATGAATCACCATGTACAGTGCCAGTTACATCACCGTAATGTACTCCGTAAAATATTCCGGTTACATTACCGGTTACATTACCATTGTGAGTTCCGAATGTATCCCCAGTTACGTTACCAGTTACGTTACCAACAATATTTCCAATAACCGGTCCAGTATGTGTTCCAGTAGTATTGCCAGTTAGATCTCCAGTTACGTTACCAATAACGTTACCAGTATGCAATCCGTTAGTATCCCCTAGAACATCGCCAGTTACATTTCCAACTACTGCGCCAGTGTGTGCTCCGGTAGTATTACCAACAACATTACCAACAACATTACCTGTTACATTACCTGTTACATTACCAACAACATTACCTGTTACATTACCATTATAACTTTCTGAACTAATAGTGATAGTATTTGCATCTGTTCTAGTAACTGTTATGTTCATACTAGACGCAAGTTTAATACTATCTTGAGATAAATCTGTTCCGTTTAACCGTATAGTAGCACCACCAGTTGTAGTTTCGGCTGTTATATCATAGGTTACAAATCCGTCAACTGGGCTAGCATCAATCCAAGCAGTGCCATAGTAAACATATAGTCTGCCTTCTACTGTGCTCCACCATAGTTCGCCTTGTTCAACACCTGATATAGGCGGAACAGCACCTACATTGGCACCATAAACTGTACTGTATAGTTCTAAAATATTAGCATTAACCTTCTGAAATGCCACACGTAGATCATCACCGGTACCGTCGTTTGCGTATGTTCCTAGATTAATAGTTTGTATTGCCATAGTTCGCTCTCATATACTATATTTAGCTGGTTCTTACTTTTGCTAAACCTAGGAAAGTTAAAGTGCGTATATAAAACCAACCTAGATCAAATTCCCAGGGTTTTACACTTAACTTTGCACTAGCCGGTGCCAAGTGATGATTGTTGTGCAGTTCCTCACCGCCGATAATAACGCCCCAAGGAATGATATTCTTACTGGCATCTTTGGTTTCACCATTGCGATAACCCCACCAGTGACCAACTCCATTAACTACTCCAGCCGCCCAAAATGGTATCCAAAGCATTTGTACAGCCCACACAATTAAGCCCCAAGGTCCAAAGAACAAGCAGTCTATGACTAACATTAAAAGAATACCAAGGCGGCTATGCAGGCTGTACAAATTCTGTTCAATCCAGTCATTTGGTGTACCCACACCATACTGTTGCACCATTGCTAGGTCTTTGCTAGCTGAATGATACAAGCCTGCACCCTTAAACAGCACACGCCATATGCCGTAGTGTACAGGACTGTGTGGATCATCAGGCTCGTCTGTAAATCTATGATGCTTGCGATGTATAGCAACCCATTGTTTAGTGACCATGCCTGTGGTTAACCACAACCAGAATCGCATAGCATGTGCTACTACTGGGTTAAACTCTACTGCTCTATGTGCCTGACTACGATGTAGATACAGTGTGACACAGGCAATAGTAATATGTGTTAGTAATAAAACTATTAAAATTTCAGTCAAAATTAATCCCCTTTTAGTATTTACACTAAAAGGGGATTAGAAGTTTAAGCTAAACTAGATTAGAAACCGCGTGTGTATGCAAAGTTTATAGAATTTTGTTCACTGTTGCCACGTTGCTGATCATAGCGTAGGGTAAATGCATCAGTCTTTGTTAGTGCATAAGTCACGCCAACTCGTGCAGTACGTGTTGTATCTGCAATTTTGCTATCAAATGCTGCGCGATAACGATAGCCAGCACGGACACTGAACTTGTCGTTTAACGGAACAATAACACCTGGTTCTACAGCGTAGTAGTCAGTAGTACCTGCTGTACTTAGTTTCGTACCAACTGTGCCTTTAGCGTATAAAGTAGCAAAGCCTAGTGCATATTTTGGAGTTAGGTTAGCCTCAACTCTAGTTGAAACAGCATTAGTGCCATCAGTTTGTGCAGTGGTCATTTGGAAACCACCGTCAAGTGTCTTAGTAATAGACTCATTGAAGTTGATCATATAACCTGTGCCGTTTTTGGCACCGTTAACGCCGTCAATGTTCGAATACTCAACTGTGGCTGTTCCAGCTACGGCTGATAATGAAGCTAATCCTAAGACTGCTGTTGCTAATAATTTTCTCATAATTTTCCTATTTTAAAGTTTTTACATATTCAACAAACTTTCTTTGTTGTTGAAGAGCTTGTATTATACTTGATTTACCTTGCAAGGTCAACCCTGGTTCGGGCATTATTCCTGTTACCTGTAAACTTTTTACAAACTCACTATTATTTATCAGGCGATTAAGGGCTGCTTCAATATTTTTAACAGTAGCAACATCTGTAGTTTGATTGCTAATCACTATCCATTTAGTTAGTGGCGAGTCTATGCCCAACTCTCGAAATGTAGGAAAAGCAGTTGATTGTGGACTATTAGTAGCAACTATATCAATCTTTCCATCTCGTTCATACCCCTCAACGCTGGCAAATTGACCCCACATGGCATCCATATGTCCGCCTATGACCATGGGCAAAGCTTCGTTAACACCTTTGAAAAATACATCAGTTCTTGGAAAAGCTACTTGATTGTTTAAGTTCCAACTGTAGAAATGATGAGCACCCCCAAATCCGTTAGACCCAATGGTGATAGGATTACCTCGATACTTTTTCCAGGCTTCTATGTTCTTTAAGGGACTACCTTTTTTAACTATCAATGCAATGCCGCTCGACCTACCTATCTGTGATAGATACTTAAAATCTTCTAGTTCAACTTGTACATCCAACGCTATAACATTAGCCAATGCAATAGCATCAATAAAGGTAATCAAGACATCGTCTGTTTTGTTCTGCGCTATGTAGCGTAGACCTATTTGTCCGCCAGCACCGGGGCGTGTTTCAATATTGACCTGTTGACCAAGTTCACGCTCTAGGGCACTGTGAATAATTCGATTGGTAGTGTCAACAATTCCGCCAGGAGTAAATGGTATAACAATCTTAATGGGTTTCTGTGCCTGTGCTGATAGTGCTACTAATAATAACAATAAGGCAATTATTTTATTAAACATATAGTCTCTTCATATTTTCCGTTAGGTGTTGGGATTGTATCAGGGTATATAGTGATGCGAACTTGTCCTGGAAAGCCCATAGAATCACCCAATATTTGCTCCATGGCAGCCGTTTGTTCCGCTGTTGGTGCTGTTTCAACTACCATTTTATATTCTACATCATCTACTGCGTGTTGGATAATCTGCCACTGTAATAGTTTAACATACTTTGACATCTTGTATTGATTTGCCTGTGGCCAAAACTTGCTACCATCTGGCCGTACAAATAAGCCACGATCGCGCCCCAATATGCGTTTAAGTGTGAGACCATGCCGGCCACAAGTACACTCTGGACCTACTTCTGCATGATCGCCAAGATCATATCGTATCATAGGAGCTGCTGAGTTATACAAGTCTGTGACCACTACCCGACCTACATCACCAACACTAGTAGGTGTGTCATCAGCATTGAGTATTTCCACAATGAGATTTTCGTGCATTATGTGGAACAGGCCGCTAGTAGGACATTGGATGGCAATGGATCCAACTTCACTACAACTGTAGTTGTCCTCTATTTCTAATCCAGCTACAGCACGTAGGCGTTCTCGTAGAGTGTCGTGTACTGTGTCACCAACATTTTTAATGTGTTTAAGTTCAGTTAGACTAACTCCTCTGCGTTCCCATTCACTAACAAAGCCAGTTAATATGCCAGCGTGTACGATCATAATGTTGGGTTGGAAATTTTCTAAGTGCTCTAACTGTTTGCACACATCCATAGCAGCTGGCAAAGCAACAGCAGAACCACTACCGTATAGAGCAGCTACTGGACCGCCCCAAGACTCTGCTTCCATATGTTCGCTAAATCCTGCACGTATGCTGGCTAGCTTGCCCGTGTAATCTCTACCCCACCATTGATGGTCTCTAATCACGTGTGCTTGCCAGTACAAGATTGTTAATCGTCCTTTGGGCAGTTTAACTGGTTGTCCAGTTGATCCGCTAGTCTGTGCTTCACCTAAGGGTAGATGATTTTGTGGAATTGACTTGGCAGCAAAGCCGCCACCTGCGGCCTGTATCTCACGTTTGCCAAAAGGTTTAAGTCTTTTTAATCCCTCAAGTGTTAATACACTGTTAGGAGTTAGTCCTTGTGCTGCCAGCCGCATACTAAAGTGACTGCTGTTCTTGGCATGATGTTTAATCATGGGAACTAGACTCTGTTCTTGTAATGCCTGCAATTGATCCGTAGTCCACCATTGAGTCTTTTCTAGTTGTGCAATTAACTGTTCTAGTTCTGTCATCGTGTAAATGTTAGTATAGGGCAAGTATCAGCAATGTCATAGGTGCCGGACTCAATGTATCTAGAGCCCGCTGGTGCTAGGTCTAAGATTTCTTGTCTAGTGGGAAACCATGTGGTAGCGTCACTAGCACGATAGGGCTCCATTGTGCTCATCTGTTCTGCTGTCCATTTTAGAATAGTTCTGTCAGGGAACATCTGATCAAACAATTCAGCAATCAATTTAACTGGAACTACAGAACCATTTTGTGCTGCCAAGTACATGGGAATTAATCTTCTGTATGCTGAAAAATTCACAGTGGGATTACGGGCTTCTGCGTGTAGGCGTTCCATTGTTATAGGCTCATCTGGACGAGTAAACATACGGCAGGCAAATACTCCTCCTGGACGTAATAGTGTCATGGCCTTGTTTAACATGAACTTAACATCCTCAGGATAGCTCAACATATTAATGCTACCATCTCCGATGATGCCGTCATAGTAGCCTTTAGGCAAGTCCACAGTGAGCCAATTGTCATTGATTGCACGTTTGGTGTCAGTGTTGCCGGGCCACACATTCTCAATCATAGCAGGTTCGCGATCCACTGCTGTGACATAGGTATAAGCATCGGCAATCTGCGGAGTCACACCCATGAGTATGATATTAGCAGTGGAGGGAATTAGACTGGCAAAGCAGTCTACTATTTCTTGATTTGGTTGTAAGGGAGGACCATTACGTCCCCAAGTGCGGCTGCGTTCAGCCCAATGTGTAGTTGTCATGGCAGTATTTAACTGCTATGTTTATCCGCCTTAGGGATTTGTGACTGCGGTTATAATCCAAAAGTCATCACTCATTGAAGTATTTTGGATAACCTGATAGGGCATATAGAAGTAGCCATGATCGCCCCAACCTGTGCCCCATGAATTGCGACAGATAAATCTGCCACCGTTTAGGTTATCATTGTAGCCCACAATGGCCACAGCATGTCCGCCTAGGTATTGTTCGGTGTTAACATTGGGATAAGGCATCATACCAGTGTTGTTAGTTATAGGATACTCAAAACTTTCGTATACATCAAATCCAACAACCACAGGATAACCTTGACTCAGTGCTGTTTTAACTGCGTTAAAGTTAGCACACTTCTGATAGGCAGTGGCTTTTCTTTTCAGTGCGTCAGTATAGGCAGCATTGGTAGGTTTGGTTCTAAAGCGTGAAATAAGGTATGGCCATAGTGTTTCTAATGGGGCACCTTTTTTGTTAACCACTTTGATACCATCACGTATGTAAGCACCACTGTCTTGATTCACTGTGCCTTCTAGTAGGCGTTCTTCGTAGTATATAAACAAACGACTGACATCCAAGTTCTTGCCACGCTTGCGATCCATTAGTTCTACAATACCAGCAATGGCGTTGCCCGTGCAGGAACCTAACTGTCCTTGATCCTCAATAGGTGAGCAATATTGACGTAGGTCAACACTAGCAGGTAATGCTACACTAGGTGCCGCATAGATGTGATCTCTAGCATCTGGCTTATCTCTCTGCCAGTGATATTTGGGTATGTTGATTCTTGTTGGACGTGGCATAATTTTTACCAGTAGAAGTTATATGTATCTGAGGTAGTTGAGACAGTGCCCCCAGGCAGCCCAGTGTTGTCATAAGTTATCATTTGACCGCCGTAGTATGGTGAATTACCGGTAACTAGTCTAATGCCAAACCCTGACAAGTTGCTGGTTATACTAGCACCAATAGGGATGGCAGAGAATGCAGTAACATTGGGATCTCCAAAATGGATGTATGCGGCACCTAGATTCCCACCACTCTCTGCGTTGTGTATGCCCACTAATATATGGGGAAAGTCAGCACTGACTGCAACAGCTCCTTGGACTGAAACAGGATGTCTTCCTGGACCACTGAAGTTTACGGTGTCAACTGCAGGCCATCCAGGTGAAACATGCACTCCCCAATTATCAGGATCTGCTGTAAAGACTGCTCCGGTGGTTATTGAATTAACTAGTGAACCAGGAGCAACATTTACTACAGTATCGCCTGCGTGTATTTGAGTATTTAGATCGGGATATGTTGCTTTAGAAAAATAGAGAGTGTCAAGATTATTGGCACTGGTGTTAACACCGTTTAATTCATAACCAGCTATGTCAGTCAATGGATCACCTGACGACAACAACAGCATAGAGCCATCCTGAGAACCATATGATACACTTGGATTGAAGTTTTCCGTATACTTGACTGCATTATAGATATGAAGCATGGCCAGTTTACCGTAGAAGCCTTGCCCATTAACACTTGATCCTCGTTTACCAATATATAAATCTGATCCACCATCAATTAAGCCGCCATTTGGGTTAAAATTAGTTTGGTATACGCCGTTATAGTATAAATTCACATACTCACCGTCACTGACAAATGCTACATGAGTCCATACTCCTGGAGTAGGTTCAGGGTATTGAGGTTCGCTATATCTAAACAATAAATGAGTAGAAATATACCCAACATCAATACCATTACCAGGTCCTTGAGAAGCCACGGTTCGTATTATGCCACTGCTGGCATTGCCACCCTTGCTCCAGAACTCAATAGTGTATGTTGTGCCCAGGTTCCAATCACTCTGTGTATTAGATACCAATAGATAAGGATTACCAGTGCCTGGGAAAGATAGGCTCAGTGGTAGCGGAGATAGTCCATAACGAGCGGATGTGGTGTTGTATTGACTGACCACAGCGGCTTCGGTTATGGCATAGTTCCACACTTTGATTTCGCCCATTGACCCGGCAAAGAAATCATTGGAGCTGTTATAGCATCCTATATCAAACTGAGCAGTATTAGCACCAATAATGTTGCCCGAGGTTTCTGCTATCTTGACACCGTTGACATAGATTCTTGTATAATTAGCATCAGATGTGGCCACAATCTGAGCCCATGCTCCGGCTGTCACTATGCCAGCATCAACATAGGTAGTCACTTCCCAATCTGGGTATCCTTTTCCAGTCATCCAAGCAATACTGCCGTTGATGGTTATTTCCAACTTGTAGCAGAGTTCTTTGGCTATGATTGCCTGTGTTGATCCGCCGACAACGGTGGGTTTGATCCACGCACTTAAGGAGACAGTGCTGTAGATTGAATTGGTTAAGTTGGCATTCATTAAATCGCCGGCATAGGTCGATGTGCCGTTGAATACCAATGTTCCACCGTTGTCGGCGGATTTAGTGCCGGCAGAGATGGATAGATTATTACCTTGTCCGCTGGCATCTGTCCAACCATTGAGTCCAAGCAACGGGCTCGATAGGCTAGCAGGATCTACATCCAATACTAGTGCGGGAGTCTGACTACTGTCACGCACGATGTAGGGATCACTGGTTAGATAATCTTGTTGTCCGGCAAACGAACCTACCCATACATAATAAGTTAGTGGGCCGTCTGTGGTAGCATCAGCATTAAATGTAAAGTAAATTGCATGAGAGCCACTGCCCGATCCAGGGTTAAAACTACCACTAACCGGAGTGACTTGACTGGTTAATTCTGCACCTAAATTATTTTTTATGGTCCAATATATTGTGCTTGAATCCCAATTTGAATAATTTAAATCTACATGTTGTTCCTGCCCTTCTTGGATAGGAGTGTAATAGATACCACCCCAAGTGACTGTTTTAGAGGGAGCACCACTACCCGCCAATGAACCTATAATTCCTGCTATGATCATCGCAAACTCCTTAGTTTAAACCTGGACCTGCAATCATCCATTCACTGTAGTTATTGGGTGTTCCGTCATCGTTAGTGCTTTGGAATATCTTCAACAAGGTGACCATCGAGTAGCGTGGAATGTTCCAATTATAAGCACCATCGCCGTCAGCACCAGATAGCAACATGTAGTCGTCCTCATTATCGCTGTATATATTAATGCTAACGTCGTTAGTGACAATCACAATACTAGTTCCCACTGGGAACGGCACTTGATAAACATTAGGAATAACAATGTCAACACCATTGCCGCCGTCCATATAGATGTGGTGGCCACGATCTTCTAAACGCAACCAGTAAGGATCGCCGCCTCTGTTGGTTATGCTGATGTCAACTTGCGGAATGTCTTGACCGCTTGTGCTCTGACGAGTTCCGTCTTCAAACACAATTTCTTTAACGCCAGTGATATCAGCACCGCCTGGTTCACGTATATCAGCTACCTTGCTTTCTAAATTAGCATAGATAGTTATTGGACCAGTCACGTCACTAACGGCACCTGAGTCGCCTTCTAGTTCAGTTCCGTATGAGCTTGCGATATACACATGTTCGCGT
>Ga0304729_1002112_pt1 | contig 12280 bp, 19 predicted proteins | sample C_131016_MF_Meta_FD_190475 | JGI IMG/M metagenome (GOLD analysis project Ga0304729, IMG submission 190475) | Freshwater microbial communities from Lake Croche, Canada to study carbon cycling - C_131016_MF_MetaG (v2) (version 2) | ecosystem: Environmental > Aquatic > Freshwater > Lake | place... | reverse complement strand
TTTGCAATCTGTGTCTGCCATTTTTCAATCATTAATGGCTCTTTCTTTCCGTCTCTTTTGATTACAGTTATTGTTGTCATGTTGTTAAATTATTGTCTAGAACGTATTTAGTGGAGTGGATTCATTGCGTAAATCTTTTGCATTTTCAAAGCCTTGGGCAATTTGGATACTGCAATCCATTCTTCTTCGGCATACCCATATACTTTATCTTCTATTTTTAAAAGATAATATACTGCTTTATTGATAGTATCAATTGCTACATTTATCGTAGCATGACTATTTTTAAAACGCTCTGTTAATTGTAGAGTATAACACATTCCTAAAATTAAATTGAATTCACAATACTCATTTTCGCTAATCAATTCCCATGCAGTGGGCCATCTTTCACGATCATAGGGATCAGTATAAAATTTAACTCGGGGAAGTCGGAGAAAGAATTTGGCAACATCTAAAAATGGATCAGATGATTCTTCGAGGTGTTGCCGAAATTTATACCAGGCAGTAAGTCTGGCGTTTTGCAGTCGGTATGTTACAAGCATTAACTAAGTGCAGTATATGAATAGGTTAACTTGGCAATATCAGATATATTGGAATTAGTATAAGATACAACAATAGTTTTGTAACCGCCGATGTCTTCTATTTCAGCTGTGAATACGAGATTCTCATCGTCTCCATCTGTACCAGTATAGTTAAACTCATCAACAAATTGCATACTATCATTAATACGATCTAATGCAATTGATATAGTACCTTGCCTCATTTGTACAAATGCAGTGCTTTGGTATACGTAATTGATATCTATCCCAGTTGTTGAATTTAAAGGGATTCGAAATGCCTCGACAGGGGTATATGCTTGTCCAATATTGATTACTCGAGTTTCTGGGCTAGAAAATAATACTGCGCCTTCAACTTCAGCAAGATATGCCTTAGTTCCGTAACCAGTTGATGCTAATCCAATGGCTCTATTAAATATATCTTGTGTTGAGCTGTTACCTGCATTAACAAATTTAATTACAGAATATTGATTCTGCCCAGCGTTAAACGTATCATCTCCGGTATCGTCATTGCCGGTATCTTTAAACATATTGCTACGTGATCGGTTACCGTACCCTTTATCTACAATGATACCATGCTGACGAATGTATTCAAATCTCGAATTCTTAATTATATTTTTGCGTGGACCGTATTGGAATCCTGTGACTCCGAACCCGGTGCCAACGCCAAACTGAACCCCAGTTTCTAAAGTTTTAAATCCACAGTCATCAAACAGATTATTAAAAATATCTTGTTTAGAATACACACCTATGCAGGATCCAGTAACTATTACACGAGTAAATTTATTACGTTGGCAAGTTACCATTGCGCTAAATGCATACATGCCGATGCCGATACTTGCAGTTGAAGAGGGACTAGATGTTGTCCATACACCAGTAACACTGATATTTTCAAATACTGAATCTCTAACAGAATTCATTTCAAATACTTGAGTAGCAATACTGTTAGTCGTAACACTAAACCCCTTCATAGAAATAAATCTAGGCTGGTTACCTTGTTCAATGGTTGTCGCACCGGTATCTTTAATAAAATTAAAAACGGTACCGGTACCAACAAAATTAAAAACTGTTTTACCAACTCCGGCGCCTTCGATAGTGACATAACTAGGAATGTTAATAGTAGATGTTATTTTATATGTTCCGGGCTGAAACTGTAAAATCACTCGACTTTTTGTTAATGGAACAAATAAATTAGTAATTGCATTTTGTATGTTATTTGTCTGATCACTACCGTCGGCTTTGATACCATAGTTGTTTGATGTTACAATATCATCAAGGCGATCTTGTAGTGTACGAATTACAGGAAAATTAACATCAGCATTTGTCTGTATTGCTAGATCGTTAACTTTATATTGATATTGGTCTGCTAGGTCTAATATATTATCGTTTTCAGTTAGCAGCCTAGTGTTTCCTACAGCAGGTGCGCCTTCACTAACCGCACCGTTACCAATGTACAATTCTTGACTGTCAATGGCCCATGCCATTTCGCCGCTGGCTAACTGAGGTAATCCAGAAGCTTCATTCTTCTTACCTCTACGTAGTTGTATTCTTGAAATTTGCAAAACAGCCATGAAAATATCCTCGTTATACGATATTTAGCTGTTCAAACGGTAGTACTGCTCCACTCGTTTACACCACTCTTCTGTCCAGTGATCAAAGTCTTTGGGTTCTAGGATAAACTCCTGGTATTCAAAGTCCTTGCTACACATTAGAATAACGCCCTTGCGTATGTTTGTGCCGTGTACTTCGTTGTGTGCTAGTGCATAGGCTGTTAACTGTAAGAAATAGTCGCTGATGTACTCTAGCTTCTTAGGTTTGTTAGTCTGCTTAAAGTCTAGGATACTTTCGGCGCCTGCATGTATTCCTACGCAGTCAGTAGTACCCGCATATAGTTCTGGAAAGTACAAAGGCACTTCACTACCCCATACTTCACTAACATTACACATGCCTTTTTCAATAACAATTTTAGCCATCTTCTGGCTTTGCTGTGCAAAGGGATTAGTAACACTTTCGTTCATTGGCTCACCTTTGACATAGTCCTCTAGGAACTTGTGCATACGTGTACCGCGGTTGGCGGCTTCTGTGGTGATTTCTTGGGCTTTCTTTTCACCTACTGCTTTACGCCAGTTGGCTAGTGCAATGCGGCTTTCTTCTGGTTTAGTTTTATCCAGTACAGTCGTGACACTAGGGACTTTATGCCCTTGTGGAGTAGCGTATAAACGCTTACCAGAGCTTTCGTCCCTAGCTAGTTTTTCGTAATTGAATTTATTGATTAAAAGAGTCATATGCTATTATATAGCAGTCTGACTCAGAAGTCAACCGGGTTGTTTGAGCGATTTCGCCGCAGCCCTTTTAGCAGATGCATCCACGCCGCCGTCAGCTTTTGGTTGGCCACGAGTAGCTTCTGGTTTCTCTTTGGTTTTGATTGTAAGGCCTCGACCGTCAAATTGAGCTACAATGTTTTTTAATTGGGGAATTGAATCAAACTCTTTCTTAAACGTTTCGTAGTCCATTTGACTTCCGGATACATTACTCAACATGTTTGATACAGCATCCCAGCTGTATTGGGCTGGGACACCTTTTGAGTCTGCTCTAGTTTTAAGAGTGTTTAAAATGCGGATTAATGTATCCGCATCTTCAGTTACTTTTTTTTTGAACTTAAGATTGTGCCTAGTCTGCGGCTGTATGCAATATTTTCACGCATTTCACGGCCAGCTGCTTCTTCGCCACCTGTGCTAGCATCGGCTGCTGCAAATTCATCACCGCCTGGGAATTCTTCTTCGTCTGGCATACCCATAGTTGGGGCTGCTGCTGGGCCAGACGGACCTTCTTCGCCTGTTAGGATAGCAACTGCCTGTGCTAATGTTGTACGTGTTGTTTCTAAACAAGTATATAATTCTTCTAATGATGGTTTAACAGTTCCTGAGAACTGACCGCTAATATCACTGCCTAACTCATCTCTAATTGAGTCAACTAATTCTAACATGGTTTCTGATTTAAGACTTGCAGTATCTTCTAACCACCCTGTGACTTTATCAACCATGTCACGTGCGCTCATGATCAATGCTGCTTTTTCTTCTTCGCCTTCTGTAATAACTCTTTCTGATAGAACACCACGTAGCACTTCCATTGCTTCTTCAATGCTTTCTTTTTTAGCCATCTTAGTGGCTGTGGCATTCATTACTTCATCGCCTTTCTTGCCATAACGCTTCTTGAATTCGCTGTCTTTCTTCTTCATGCCTTTGACATACTTTTCTTTCTTGCCTTCTTCTTCTGGGCTAAGTGTACGCTCTGTAATTGCCTGTGTGATTACATCTAATAAAGCACGATCACGTTGATAGCTGTTGCTTTCGTAGACTGCATCATAGTTCTTGCTAGTTTCAAACTCTGCAAGCTCTGTAGTAATTTTATCTCGGGCAGCACGTAGCTGTTCCATAGTAAAGCTATCTACATTTAATTTGTAGCCAAATTTCTTAGCTAGGCTTTCGTTAAGGCCCTTGCTGTTCTTTGGATGTGAAAGTTCTGTAATCTGCATGTTTGTAATCCCTAAAAGACTGTTATTTTTATTTATCAAAAGTTAGACTTAAACATTGAGGAAATTTGTTCCTTGTAGCGTTTAGCCCTATGATCTACTTGCTCCCATCTCCACATAAAGATATCACGTTTCATTAATCTGTTGCGTGATCGCATCTATATTTAAAAAAACTTGCATCAACACTGTTGTTCCAGTACTGTATATCTAGAGATTTTATCTCGTTATATCGATTAAAATTAGTTTGATCGTAAAATTTAGCTGCTAATATAGCTGTTGTTTTTATCCTAAACTGATCAATTACATCGCCACCTGCTAGGCTTAAGGCCCATAAACCTTGTTTATTTTGTCTAATTGTATAACGTTTATAAATTATACTCTTATCTGCTAGAACAGCTAGGGGTAATTTCTTTTTAAATTCGTCTTCTAGAAAGGTTTCTAATTGTTTAGCTTGGCGTTTATAGTTCATTGGCAATCACTCTAGGATTTATGTCTCCTACTTTAATTACCAAACTCTTACGGATGAGGCTCTCAATTGTGAACTGATCACGTTCGCTAAAACTACTCAATTGGCGTACATGAGTCAACTGCTCTAGCATACGCTTTTCTTCGTTAGAAGTATACACTTCGAACTCTTTGATCAACTCGTTTATTTTCATCTTAAGCCTGCAATACGTAACATAGCAGTAAGCTCGGCGGATTCTTGTGTTGGCGGACGCGGTGTTAAACTACGGAACATTGCTCCACCACTTGCACTAATTGGACCACCGTGTAATCCGTCACGTTCTTCACCTTTACTATTACGCCACTTACCATCTGGACCTTTTGTTAGCGGTTCTTTTGTTTCATAGTCTTTAGGTACAAATGGTTCATTTGCGCTGGTATCAGGAGCAGGTTCTGTGCGTGGCTTAGGTTCAGATATTTTCCAACCTGCTGCCTTCATTGCCGCTGCTGTTTGCGGTCCTGGAGTCATTCCATTTGCTTTTCCATCTTTAATTTGTATATACGATGCTATACCGTATCGTCTGCTACCAGTATTGTTTTGGATCCAATATGCGTTATCTTCTGAATCAAATACGGCAGGAACAGGCTTTCCTTCGAACTCAGTAGTAGTTAAAGTAAATCCGTTACTTAGATCCTTACCATCTTCAGTACCTTCTTCTACCGGCGGCGCTGAGAATGACTTAACTCCCTTCATAGGATTTTCCTGTCCAGGAGTAGGATTTTGAGATAGATCAGTTGCCTGCTTGCCGCCAGCCGCAAATGTTTGTTGCAACTTAACAAAATTTGCAACTAACTCATGTGCTACTTTTGACCATTCAGGAGCCTTTTGTTTCCAGTTTGCTTGATCTTCAGGAGACAATGCTTGAAATTCTGGTGTCGACGGGTATGCTTTAATGTTTACTTCCATCTCTGCTAACGCATCTTGTAATCCTTTAATATTCATCTCACTAGATGTTTTAGTCAGCATTTGTCCAAATGTTCCTGCTAGGTCAACATCGCCTTCTGTGTCTCTAACAGTATTTGCATCAATAAATGCTTTAACTTCAGGAGTGGCGGCGACGTCTAATATTTGTTCGCCAGGGTCGATTTCATCTGCAGGTGCAGCAAGAGGTGCCGGTGGTTGGCCAGCAAGTTCACGTAGTCTACGTAGATCTACATTATCTTGTCCACCGTGTATTGGACTTTCACTATCTGTAGTAGGAGCAGTCATATCTTCTGTACTAACTACTGCTGTTCCTGTTTTAAGTTCATCTGTATCCGGAACATCCATAGACATCTTGCCGTCTGGTGTTGGCTTTAATGCTGTACTATCAACTTCCATAGAGCTGCCGTCTGGTTTAGTTAGTGTTGCTTTCTTTGTAGCAGGATCAACTTTAGTAATCTTTCCTACGTCTGCACCCATATCTTCATCTGTTAGACTTGCTTTTACATCAACAGTTTTTCCATTGGCTGCTAGTTTTCTTGCAACATTTTCAGCGTGACTCTTTGAACCAAATGTTTTCCATTTACGCCCATTAATGTGTACGTCATGTGGTACATCGGCTGCTGGCTCAGGTCTACGAGGTCTACGAGGATCTCCGGCACCAATCCTATCATGTGCTGAACTGTAGTCCCAGCTGTCAGGACCTTCATCATTGCCTGGACGTAGGCTCATACCACTATCATCATAGCCGTAATACTTACGACCTTCTTGTGCTACACTTTCGCGCTCCATACGATCATTATAATCGTTGCGCATTTGTTCTTCTTTATCGTTTAGTGATTGTAAACGTCTCTTAGCAGACTCATCACCGTTATTTGCTTTTGTTTCAAGATCTTTTCTATGATGAGCTTTTAACTCACGAGCGTGTTGAGCTGCAACACTGTTAGGATTGTAACTTTCCATTGGCTTGACTGGTGCTAGTTTTTCTTTAGCTTTGCCGTACTCAGCACTGTGATCTTTAGGCTTCTTGTTATGCTTGACAGCCTTGACGCCTTTCTTGTGTTCGCCTAGTATTTCATTTCGTTTCATAGTTGTTCTCCTAGGCTTAGTGCCTGATCCTCTAATTTGTATATGTGCTGTCTTAATTGATCAATATAACCTTTGTTGCGTAGGACTTTAAAAGCAATGTTTTCTACTGAAAACTCACCCTGTCTTTCTAGTCCTGTTTTACGTAGTCGGTTAAGTCGATCTTTAACAGTATTAGCTACATTGATATCATCTGACTTCAATGCTTGTTTAATTTTATTTACGTAATTCTTAAACTTTAAATTAACATCATGGTCATCAATTGTGACCTTAACAGGTTTTGGCTGTGATAACCATTGATCATCTAGTACTGAGTAGATTCCTGCTGAATGATGTGCATCGGCAACGGGCTGTACATATACTTCTACTTCGATGCCGTGTAGTTTAATATCGTGTTGAAAGTTGTACTGATTTTTCTTAGCATCAAACAAAGGTTTTAAATGATACTGTGCGGCACTGGGAATATCGACTACTAGGTGTAAATCTATATCGCTGTGTTCTGTATAAGTGTAGGCTGCATTTGAGCCCGACAAGGTGACATCTTTAAGACTTATCTGTGGAATGTCAATAAAATCAATAAAGTGTTTGGCAATCTTTAATAGTTTAAAACGTACTTCTGGTTGGAGTCTACGCTTTTGCCATAGTTTTGGATTAAGCTCTTTGTGAAACAAAATAGCTTGATCAACTACGCTCTCTAGTGTAAACTCTCTTAATAACATATTATTTTACAAGCCAAGGAACTTCAATATATGTGGGAAGTTGACAGCATTGATCCAACCTGTGCCTGCGGCAAATGCCAGTGCTGCCATAGCATACAATGTAATCTTGCTTTTGACTTTTTCTAGCTCGCCAATTTTACCGGCTAGTTCGTTATGCTGTGCTGATTGTAGTTCGTTTAGATGATTAGCATGTTCATAATACTTTTCGGCATTGGTACGATACTCATCGGTCATTTTTTCCAACTGTGTCATCACTGTATCTCGAGTATTGTCTAAACAGTCGTGCATGTCTTTGACATCACTCTTGAGGTCAATTAGTTTTTCGTTGATATTCTCAACTTTAGTTTCTAATACACTTACTCGTTCTGGTACTGCTGCTAATTGTGCAACTGCTTCTTTCGTAGCCATAGGGCATCTTTCTCCTGTGATATGGTATTGCTCAGTATGATATTACTGTGTGAGCCTTAAGATGCCTTTGTGCCTATAGTATTATATTTATTGTTTATAATCAAAAATGATATTGTGTCCTAGTTTAAACATAGGCCGTTCAAACTGGACAGTTTCCGTTAGATTAACAATAACAGGCACAAATTCGAATAGTTCTTTTACTCGGGCTAGTTCATCTCCATCAACTTCAAATAGGTGCTCTCTTTCCATGTACCATTCAAAGTACCAGCAGTGTTGTTCGTCATTGCCAAATATGCTTGCAGGTATAATTTTAGGCGGGTTATCAAACATAAGATTACCTGCTAGTCCAATAGTCTGGACAACAGTATCAAAGTTTTGTTGTTGTAGTCGTTCTAGATCGTTCCTAGATTTATTGTATTGCCCCGAGGCAGTTATATCGACGAGAGTGTATAGGCAGTATATCATTGATGTATTTAACAGCCGTAAAAAAGCCCACTATAAAAGTGGGCTTAGTCTTCCCATCCCTTTGAGAATTAAGCTACAGTAATGCTTGTACCAATTGTCACTGTTGACAAGTTAGTAGAAGCTGTACCGTATGAACCTGCGCCGATAACCACGTTAACAACACGAGCGGTTAGTGTATCTGCATCAATTGCGTGACCGTCAATAATAGCATGAATAATACCAGTAGAACCAGTACCAGCTAATTGATACATTAAAGGCTGTACTTCGCGTACAACTGCTTCGACTAGCTCGTCAACACCGTCATCTAGTGCTGAGCAGTCAATTGCTGCGCTTGTGTCTTTGATTGCAATTTTAATTGCTTTTAGTTGGTTTGTTGATACCAACGTTCCGCCTGTATAAAAACCGGAACCATTTACTCTTGTTGTTGCTGACATAATATATCTCCTCGTATATGTCGAACTACTCTCTGTAGTTCATTGTACTATTATTTATCACAGCCGTAAAAAAGCCCCATCTAAGGGGCTTAGTCTTCCCATCCCGGAGAATTAGTTTACATTGCAAACAATGTTGTTGGCTCTGTAACTGTTAAAGTTGTAGTATCTGTGAATGTCCAAACACCAGTACCTGTTAAGCTACCTGTGCCGATGATACGACCAGTTCTGCTAGCCAATGTGTCTACGTCAAGCATGTGACGATCGCCCATAGTGATAATAACCAAACCGTTGCTCTTGACTTGGAACACAGATGAAGTTGTACCAATTTCGTCAGTTATGCTAGCTGCTGAAGATGCAGTTAATGCAGATGCTGTACCAGAACCGCTTAATGTGTATACAAATACTGTTTGTTGGAATGTACGTTGTATTGTACCTAACGCTACTGCGGTAGGATTTACTCTTGTTGTTGCTGACATAATATATCTCCTCGTATATGTCGACCACCCCTTGTGGCCTTTGTAATGTATTTATACCGGAGACGGAAAAACCCCGGAATATAGTCTTTTTTGGCTAGATAAGTTATTACTTAGGAGTCCAGCGTCTACGGGGAACTAGTTTAACATTGCCAAACTGCTTGCCTGCTGGTGCGTAGCGAACACGCCCTTCGCCGTGTGTATCCCAGATTTCGCCCTGTCCTTGCTCTACTTGTGCAATGACTTGATCTTTAAGATCCATAATGCGACCTACTAGTCCAAAGATAGCTTCTAGTGCGTTAGCATGTTGCTGTGCTAGCTGTTCAATCTTAGTCTGCTTAGGCTCACTAACTTTACTGCTTTTTAGCCAAGCTAAGAAGTTCTGCGCACCTAGATTATCTAACTGTTTAGCCTTGGCTGTTTGATTCACATAGGTATACAGGATATTTTTAAGATCGCCTAATCCCGTAGTACCTTGTAAGAAATTGTCAATAGCTGCACTATGTTGATTTAGATACTGTTCCACACGGTCAATTGCACTTGTATCTAAACTAACTGGGTTGCTGTTATACACCGGGCCTTGTACAATTAAGTTGGGATTAGTGTTAAACATGCTAAAATCATCCATTGGCTTTTGATCACTGTCATCCATGCCAAACTTAGGGAAGTAGGCATGGCCAACAACCATAACTTGTGATTGACTAATCTGTTGACCCAATGGGCTATCTGCTTTTACATGATAGGCAGTTTGACTGTTTGGATTAGGTGCAAAGTTATATACGCCTTGCTTGTCAACTGCGGGTCGTTGTAAGTACAATCCGTCAGCATACACAAAGCCCACAAAGTTCTTTGGTGTAGCACGATCAAACAACGGATATAGATTAGCAAACTGTTGTGCAAATGCTTGTCGTTGTTTTACTTCTTCTGGAGTCTTTGGTTTGCCACTTTTATTAGCAATAAAGTCTGCAACTGCATCCGGACTATCAGTAGCTGCGCCTCTGCTCCATCCATTGTGTCCTGCAAGTATTAGTGGTCCGCCTTTCTCTGCACGACCCCAGTAAATTTGAGGATTGCCGTCCCACTTCATGCGGATAGTTTTACTACCGGCACTGGTAGCAATTTCTTTCAAATGCTCTAATGCTTCCATAGTACCGCGGCTACCGTGAAAGAACACTAGGTCTTCTAAATGGTTAAAGGCACGACCTAGTTTCTTTACAGCAGCTTCTTCTGCTTCTCTTAGGAATTCATTTGCTCTCATAGTTTACTCATAACAGTACGGAACCATTCGTTAGTCCCTACTGGATGTTTAGGTGTACGTTCTGCCCAGTTCTTATCTTGCTTTACGTGTGCTAGTAATGCTTGTCCTTGTTCTGGGGGCAGGCTGGCCATGATAGCCTCAACTGAATCAATGTTATCTCCTGTAGCATTAGGGCCTAACAATGTCTTGGCAATATCATTCCAATCATCTGCAACTAGTTCACCTTTCTTGTTTTCAGGTGTACGTGCAAAAAGTCCCTGCCAAGCTGAGTACATGTATCCCTTGCTCTTGGCTAGCTGTGCTAACATTAGTTGCTTGCCCACGCCTTTATATACTGATCCTTTGGGAATCTTGTGTTGATGATATCTGCTAACCTTAGCCACATTAGGAATTGTTTCAAGATCAACTTGATAGAACTCGTCACCTACTGGTAAGCGTACAAATACATTAACACCTGCTTGTCGTACTTGGAATCCACGATCCTGTACAAACATGGCCAATGCCTTGCGGGCAGCTTTGTCATCATCAGTTTTAAACTTGGCTTTAACTTCGTCTAGGTCAACTTGTAGGTCCATGTCGCCACTCATTTCACCGGGTGTAGGAGTGTGTGCGCTGCCGATGGCTACACTATTCAATCCTAGGGGATTTAAGATATTATCCATCTTGGCTTTCATTTCAGGAGCTAGTTTTTGATCGAACTCTTGTGTATCCGGAAATATTACATTTTTACTCATTGCCTTTGCTTTCCTGTATTTTCTTCATGCCACGCTTGAATTTAGCTGGTTCGCTAGTACGGATAGCATTAACAAACCTGCGCTCAAGCTCGGCTGCTGTTTCTACATCGTATTGTTCACGGATTAAGGTTAGTAAATTGATAGCTGACTCAATAAGATTGGCGCCACGACTTTCGATAACTTGATCTTTGTCACGACTAATGCCCAAATCGCTTAATTCTTGCAGTATTGACCTAGTACTTTTACGCATAAATCCTTAAATCCTTTTGTATATTTAACCTTTTTGCAAAGTAAAATAAAAATGTTGCAGTGCAATGTAAACTAGACTAAATACATTAGTAGAAACCATGAGTCTCTATATACACTTACACAAGGATTATAACATGAAATTCTTATCAGAGCAAATGATTAGGATAATGGAACGGTTATCAGAAATGTTTCCAGGATCCAATTATCAAAGCAGCTTAGACGCTTATCTAAGCACCAAAGGCATTACCGATGCTGCCCAGTTGGAAAACTATATCCAACAATACCACTATTCTCAAAAGGAAAAAAATATATGAAAACAATTAAAGACTTTTTTGCATCCATTGCAGAGGCAATCATTGCGGCCCGCCAAGCCGAAGCAGATTTAGTAATTCGTCGTTTTAAAGGATATTAATAATGAAATCAATTATCAACTCAATTTGGTCAGTACTATTAACATTTGGCGAAGCACGTTATGCAGCTAGTCTTGCTCGTCAAGGCCGTGTTGCAGAAGCTAAGGCCGTATACAGAAATTAATAAATATTGGCATGAACTTAGTGTATATTCACGGGGCTAATGCCACTAGCGAGAGCTTTAACTATATTAAGAGTAAACTGGGTACAGGTATAGATATCGATTATGATAGCCGCAATGGATTTGAAAACAACCTAAAGGACATGCAGGCTGTGTTGCAGGATCATAAAGATCTAGTGTTCGTTGCACATAGTCTAGGCGGTATCTATAGTTTACATTTGGCCAATAGTATGCCCATGGCGGTTAAGGGTGCTGTGACACTAAGTACACCATATGGTGGTGCCGAAGTAGCGGACTATGCTCAATACTTCCTACCGTTCAGCAGACTTATGCGTGACATTGGGCCTAGTAGTTGGGTTATGAAGCAGGCTAAACGTATTAAGATACAGCATCCTTGGACCAACATTGTGA
>Ga0304729_1002110_pt1 | contig 12294 bp, 13 predicted proteins | sample C_131016_MF_Meta_FD_190475 | JGI IMG/M metagenome (GOLD analysis project Ga0304729, IMG submission 190475) | Freshwater microbial communities from Lake Croche, Canada to study carbon cycling - C_131016_MF_MetaG (v2) (version 2) | ecosystem: Environmental > Aquatic > Freshwater > Lake | place... | reverse complement strand
TGGTGGAAGTTCAGTTACTCTAAGTGATTCAGTTTCATCTAATTCTAGTACCACGGCAGCCACTTCAAATGCGGTGTTGATTGCTGTTTCTACGGCTCTGGCTTACTCCATTGCCTTAGGATAAATATAAACAATAATATGAGATATCAATAATGGCCAATTCATTTACTAATTCGTTAAAACCAGGTATTGGTTTAGCCAATACAACGGTCTACCAGACGCCAGCTGCCACACAATCTACTGTGATTGGTTTGTCCGTGGCCAACCGTACCACATCAAATACAATTCAAATCTCTGCTTATGTTTTAGATTCTTCTAACTCATATGCGGCAACTTATATTGTTAACAACGCTACAGTACCTATTGGTGGTACAATCGTAGTTGTTGGTGGTGATCAAAAATTGGTACTTAAAGCAGGCGATTCGGTACAAGTTGTTTCTAGTGTTACCAATTCAGCGGATGCAATTCTATCAGTATTACAAATTTCATAGGGATTAAACTATGACATTTTTAGGATCTCGGCCAGATAGTTTTGGATACTCATCAACATCATACGATCACTTTAGTGGTAATGCAGTAACAACCACATTCAATCTATCTCGTTCCGTTACAACCGAATCCGACATTGAAGTTATTGTTAATAATGTGGTACAAGATCCGGGTGTTGCTTATCTTGTTTCTAATTTAAACACACTTACATTTACTTCACCACCTTCTGCTGCATATCCTAATAATATTGTTGTTGTATATCGTAACTTCGTAAACTCTGGTGTATCACCAGCAGCCAACACAGTTACATCAGCACAGATTGCTACTGGTGCTATTCAGTATTATCATTTGGCTACTGGATTATTTAATCCAGTTGTCACCAATTTTACTGGTAACGGATCAAATACATCATTCACACTATCACAAACTCCACCAGCAGCCAACGGAGTTTCTGTTACAGTTAATGGTATTACACAAACAAGCCCAGCCAACTATTCTATTTCTGGAAACAATTTAGTATTTACTTCTGCTCCAGCGAATGGTGCAGCAATTCGTGCAGCACAACAATCAATAAGTGTAGGTTTAGTTCCACTAGATAACTCTGTTACTACATCAAAAATTCAAGCTGGTGCGGTAACTTCTGCACAAATTGTTTCTGTAGCCAATACACAGATTTCTGGTAATATTATTAGTTCACAAATTACTTCAATAGCTAATACACAGATTACAGGAACAATTACTAACAACGTATCTTCAATTTTGGCTAATGTAACTACAGCCAATGTAACGACACTTTCTTTTGCAGATGGTTCAACACAAACAAGTCATGCGGCTCCAAATGTAACAGTATATACTAGTGGATCGGGAACATACACAGTACCCACCAATGCAAAATATCTAACAGTTTTGATGGTGGGTGGTGGTGGCGGTGGTGGTGGCGGAAGTACCACCTTGGGTACTGGCAGCGGAAGTGCTGGTAGTAATACAACATTTGGAACTTCTCTTTTACTTTGTACTTATGGTAGTGGAGGAGTAGGTTCTGCTTATTATGGTGGCGGCGCAGGCGGAACAGCAACAATAAATTTACCAGCTACAGGATATGCTTTGGCTGGAGGAACAGGTGGTGCTGGAACATATTTGGGTACTACTTATGTTGCTGGAGGAAGTGGAGGAAATAATCCTTTAGCTGGTAATGGCCAACAAGGCGGTGCAAACGGAACAGGTTATGCTGGAGTACCAAATACCGGCAGCGGTGGAGGCGGCGCAGGTAGCAATAGCACTGGATATTCTGGTGCAGGTGGCGGTGCTGGTGGTTATATAAATGCAATTATTAGTTCAGCAAATACAACATATTCATATTCCGTAGGAACAGGCGGCGCCGGAGGCACAGCAACCACAACAGGTGGCGCAGGTGCATCAGGAATAATTGTTGTTACAGCTTATTTTTAAGGTTAAAAAATGGCACTACAACAAATAACCTCAAACGATATTACTTCAGTAGCTAATACAATTATTACTGGACAAATTACATCTACACAATTGGATGTTATATCAGCCAATGGTTCTGGTGCAATTATTGTTCCTGTAGGAAACACGGCACAAAGACCGGCAGTTACAACAGCGGGTGCTATTCGATTCAATACTACATTAGGTTCATTAGAGAGTGCCAATGGTACAGCATGGGCCAATGTGGGTTCTGGTGCTGCAAGTTCTGGTGGTTCAGCGGCTAACGTATCATCGCTTACCGGTAACGTATATATTTCTGCAGCTGGTGGAATTATTGATGCTTCCAATGCTTCAGGTGGATTAATTGTTCCAACAGGAACTTTAGCACAAAGACCAAGTAATGCAGCTAACGGAACAATTCGTTGGAATACTTCAAATACACAAATGGAAGTTTATGTTGGAGGCAATACATGGCAAAGCATTGCGTATAGCATTTATCCTGTGCAAGCGTTAATTATTGCTGGTGGTGGCGGTGCAGTATATGTTGCTGGTGGTGGTGCAGGTGGTGTCATATATGCTAACACAACTGTTATACCTGGAATAAGTTATCCTGTGGTTATTGGTGCCGGCGGATCATCCGGTGGAGCACACGATACATCTTTTAGTGGAAGTAATTCTTCTTTTGCAAATAATTCTGCAATTGGAGGTGGTGGTGGAGTAGTTACCTCAACCCGAACAGGATATCCAGGAGGATCAGGAGCAGGATCAACTTATGGTCCAAGTGCGTCAGGTGGATCAGGAACTCCTGGCCAAGGATATCCAGGAGGAATTGGCACAGATGGATTAGTTTCATACACAAACGGTGGAGGAGGTGGTGGTTCTGGTGGTAATGGAGTGAATGGTCCGGGCACAGCTGGAGGGGCCGGAGGACCAGGAACATCATATAGTATATCAGGTACCGCAACGTATTATGGTGGTGGAGGTGGTGGAGGAACAGACCAACCTGCCTCAGGATCTTCTGGCGGTACGGGTGGTGGAGGACCAGGAGCTCCTGGACCCGGTGGAATTGGTACAGCAGGTACTGCCAATCGAGGTGGTGGCGGAGGTGGAGGTCAAAGCGGGTTTGGAACTGGAGGTTCAGGAATTGTAATTATTTCTTATTATGGACCCCAAAGAGGTACAGGCGGCACTATAACAACCAATGCCGGTTATACAATACATACCTTCACATCTTCAGCAACTTTTGTAGGTTAATCATGTCACAACAATTAATTACTTCTAACGAAATTAGTCCTAACACAAGCATTTCTGCCTCACAGATTGCTTCTGTTAGTAATACTGTTATTACTGGTTTGATTAATTCAAATCAAATTAGTTCTGTTACAACTACACAATTAACAGGACAAATTTCTGTTGTTCAATTAGATACTGGCTCAACAACAGGTAACGGATCAATTATAGTTCCTATTGGTACTACTGGTCAAAGACCAACTGCTACAGCAGGAGCAATTCGATATAACACCACATTAAGTACATTAGAATCAGCAAATGGTGTATCATGGGCTAATGTAGGTTCAGGATCAGCAACTAGTTCTGGTGGCGGTGGTATTTCTTGGCAAGCAGTTCAATCGTCAAACTTTATTGCTATTGCAGGAAATGGATATGGAGTTAATACGGCAACAGGTAATGTAACCGTAACTTTACCAGTGTCGCCTACTGCGGGTCAACAAATACAATTATTTGATTATGGCCAAACATTTAGTGCTAATACATTAATCATTTATCCCAATGGTAATAAACTCTTAGGTAATACAGCAAATATAACAATACAATCTAGTGGTGCTTCGGTTGGATTAGTTTATTATGATGCAATCAAAGGATGGATTCCTTATAACGGATTTGCAAGTGCAATTATTGGACCTTATACAATCGAGTATTTGATTGTTGCTGGTGGTGGCGGTGGAGGTTATTATGCTGGTGCCGCAGGTGGAGCAGGAGGATTAATATATGGCTCATCATTTGGTGTAATTCCTGGAACTCTTTATTCTGTTACAGTTGGAGCTGGCGGCACAAGTACCGGTTCTAGTGTTGGCTCAGCAGTTAATACTGGCGGCAATGGATCAAATTCTAATTTTGCATCTATAACAGCTGCAATTGGTGGCGGAGGTGGTGCAGGTGGAGCTTCTGGAGGCCGAAGTGGTTCAAGTGGAGGATCAGGAGGCGGAGGAAATGCATATCCTACAGGTACGGGTAGTGGTGGCGCAGGAACTCCAGGTCAAGGAAATCCAGGAGCAACATTCGGCGGTGGTGGAGGAGGTGGCGGTGGTGCTGCAGCATCCGGAAGCGGTTCTAATGGAGGATCAGGCTTAGCATATACTATTTCAGGATCAAGTGCATATTATGCTGGCGGTGGTGGAGGTTGGAATTCCGGCATAGGAGGAGCTGGCGGCGGTGGAAATTACCAAGTTAGCGGCACAGCCAACTCAGGAGGAGGCGCCGGAGGGGATCTTTCTTCTAACGGAGGATCCGGTATTGTAATTGTTCGTTACCTAGGAAATCAACAAAAAGCTGTGGGTGGTACAGTAACAATAACTGGAGGTTATGTAATACATACCTTCAATTCATCCGGCACTTTCACTGCTTAATAAATAGTTAAATTAAAGAATAATATAAATGGCATTAACACAGATAACATCAGATGTAATATCGTCAAATACCATTATTAATGCAATGGTACCAGGAACTTTACCTGGTGCAATGTTAGCTAATGGTTCTGTTGGTGTATTACATATTGATACCGCTTCTGCCAATGGTACTGGGGCTTTAAAGGTACCCGCTGGTACCACAGAGCAAAGGCCTGCAGGTGCTAACGGACAGTTCAGGCTTAATACAACCACAGGATCATTTGAAGGTTATACAAATGGTGTTTGGGGTGCTATAGCAGGATCAAGTGTTGGTGGTTCTTCTTCTGGTGGAGCAAACACAGGAATATTTTTTGAAAATTCAAATCAGATTACGGCAAATTATACATCACCATCTGGTAAAAATATGTTTTCAGTAGGACCAATTGTTATGAATACAGCAGGAATTTTGGTTCAAATCACCGGTAATGCAGTATGGAAAGTAATTTAAAGGAATAAAAAATGGCACTAATATTCGATTCGGTCAACGGATTTACTGATACAGGAACTCAAGCGTTGACCCTACCTTCAGGTACATCTGCTCAGCGACCAGCAAACCCTTCTGTTGGTATGTTGCGTTATAATACAACAATACAAACTGTTGAAGCTTTCTCTGGCGCTAACGGAGCTAACTCATCATCAAACACATGGGTGTCGGCATTTCCAGCAAGTAATAGTTATTTCGTTCAAGCATTAGTTGTTGCTGGCGGCGGAGGCGGTGGTGGTGGTAGTTGGGCTTCCGGCGGTGGTGGCGCAGGAGGATTAGTTACGATATCTACTCAGCTTGTTACCGCTGGCGCTACTTATTCCGTTAGTGTTGGAGGTGGTGGTGCAGCAGGAATTTCAGGTCCAGGAAGTCAAGGTGGAAGTTCAGCATTATTCTCTCTTACTGCTGTAGGTGGCGGGGGCGGATCAAATCCTGGTGCACAAGGGGGTTCTGGTGGTTCTGGTGGAGGCACAGGAAATACGAATGGTGCAACAACGCAATACGGAGGTCCAGCAACATCAGGCCAAGGTAATGTGGGCGGTAACGTGATTGGTAACGGTAATGATGGCGCAGGGCAACCAAGATTCGGTACATCGGGTGGTGGCGGTGCGGGCGGTGTTGGAGGAAGTAGTGCAACAAACTCTGGAGCGGCAGGACCCGGTGGAGTAGGACTCACCTCTTCAATTATTGGATCATCAACTTATTATGCTGGCGGCGGTGGTGGCGGTGGTAATACTAACGCATATCCACCAAATTATCCATATGGTGTATCATCTCCTGGATCAGGAGGTTCAGGTGGTGGTGGCGGCGGATCAGGAACTAACTCTACTGCAACATCAGGTTCTACAAACACCGGTGGTGGTGGCGGTGGTGCTGGTTCTTATTACAACCCTACTCTATACGGAGCTAACGGTGGTGCTGGAGGATCAGGTGTTGTAATTGTCACATATCAAAGTACATTCCAAAGAGGTACTGGAGGTTCTGTTACAAACTATTCTGCTACAGGACAAACTTGGTGGGTTCATCAATTTCTTTCATCAGGAAACTTTATTGCATAACCTTTGGTGGCGCAGTACTATATAATAAACAGCAGTAGTTAATTTTATAAGGTGATTACATTATGATTTTTAAAAATACATATTGGTTTTGGGAAGCAGAAATTAAACCAGAAGTTTGTGACCGATGGATTGAAGAACATTTCAATAAAGATAAAGCAGAAATTGCTACAGTTGGTGATGGTAAAGGTGGCATGGAAATTAAAAATGAAACTCGTATTACGGAAGTTATTTGGGTTCCACCGGCCACAGAAATTTTTGATACTATTTTTAATTATATTAAAAGTGCCAACTTAAATGCTGGATGGAATTTTGATATACACGGAATGGAAGATGTTCAATTAGGCCGTTACGGTAAAAAAGGACATTATGATTGGCACGTTGATGCTTTTCCTCCAGAAGATGGTAATTGGCAAAGAAAATTAAGTTGTTCGATTCAGTTGTCGGATGAGGATAGTTATAAAGGCGGCGATTTGATTGTTCGAACAACCGCCAAAGGTGATATGGTGACGATGACAAGGAAAAAAGGAAGCGTTGTGATATTTCCGTCCTTCATCGAACATATGGTAACACCGGTCACCAAAGGTGAACGATATTCGGCTGTGGCGTGGATGAAAGGCCAAGCTTTTAGATAGTGGTATTTTTTTAAACAAAAGGAGAAGTAGATGGGACATTATGCTAAAGTAGTTGATAGTAAAGTGGTTCAAGTTATTGTTGCTGAGCCAGATTTTTTTAATACGTTTGTAGATACAAGTCCTGGTGAATGGATCCAAACTAGTTATAACACTAGAGGTAATGTTCATTATTTACCTAATAGCCAAGAGCCTTCTGGTCAGCCAGCAGTTCGTGGAAATTATGCAGGTCTTGGTTACACCTATGATCGTGCTAATGATGTGTTTTATGCACCATCACCATATGCAAGTTGGGTTATGGACTCTGCAACGTGGACATGGAAAGCTCCAGTAGAAATGCCTACTGAAGGTGGTCCATATTCTTGGGATGAAACAGCTCAAAATTGGGTGGCATCAAGCTTGCCAGCGTAATAGATGGCAATCTCACAAATTGTTTCAGATAGTATAGCAACAAATACTATTAGTAGTAGTTTAATTGCTAATGGTTCTATTTTGTCTGTTCATGTTGCTAATGGAGCAATTGGTGTGGCACACGTTGATGTTTCAGCAAATGGAACAGGAGCTATTCCGGTTCCTTCCGGAACAAGTGCTCAAAGACCGGCAGCAACTACTGCTGGTTACATTCGTTTCAATACAACATTAGGCACATTAGAAAGTGCCAATGGTACTGCTTGGGCTAATGTTGGTTCCGGTTCAGCAAGTAGTTCATCTTCAGCAGCAAATCTAACTTCACTTACAGGTAATGTTTTTATTTCTGCGGCTGGTGGAATTGTAGATTCTAGTAATGCTGTGGGTGGTTTAATATTACCAACAGGAACTTATACACAGAGACCAAACAATGCAGCCAATGGAACAATTCGTTGGAATACAAGTAATAGTGTTGCTGAAATATATGTTGGTGGTTCCGTTTGGAAAACAGTTGCAACTGGATCATACACAGTAGACTATCTGATTGTTGGTGGTGGTGGAGGCGGCGGACCAAGAGGTGGCGGCGGTGGTGCCGGCGGATTAATTACTGGTGCAAACGTTTCAATTACACCAGGAACAAATTATTCTGTTGTTGTTGGTGCTGGTGGAAATCAATCAACAGATAGTAGCTCTGGTGGCACTGCATATTCAGGAGCAAGTTCATCAGCTTTAGGATATACAGCACTTGGTGGCGGCGCAGGTGGTACAATGGCGGCTCAAGGAGCATCCGGTGGATCTGGTGGAGGTGCAGGTAGAGATTCACCAGGAGGAACAAATGGTGGTGCAGGCACATCAGGCCAAGGATATCCAGGAGGAAATGGAATTGGACCGGCTTCTTGTGAAGGTGGTGGTGGTGGTGGAGGTGCAGGCGGTGTAGGTGGATTACCTGCTGCTGGTAGTGCATTAGAAAGAGGCGGCCAAGGTGGTGCGGCTGCAACTTCTAGTTATTCTGGTGCCACAGTATATTATGCTGGTGGTGGTGGCGGTGCAGCTGGTTGTGCAGCACCAGATGCTGCTAGTTATGGATTAGGCGGCGGCACATCAAACACATCATTAAAAGGTGGTGGTGGTAATGGAGGAATTCAAAGTGTTAGAGTTTCAACTGCTGCAGAAACAAACACAGGTGGTGGCGGTGGCGGAGGTAGTGATGGAAATAATGGTTATGCCGGTGGCGGGTACACAGGTGCTCCTGGTGGTTCAGGAATTGTAATCATTCGCTATGCCGGCAATCAACAAAGAGCAACGGGTGGAACAGTTGTTATTAGTGGTGGATATGTTACTCATACATTCACTTCTAGTGGAACATTTGCAACTTAACGGAAAAATTATGGCACATTTTGCAAAAGTAGTCAATGGAAAAGTTGTCGATGTGATTGTGGCAGAGCCAGATTTTTTTATCACATTTAGAGATACTAGTCCAGGAAAATGGATACAAACAAGTTACAACACACATAAAAATATTCATTATGGTCCTGATGGCCAGCCAGATGGTGGAGTACCAGTAAGAGGAAATTATGCCAGTATTGGTGGAATATATGATGAAGCCAATGATGTGTTTTATAATGAAAAACCTTTTGATTCATGGACATTAAATACAACAACTTGGGATTGGGAAGCACCAATACCTAATCCAAGTCCAACAAGACAACATCCTTGGGATCCACTTTATAGATGGGATGAAGCAACACAGTCGTGGGTAGATGCTTTGACTGAGTATTACAAAGATTTAATATAACCACAACAGAATAAATAAACCATGTCCTTCCTTGGAAATCCAATCTCTACAATGAATTATCCGGTGGATTATTTCACCGGTACTGGTACAACTACAACTTTTAATTTATCATATACGCCAGCATCAGCATCATCAATTCAAGTGTATGTTGGTGGTGTTAAACAAACTTCTTCTCTAAGCAATCCAGCATATTATCTTAATGGTTCTCAATTAGTATTATCTGCTGCTCCGGCTGCAAGTACTCCAATTGAAGTAAATTACCTTGGATTACTTTCTCAAATTAATGTACCATCATCACAAACAATTACGGCAGCAATGTTATCGTTGCCTGTTGTTAATACATTTGTTACTCTTGTTACTGCCAATGGTGCACAAACATCTTTTGCTTTAGTTGCACCACCAGTTTCAAGCACATCGTTGTTAGTTACAGCTAATGGTGTTGTTCAGTATGATTATACAGTATCGGGTTCAAATTTAAATTTAGGATTTACACCTACTGCGGGTACATTGATTCGTGCTCAAGGTTTTGGTTTATCACAACAGAATGTGCCAAACGATGCATCAGTCACATCAGCAAAACTAGACACAAATTTAACTTTAGCTGGAACATTTACAGCAAATAATATTATTTCTAATAATACATACACAAAGGCACAAGCAAATACAGCTTTTGCTTCAACAGGAAAAGCAATAGCAATGGCTATTGTATTTGGAGGATAAAATGGCAGCACCTAATATTGTAAACGTAACAACCATTACTGCTAATGCAGCCTATATTGTGGCTAATAATTCGGTTATGTCAGGTGTATTGACTAATGCTGGTGGTACAAATTCTGTTATTAAAGTAAACTCTGTTCTTGTTACCAATTATGGTGCAAACTCTATTACTGCAAACGTAGATGTGTTGCGTGGTGCAAGTTCTTATATGTTGGTTGGTGGTGTTTCTATTCCTGCAAACTCTACATTAGTTGCATTAGCAAAAGATATTATTTTGTATTTGGTAGAAGGCGATACACTTAGAGCAAACGTATCGGCCAACACAGCACACGTTACAGCGAGTTATGAGACCATTTCATAATGCCGAGAGGGAATAGTAAAACTATAGGTCCGTATACTCCTATTGGTTTTGGCACCAAAGGAATATATTCACTTTCAGAACTACAACAAGGTACTGGTGCAGGACTTTATGGTGGTTATTCAATTTCATATTTAATTGTTGCTGGTGGAGGAGGCGGTGGAGCTCACACAGGCGGCGGCGGCGGCGGCGGTGGAATGTTGGTAGGAACAGGCACAATTAGTTCGGGGGTATCTTATCAAGTTACTGTTGGTGCTGGAGGTCCTGGTTCGTTTAATCGTGCTGCAAATGCCAGCAACGGAAATAATTCAAATTTAGGATTAAATTATAGTGCTATAGGTGGTGGTGGAGGTGGATCAATTGATGTTGGTGCAGGATCATCTGGTGGATCGGGCGGCGGAGGTTCTAGAACTTCAGGTGGACCAGGAACATCCGGCCAAGGAAATCCAGGAGGAAGTTCATCATTTATTTGTGGTGGCGGCGGCGGTGGTGCTGGCGGAACAGGCGGAACAGGAGGACCTTCAAGTGCTGGAGGTGGCGGCGGCGGATTAGCCAATTCAATTAACGGCACAAGCACTTCTTATTCGGCCGGAGGTGGTGGCGCAGGTGAAAATGGTTATGCACCTTCAGCTGGTGCAGGATCGGGAACTGCTGGTGCTGGAGGATCAATAACTTCGACATCACAAGCACCAAGCGCAACTGCAAATTATGGTGGTGGTGGCGGAGGAGGAGTTTATTATAATGCCGCTCAATCAGGTGGAGGTAATGGTGGATCAGGTATTGTAATTATTTCTTATACCGGTACTCAAAAAGCAACGGGTGGTACAGTAACAACATATAGTGGACAAACTATACATACATTTACAAGTTCAGGAACATTAGTAGGTTAACACCCAAACGGCTTAATAAATACCATAATGTCATTAACAAGAATCCCAAGTTCCCTCGTAGCAAATACCTTTACTGCAAACACAGTTCTGTTTGCTAATGCTTTAGGTTATCTTTCCAATACCAGTAACTTTAGGTATTTTTCAGGTAACAATACAATTGCTGTTGGTGCTGTTGTTGCTGGTGGCATCGATGTAATCAGTTATACTCAAGCGGCTTTTAGTGCAGCCAATGCAGCAGGTTCTTCTGCTTATGTTCAAGCGGCATACAATCAAGCCAATACTGCCACAGGTATTGCTCAAGCCGCTTTCAATTCAGCAAATAATGTTGCACCACAAGTACAACCAGCATTTGATAAAGCCAACTCAGCAAATGTGTTGGCACAATCTGCTTATAATTCCAGTAATGCTGTAAATCAATATGCAGCTTCTGGTTACGCTTTAGCCAATACTAATGCTATCAACATTACATTGGTTAATCAATATGCAGTATCAGGATATAATCAAGCAAACACGGCAACTGGTATAGCTCAAGCGGCATTTAATTCTGCCAATAACGTGGCACCACAAGTTCAACCGGCATTTGATAAAGCCAATGCTGCAAATTCTTTGGCGCAATCAGCATACAATTCTAGTAATGCCGTAAATCAATATGCTACATCAGCTTATGGTACAGCCAATACCAATGCAACCAATATTACATTGGTGAATCAATTTACACAATCAGCATATGATAAAGCCAATTCAGCAAATGGTTTAGCACAAGGTGCTTACAATCAAGCCAACGTAACTGTTGGTATTGATACAACACAGAATACTTTAATTAGTATTATTCAAGGTGTTGATTTAACTCAAAATACCAATATCACATCAGTTAATCAATATGCAGCTTCTGCTTATGCTCAGGCAAACGTAACTGTTGGGGTAGATGCAACACAAAACACTAATATTACAACTGCCAATAATGCAGCGTGGGCTGCTTATGCTGCTGGCAATACAAATGCAACCAACATTACTTTAGTTAATCAATATGCTGCAGGTGCTTATAATCAAGCCAATACAACAATTGGTGTAGATGCTACTCAAAATACTGCAATTAGTATTATTCAAGGTGTTGACCTTACTCAAAACACCAACATAACAACAGCCAACAATGCAGCATGGGCTGCTTATGCAGCTGGTAATACCAACGCTACTAATATTACGGCAGTAAATCAATATGCAGTATCAGCATATAATACGGCTAACACCAAGTTCAATTCTTCCGGCGGTAACATTACTGGTTCGGTTACTATCTCAGGTAACAACGACCTTACTGTAACAGGTAATCTATATCTTA
>Ga0304729_1002109_pt1 | contig 12294 bp, 16 predicted proteins | sample C_131016_MF_Meta_FD_190475 | JGI IMG/M metagenome (GOLD analysis project Ga0304729, IMG submission 190475) | Freshwater microbial communities from Lake Croche, Canada to study carbon cycling - C_131016_MF_MetaG (v2) (version 2) | ecosystem: Environmental > Aquatic > Freshwater > Lake | place... | reverse complement strand
GTTCCGCATGACTCTGCGCAGTTCAATCAGGTGGGTACAAGACAGGTTCGGGTGCTACCTTTACGCGCATGAGCAACCCAGCGAAACCTGTTGAAGTGAAGCGTCGTCAGGGTAATCCGGGGCATCGACCATTGCCTGATAAGTCGAAGGTTGTTGCTTTGGTTGCCGCGGATGACACTGCACCAGCTCATTTGCATGGTGTTGGTTTGGAGGTGTGGCGGGAGATGTTTATTTTGGCTCCGTGGGTTGCTTCATCTGATCGACGTATGTTGTTGGAGTTGTGTGAGTTGTTTCAAATGCGTGATGAGATGATGAAGTCTGTGTCGTCGTCTGCGTTGTTGTTTCAGTCTCCGAATGGTGCGATGCAAGCTAATCCGTTGTTGTCTCATATTCGGGATTTGACGAAGCAGTTGCATTCGTTGGCTTCGTTGTTTGGTTTGACTCCAGCGGATAGGACTCGTATTGGTTTGGGTGAGGTGACTGCGAAGTCGAAGTTGCAGGCGATGATGGAGAAGCAGAAAGTTAAGAATGCCGACTTATAACTTTGGGTGTCGTGTTTGTGACAATGTGGTGACGTTGTCGGTTCCAATTGGGTTGTTGGATGATGACCAGTTTTGTGATCGTTGTGGTGGTTGGTTGCGGCGTATTTTTTCGGCACCGGGTATTTCTTTTAAGGGTACTGGTTGGGGTAGGGATGGTAAATAGTTTATGGGGGTGAAGGGTTGGCCGCCAAGGTTTTTAACTTCGACGACACCAGGTGATCGTGCGCGTGGTGATGGTGACACTGTTGCAGAGTTTGTTGAAACTTTTTGCAGGGTGACGAAGCAGTCGTTTGCTGCTCCTGCTGGTGAGTTGATTGTGTTGCGTCCGTGGCAGAAGCAGTTGTTGAGTGGGTTGTATGCGCGTCGTGTTGATGGTCGTTTGAAGCATCGGACTGCGTTGATTGGTATGCCGCGTAAAAGTGGCAAGAGTGCTTTATTGTCGGGGATGACTTTGCATCATCTGATTATGGGTGCACCGGGGTCTGAGGTTTATGCGGTGGCTGCGTCTCGCGATCAGGCGCGAATCATTTTTGAGACTTCGAAGCAGATGTTGCGTCTTGACCCTGAACTGTCTGAGTCATGCGAGATTTACCGTGACGTTATTGAGAATAGGTTCACGAAGTCGACGTTTAAGGTGTTGGCGTCTGAGGCACCGCAGTTGGAAGGTTTGTCACCATCATTTGTTGCTTTTGATGAGTTGCATGCTCAACCTAATCGTGAGTTGTTTGATGTGTTGTCGTTGGCGTCTGCGGCGCGTATTGATCCGATGCTTGTGTCGATTACGACTGCTGGTGTGAAGGTTGATTCTTCAGGTAATGAATCATTGTGTTACACGATGTACCAGTATTTGCAGCAGGTGGCGAATAAGGAAGTTGCTGATGACACTTTTTTTGGGGCGTGGTGGCAACCGAAGTTTGAGGCTGTTGATTTTCGTGATCCTAAGATTTGGGCGCAAGCTAATCCGGGGATAAATGATTTGTCTGATGTTGAGGATTTTGAGTCGGCTGTGCGTCGAACACCTGAGAATGAGTTCAAAACTAAGCGTTTGAATATTTGGACTTCGGCTAAATCTGCGTGGTTGCCTGATGGTAAGTGGGATGCGCTTGGTGTTGATGATGTGAATGTTGATGGTGAGGAAATTGTTATTGGTTTTGATGGGTCGTATTCCAATGACAGTACCGCGGTGATTGGTTGTACCACTGGTGAGCGTAAGCATTTGTTTGTTTTGGGTTTGTGGGAGCGGCCAGCGAATCGTAATGAGGATTGGCAGGTTCCTATCACTGAGGTTGAGCACACAATTATTGAGGCGACGAAACGGTTTAATGTTCGTGAGGTTGTGTGTGATCCGTATCGTTGGGCGCGGTCGATTGAGGTTGTGTCTGAGGCGATTGGTTGGGGTCGTGTTTTGGAGTATCCGCAGTCGCCGCAGCGTATGTCACCGGCTACTCAACGGTTTTACGATATGACTGTTGGTGGTGATTTGTCGCATGATAATCATCCAAGTTTGTCACGTCATATTGGTAATGCGACGATTAAGCAGGATGCTCGGGGGTCGAGGGTTGCTAAGGAAAGCCGCTATAGTTCGAAAAAGATTGATGCGTGTGTTGCGGCGATTATGGCTTTGGATCGTGCGTGTTGGCAATCGCCAGATGAAGTGTCTACGGAAGTGGGTTTTTTTCGTGTCTAAATGGTTGGGGTCTGTGGTTCAGCTTGTCGGCGTTGCCGCAACGGTTATTGGTGTTGGTTGGTTTAGCATTGGGGTGGCGTTCATTGTCGGCGGTTTGTCGGTAGTGGCTTTCGGTATTGGTTTGGAGCGCAACAATGTTGAATAAAATCATTGAGAAGCGTTCTGTTACTTTTCAGCAGGTATTTGGCACTGGTGGTTTTTTTGGTATGCCCACTCGTGCTGGTGTGACGATTGATCAGAATAATAGTTTGCGTATTGCTACGGTGTATGCGTGTATTCGTTTGTTGACTGACACTGTGTCAACGTTGTCGTTGGATTCGTATCGTCGTATTGATGGTGTGCGTGTCCCTTACCGACCGCGTCCTATTTGGTTGGATTCACCTGATCCTGATTTGGCTTCCACTCGTGATGAGTTCATTGCTCAGGTGATGGTGTCGTTGTTGTTGGATGGTAACGCTTTTATTCATATCACTCGTAGTAAGGGTGAGGTTATTGCGTTGTCGGTGCTTGATCCGGTGCGTGTGTATGTGCGTCGTGATAACAATCATCGAATTGAATATTATGTGCATGATGCGAATATTGCTTTGTCTAAGGATGAGGTGTTGCATCTTGTTGAGTTGCGTAAGCCGGGTGCGTTGCGTGGCATTAGTCGCATTGACCAGTTGAAAGAGTCGCTTGGTTTGACTGCGGCGTTGGATGATTTTGCTGCTCGTTTCTTTGGTCAGGGTTCAACAACGGCTGGCATTATTGAGGTGCCGGGTGCTTTGAGTCGTGAGCAGGCGAAGGATTTGATTGATGCTTTTGAGGAAGGGCATCGTGGTTTGAATCAGGCGCACCGTCCGGGTGTGTTGTTTGGTGGTGCAAAGTTTTCTAAGACTGGTGTTGACCCTAATGAGGCGCAAATGTTGGAGTCGCGCCGTCAGCAGGTTGAGGAGGTTGCGAAGGTTTTCCGTGTGCCTTTGCATATGTTGTCGACTGCGATTCCCGGTGCAATGTCTTACGCATCAGTTGAGCAGAATGCGATTCAGTTTGCAACGTACACGATCCGACCGTATGTGCAGAAAATTGAAAACGCGTTGACTAAGTTGTTACCTGATGGTGTGTTCGTTAAGTTCAATATGGATTCTATTTTGCGTGGTGATTTGGCGACCAGGTACACCGCGTATTCCACTGGTATTCAGTCAGGATTTTTGAACATTAATGACATTCACCGACTTGAGGATATGCCACCAGTTGAGGGTGGTGATGTTTACCGTGTGCCTTTGGCGAATGTCAATCTTGCGGCTGCGTCACTTGTTGAGCAGGAACATAAAGTGAATATGGCGACTGCGTTAGTTGATGCTGGTTATGACCCTAAGGCTGTTTTGGTTGCGCTTGGGTTGCCTGATATTGCTCATACTGGTGTTCCACCAACAAAGCTGCAACCTGTGGCGAATATTAATCCTGCCGATCCGGGGAGTGTTTACTGATGCCTGTTATAACAACCGCAAATTATACGGTCACAACAACCGCTTCACTTATTTGTGATGGTGATCCTGCTGGTATTCGTTTACACATTCACAACACTGACAACACAACCCCAATGTATTTCGGTGCAACATCTGCTGTCACTTCATCGACTGGTTATCGTGTCGATGGTAAAGACAAGTTGAGTTTTAATTTAAGCGCGTCGCAACAAGTGTGGGCGATTACTGCCAGTGGTAGCGCAACAATCTCAGTTTTGAGGATTCCACAATGAGTGTCATAGTTACTGATTTAGACGACACACTTATTTTGTCAGGTGATCGACCTAATGTGCCGATGCTTAATTTGTTGTTGGATGCGCATCAGCAGGGTGACAGAATTATTGTTGTGTCAGGTCGTTCTGTTGATCGCATGGATGAGACTGTTAATTGGTTGAATGAGAATGGTCTTGAAGTTGCTGACGCTGATATTCATTTGTCTGATTTTCCTGCTGGCCCGAATGCGTCACAAGCGTTCAAAGTGTTTAAGGCGAAGAAACTTATTGCCGATGGTGTCGAAATTGAGGCATGGTATGAGAATGATGCGGATACTCGTGCGGCGTTGAAAGCTGTTGGTGTGCCTGTTGTTGACCCTGCATCGGTTCGTGCTGTGTCATCGTCGTCGACTGGTGCACCGGTGCCAACAAGTTTTGGAACGCATGAGGATCCGAAAACGTCTGCACCGCAGGAGATGCGTGACAACGCGCATGATGGTTTGAAGTTTTATGCAATGGGTTTAGCTGGTGATGGTGTCACTTCGCAAACAATTCGTGAAGCACGAGACATGGTCAAAGGCATTGTCAGTAATGACAAATGGATGCGTATTAGGGCGTGGGTTGCTAGGCATCGTGTTGATTGGGAAAAAGTTTCAGCGAATCATGATTTGAAAGACCCAAAGTATCCGGGGCCAGGTGCTGTTGCAGCGTTTCTGTGGGGTGTTGACCCGACTGACCCTGATTCAGCGGATAAAGTTATTCAATGGGCGACTGACGCATTAGCAAAGACAGGAAATGACACAATGAATCCGACACGCGATATGCAAATGATTGATGAAACTGTTGAGCCTGCACCAACGTTAGTTGATGGTTTGAAGCAGTTGCAGGCGGATGTTTTCACAATGTATGTCACTGCGCAGGGTTTTCATTGGAATGTGACTGGTTGTGAGTTCGCTCAGTATCACAAATTTTTTGGCAAAATTTATGAAGATGTGTACGGCAGTATTGATGGTATTGCGGAAAGTTTGCGTAAGTTGGATGTTGTTGCACCGTTCCGTTTAACTGATTTGTTGGCGTTGCGTGGGGTTGAGGATTCACCGTTCACTGACGGTAACTACCTGCCATTGGTTGATGCCCTTTATGACATTAATGATGAGATCATTGATGAGTTGATGGAAGTGTTTGATGCGGCGGTTGCAGCTCGTGAGCAAGGTATCGCCAATTTTCTTGCCGAACGCATTGACCAGCATGAGCGGTGGCGTTGGCAGTTGAAGGCATCGATGGGTGACTATGCCAAGGCTGAGATGATGGAGCCTGATACTGCCACTGGTGAGAATGACCAAATGTTACAGAAGTTTGTTGATTTGTATAAGTCGTATGCGGCAGGTGAATGATGATTGAGTTTCGGGCGTTTGCTGAAAACACTTTCGAAGTTCGTTCAAAGTCTGATGGTATGACTTTCACTGGTTATGCCGCTGTGTTTAATTCACCGTCTGAGCCTTTGCCTTTCATTGAGACGATTGCGCCGGGTGCTTTTAAACGGTCTTTGGATTCGCGTAATCAGGTGAAAATGTTTGTGAATCATAATTCTGATCAGGTGTTGGCTTCGACTCGTTCAGGTACGTTGCGTTTGTCTGAGGATTCAAAAGGTTTGTTCGCTGAGGCTACTTTGCCGGATACGTCGTATGCGCGTGATCTTGTGGTGTTGATGAATCGCGGTGATGTGACATCAATGTCGTTTGGTTTTTCGGTGCCGCAGGGTGGCGATTCGTGGACTGATAACAACAACCGCACGTTGAATGAGGTTCGTTTACATGAGGTGTCGGTTGTTACCGGGTTTCCAGCGTATGAGGCCACGTCAGCGCAAGTGCGATCGATTGATGTGCTTGCCGAACGTACACATCTTGATGCTAATGATTTGGCGGTAGCGTTAACCATGCTTGAGAATGGTGCTTCGTTGACACCTGAGCAAGCTGATTTGATTGGGTCTGCGGCTCGGGCTTTGATGATTCGTTTTGATAAGTCGTCGCGTAGGTCTCTCGGTTTTTACGAAAAGCATTTACAGTTGATTTCGAAGCGCTGAGTCGTTTCGATTGGTTGCGGAGCCGCACCTTATTTTGTCCCTCTATGTAAAGGATTACCGAAATGTCTTACATTGACAATTTGGTTGAGGAGCGCCAGAAGGCGTGGCACCAGGCGAAAGAGTTGCTTGATGTTGCTGCTGCTGAGAAGCGTGAATTGACCGCTGAAGAAGAGCAGAGTTTCGCTCGTATTAACACTGACCTTGATCGTCGCGGTGCGCTGATTGAGGATATTCGTAAGTCGTTTGAGCGTGAAGAGCAGGTTTCTGAGGCTGTTCGCGGTCTTGAGAATGTTGTTCGTTCTTCGCAGTCTGCTGTTGTGAACACTGATGAGGCAATGCTTCGTGCGTTGGCTTCGGGTGACATTCGTAGTGCCGTGTTTGAGCATCGTGCTGTTTCTGCTGCGTCGACTGGTGCGCCGGTACCTACGTCGTTCTACAACCAGATTATCAACCAGGCGCGTCTTGTCGGCCCGATGCTTCAGACGTCCACGGTGTTGAACACTACCTCTGGTGAAAACTTGCAGATTCCGCGTCTGTCAACGTATTCGACTGCAACGGTGTCGACGGCTACTGCTGCGATTGCAACAAGCGATCCTGCTTTCAGCGCATTTGTTACTTTGGGTGCGTTTAAGTATTCGTTCATTACGCAGGTTGCGTTGGAGCTTCTTACGGACTCTGGTGTTGACTTCTCGGCATTCATTGCTCAGGAAGCTGGTAACGCTATCGGTTACGCAGTGAACGTTGCTTTGACCACCGGTACTGGAACGGTGCAGCCGAATGGTGTTGTGACTCAGGCAACGGTTGGTGGTACGACTGCTGGCACTGCTGCTATCGCAACCGATGATCTCATCTCGCTTTACTACTCACTTGATGGTGCTGCGCGTTTGCTGCCAGGTGTGGGTTGGCAGATGAACGGTAAGACCATTGGGGCGGTGCGTCGTTTGAAGGCGTCGACCTCTGGTGTTTACTTGTGGACACCGGGTCTGTCGGATGCTTCACCTGACACCATCCTCGGCAAGCCTGTGTATGAGAATCCTGCAATGGCTGATGTTGCTTCTACTTCGAAGTCTGTCATTGTTGGTCACTTGCCTTCGTACTATGTGCGTCAGGCTGGTGGTATTCAGCTGGATCGCAGTGATGACTTCGCATTCAATGCTGGTCTTGCAACGTTCCGTGCACAGATTCGTGTTGACGGAAACCTTCCTCAGACTGGTCACATTAAGTCCCTGTTGACTCTGTAAGAGGTTTGTTAGACGGAGTCCCTCCGTAGTCTTTGACTGTGCCGCGTGTTGGCGGTGGTCATTGATTGCGGAGGGATTTCGTTTTATGGGGAAGTCTGGTCGTGCTTTGCGTAAGGTTGCGAAAGAACAAGCGTCTGCTGCATCTGCTGAGCGTTCTATTTTGTGGGTGTCTAATGCACCGTGGGCTGGTACTGGGTATGGCACTCAGTGTGCTCAGGTTGTTGGTCGTATTGCCGGTGATGGTCACAAGGTTGCTGTGAATGCGAATTATGGTTTTGAGGCTGGTAATACCTCTGTTGGTTTGCGTGGCAATGAGATCACTGTTTATGGGTCTGGTTTTGGTCAGTGGCGCACTGATGCGATGAAAGCAAATGCGTTGCATTGGTCGACAGTGAATCAAAGTGATCCGTTGATTGTTACCTTGTTGGATGTGTGGACGTTGAAACGTGATGATGTTGGTGATATTCCGACTTTGTCGTGGACACCTGTTGATCATGCACCTGTGCCGGCGAAGGTTGCAGCATGGTTTGAGAACGATAATGTGACAGCGGTTGCGATGTCTAAGTTTGGTAAAGCAATGTTTGATGGTGCTGGTATTGAGTCGGTTTATATTCCGCATGCGTTTGAGCCTGACATTTTTAAGCCGACACCGTTGATTGATTTAGGTAACGGAAATGTGAAGTCTGGGCGTGAGTTGCTTGGTATCAGCAATGATAGGTTCGTTGTGATGATGAATAGCGCCAATAAGGGTGTGACACCGAATCGGAAAGCGTTTGGTGAAAACTTGTTGGCGTTTGCAATGTTCGCCGCGGATAAACCTGACGCTTTGTTGTATTTGCATACTGAGCAGTTTGGTGCGATGGGCGGTATTGATTTGTTGAAACTTGCGAGGGCTTGCAATATTAATGATGAGCAGATTAAGTTCGTTGACCAGTATGCGTACCGTTCGCAGATTGCGGCACCGGTGTTGGCTGGTATTTATTCTGCGGCTGATGTGTTGTTGTCGGTTTCGCGTGGTGAGGGTTTTGGTATTCCTGTGATTGAGGCGCAAGCGTGTGGTGTGCCAGTGATTGTGTCTGATTGGACTGCGCAACCTGAGTTGGTGGGTGATGGCTGGGTTGTGAAGACGCAACCTGAGTGGGATGCGATGCAAGACGCATGGTTTGGTACACCACTTGTTGCTGACATTGTTGATGCGTTGAATCAGGCGTATGAGCGTGGTCAGGGCACAAGTCAACGCGCTATCGATTTTGTTCAACAATATAACGCTGACACTGTGTTTAATGATTGTTGGCGACCGTTGTTGAAGGCATCGCTATGACATGGCTTGAAACGCACGAGGAAGCACTGTGGGCGCGTTTTCCTGCCTTTCGCATACTGGAGGAAGGGCTACTATCTTTGAACCGTCCTGTGACGATTGTGGAGACTGGCGGTTTACGCATACTCAACAATGTGACAGGTGACGGAAATTCAACTTATTTGTGGCATGACATCACCATGCGCACTGGCGGCAATGTGACAAGTATTGATATTGATCCGCAATGCGCTGTGCATTGTCGTCAAGAGTTTTACCAAAAAGTCACACCAGTCACAATGGACAGTGTTGAAGCGTTAGCGAACATTGACACACCCATCGACTTGTTGTATTTAGATTCTAAAGATGTTGATTTTGATAATGATGGTGCAGCAGCGTTCCATGCCCTGATTGAATGTTTGACCGCGTATCAGAAAATCAATGCTGGCGGATTCATTGCAGTAGATGACAATAAGAACGGTCGCGGCAAAGGTAGACTCGTCGCAGAGTTCGCAGATCTACACGGTTGGGTTTGTGAACATGATGGTTACGTCAAGATTTGGAGAATCACCTAATGGCAATTGTCAACGGTTATGCCACACTCGCAGAAGTGAAAGCATCATTACGAATCAATGACAGTGTTGATGACGCATTGCTGGAAATTGCTATTGATTCCGCGTCACGTCAAATTGATGGTTTATGTGGACGAAATTTTGTTGTTGCTGGTACTGCTGCCACTGATCGTTACTTCATCGCCGGTAACAACAACTACATTTGGGTTGATGACATTGCATCGACGACAGGTTTAGTCATTGTCACATCAGATAATCTTGATGGTAATTATGGGAATACTTGGGGCACCGCGGATTATCAGCTTGAGCCTTTGAATAATTATTCTGCTGGTATCACTTGGCCGTTTACACGCATACGCTCAACAATGAACAAATCGTTTCCGACTGGTGGTTACGGCGGTTACGGTGGTTATAACGGTTACGGTGGTTTCGGTAACTACGGTGGCATCAGTTCAATGGGTGGTCAGTTGGCTGGTGTGAAAGTCACTGCGCGTTGGGGTTGGCCTGCGTTGCCGTCAGCGATTAAGCAAGCAACGATGCTTCTCGCTGGTCGTATGTTTAAACGTTTTGATTCACCTTTGGGTGTTGCTGGTTTCGGTGATTTGGGTGCTATTCGTGTGTCGCGTGTCGACCCTGATGTTGCATCACTTGTTGAACCGTATGTGATTCGTAGAAATGTTGCTTGATGGCTGCGACGACTGCAACGTTTTCGGGGTTGCGTACAGCACTTGCCGCACAGTTGGCGACGATTCGTGGTCTGCGTACTGCGGCAACTGTGCCCGATAATCCGGCACCGCCAGTGGCTGTGATTGTGCCAGTGAATGTTGAATATGATACTTCGTTTGGTCGTGGAACAGACACTTACACATTCTCAGTGTTGTTAATTGTTGGGCGTATGTCTGAGAGGGCAGCACAAACAACACTTGATGCTTATATTAATCCGACTGGTGCCACATCGATTAAGGCTGCTATTAACGCCGACCCGACTCTTGGTGGTGCGTGTCAGAGTGCCCGTGTTACTAATATGGTGAATTATGGTTCTCTCATAGTTGGTGACACAGAATATTTGTCCGCAGATTTCCAAATCACTATCTACGCCTAACAACTAAGGAGTCATCGTGGCAAAGTTTGCTGCAACAGATTACACAATCACAATCAACGGTTCAGCTGTCACCGATCACATTGCTCAGGTTGAATTGTCTTTGAAGTACAATGATATTGACACCACATCGTTTGGTCAGACTGGTGTGTCTCGTACTGCTGGTCTCCTTGATGGTGATGTGAAACTAGATATTCATCAGGATTACGCTGGCGGTACTTTGTCGCTTGATAATTTTCTTTACACACTGACGACAGCAACAACGCTTGCGACAGTGGTTGTGACACCGACCAGTGGTGCTGTTAGCACTTCGAATCCGTCATACACGATGACTGTTCGACCGTTGGAATACACGCCGTTCAGTTCCAGTGTTGGCGACTTGGCAACAATCAGTGTCACATGGCCGTTGTCACAGTCCGGGGCTACCGCACCTGTTCAGCGTAAAACTACCTAAGACTGATGCGTCTGCTACGGTGATGTCATGCAATCAATGACATTCGTGATCACATATGACGACAACCGTACAGATAAAATTGTCTGTTCAGCACCGGACTATGTTGGCTTTGAAACACATTTCGATAAGCCAATCGCGGTGTTGGAAACAGGTCGTTTGACGTACTTGTATTGGCTTGCTTGGCATGCGTTGACAAGATTCAAGCGTGCGTCAAGTGAGTTCGATACTTGGGTGCAAACAGTTGCCGGTGTTGAAATCAACGACAGTGACGACAATGTGATACGCCCTTTGGAGAACAATCAGCCCACTGGTTGATAACGCATTTAGCGTTTGAGTTCGGTCTTGATCCAATGGTTGTTGCGGCACAGTCACCTCGTCAGATTGCAACAATGGAACGGTATTTGCATTGGCGTAAAACGCAGGAGGCTGACCAAGCGCGAAGGAATAGCCGTGGCTGATTTTTTCACTGTCAACGCATCCATTGTTGGTTACCGTGATGTGATGAAAGCGTTAGGTAAATACGATTCATCAGCTCGTCGACTGATTACATCATCGATGCGTAAAGCAATTCAGCCGGTTATTTCTGAGGCGCGTAAGTCTGTGCCGTCTCCTACTCCTATGCGTGGTTGGCGTTTGACTCCACCAGTGTCGCCGCAGGCTGGTGTGCGTGGTGGTCAAGGTTGGCCTGCATGGATCACTGGCGAAATTCGCAACGGTATCAAGATTTCATTTCGACCATCGAAGCAGAAGAAAAACTTTTCACGCACAGTTGTTGCTGTGAAAAACATGTCAGCATCGGGTGCTATTTATGAGTTTGCGCGTAAGTCCGATAAGCACAAAACATTCATTTCGCATTTGGATAATTCGCAACCAGGTGGACGACTTGTGTGGAAGGCTTTTGATAAAAACGCGCCGATGATTAGACGCGAGATCAATACGGCTATTAACACCGCTAACGCTAGACTTCAATCAGCAGTGTTCGCCGCCAATGATAGGAGCCGATGACATGGCTGGTCGTGGTGGTGTAACAGTTCCAGTAGTGACAACTGTTGATAGTCGTTCGCTTGATGTGTTGAAGAAGAAACTTGGTCAGGCTAAGAAAGAGGTTTCAGGTTTTTCTAAAGCCGGGGCGAAGTTAAATGCTGTGTTGACTGCTGGTGGTGTTTTTGCTGCGGCTGGTGCTTTTGCGCATTTGGCTCAGGAAGGATCTAAAGCATTCAAAGAACAGTTGCTCACCGAGAACATTATTAAACGTGTTGGTTTATCTGGTCAGGTGACGGCGAAACAAATTGAAGAATTATCGACCGCGTTGTCTAATAACACAGGGCAGTCAAAAGAAAATGTGAATGCTGCCGCTAATACGTTTCTTTCTTTCAGAAACTTGGTGCGTCCGGGTAAGGATGCTGCTGCAACGGTTGAAGGTTTGACCGCGACTGCTGTTGATTTGGCGGCGCGTATGAAAACTGATGTGCCATCTGCTGCAATGGTGTTGGCTAAGGCGTTGAATAATCCGAAACGTTCTGCAATGGCGTTGGCTAAAGCGCAAATTCCTTTAACTGATGCGCAAAACAAATCCATTGCATCGTTGGTGAAAGAGGGCAAACT
>Ga0304729_1002099_pt1 | contig 12348 bp, 23 predicted proteins | sample C_131016_MF_Meta_FD_190475 | JGI IMG/M metagenome (GOLD analysis project Ga0304729, IMG submission 190475) | Freshwater microbial communities from Lake Croche, Canada to study carbon cycling - C_131016_MF_MetaG (v2) (version 2) | ecosystem: Environmental > Aquatic > Freshwater > Lake | place... | reverse complement strand
AAAGCAGCACATAAAAAAGTTGGTAATGTAACATTAAAAAAATCTAATCGTTTTGTTAATGACGATAGATATATTATAATGAATGACGGTAAAGAACATTTACAAGGAAAAGCATTTTCTAAAACTATTGCAAAAGAAATAGCAAATTCTTTAAAAAAAGTAAAAGCTAAAAGAAAAATTGCATCTAAAAAAATAGGTGTAGTTAAAAAAGCGGCTCCTAAAAAGGCTGCAAAAAAAGTAATTAAAAAGCATACTCACTACGGAAAGGTAAAAGCACATACTAGGAGAGTTAATGGAGTTACTAAAAAACCATCAGAAAAAGATGTTTTAAAATCTATTAAACATGCTGTAAAGGTTCAAGAATCTCACATGAGCATGGGAACAATTAATAGTAATTATATTAAAGAATTAAGCAATTTTAATAATGAAATAGAAATTGCTAAAAAACATATTTTAGCATTAAGAAATTTTAAAAAACAAGATGCTAAATATTTTAAAGAAGGACATAAACAAGAATTATTAGATAGATATATAAATAGAGTAAGATATTTAAAATTACAAATATCTCAAGCAAAAAAACATATTAAATAAAAATTTTTCATTAATTAAAATCAATCAAATGGCACGTAGAAAATCACACAAAAAATCTGCACATCGTAAGCATCGCAGAAGATCCATCCATGGGATGGGTAGTATTTTGACTGATAGCCTTATGACTATTGGTGGTGGTGTATTGGGACAAATAGCATCTAATTTTGCAACTTCACAACTAGCATCTAGTACAATGACTGCAAAAAGTAAAAGCTATATCTCTGCATTGGTACCGGTTGGAGTAGGTCTATTATTACCTAAGGTTATTAAAAGTTCTGTAGGTAAAAACATCGGAACTGGTATGATCGTAGTAGGTGGAGTTAAATTGTTGCAAAGTACAGGAGTAATCGCTGGTATTATTTCCCCGGTAAAGGCGGTAGCTTTAGGGCCATCGTATCAAAATACTCGTGGAGTTGTGGCCGGATTATCTACTAGGAAAGCGGCAATAATGACTGCTTAATTACTTTTTTCAAACCTTTATTAGTTAAAAATTAAATTATTTTTATGGCACTTAATCAAGTTGGTAATCGCCTAGTTTTTGAAAATGCAAAAGCATTTGCAGCTAGTCAAGGTTATAACGTTTCACAAGCGGTATGTACTCAATCGTATGTCCGTTCTGAGGTAGCTTTATCTACAACAGTTACTAATTATCATATTCCTGTTTTGAGCAACGATACCCAAAATGGGGCAGCTTTCAATACGGAATATCGTCTTGCCCTCCAGGACATCATGGTGGTGTCTGCTATTGGTTTATATGTTTGTAAGCCATCAAGTTCAACCGCTACAAATTTCCCATTGTTTACTAATCCAAATGCAACCGTATTCGCTACAGGTGCATCTCAGTTATATACTTTGTGGAACTCATTTTTAAATGTAGCTGTAAATAATCAGCAAGTAATTCCAAACATGGATACTTTCAGATTTTATTCAGTTCCTCAAACTCAACAAGGTGTTGGTATTACGGCTCAGACTGTATTCCCTATTGATCAAATGGATGGTAGTGAAAGCGGTCTAGCTGCAATCGAGCCAAACTTTTTATTGAATGGTGCGAGTAACATTGCTGCTAATATTACTTTGCCTGCTGCTATTTCTACTATTGATACCAATAGCAGAATTGTCGTAATGTGGAAAGGAATCAAGCTACAAAACGTAACTTCAGTTCGTTAATAATTTTTATGTTTTTTTTCTAGCAAAAAAGACCATGCCGGAGGTCATGCATTACCTCCACTTTTTTAATCTTTTAAAAAAAGAATAATGTTAAATCTTAGATTATATCAAAGTATTGAGATCGCCATCAGTTCGGGATCGACGTTAACAAAGTACTTTTTTCAAGATCAACCCCAGCTCAGAAATTCGGCCATTAATGCCATCCAGGTCTTCACTCCTGGTAACATGACGGCTACTCCTGTTACAGGATCTACTCCTGTTACTTTGGCTGATTTGAAAAAAGCTACTATAACATTATATAGCGGTGATTTACAGGTAATTTTAAACTTGCCTTTATTATCTCTTAATAATATTTCTAATGGTACCGATCCTTATGTGTTTGAATTACCAAACATAGACGGAATTGTTATTAGTTGGGTTAAGTCTTATGTAACATTTGCAACGGCTCCGGCCACTACTAACGTAGCGATTTCATTTGGTGCATATTATCGTTTACCTCAATAACTTTTTTCATACCTTAAAAAAAGACAAATGGCCTCTCCATACAAACCGGAATTATTTACTATAGAATCTGTAATGGATTTTTATCATAATGCCGATGGGTGCCAATTTAAAGTATTCGGCGGAACTACGGCTCAGCCTCAGTTCTGCCGTTATATTTTTGATGGCGAAGAAAAAGAAATAGGAATGCAAAAATTAGAGGAGGCCCTTTATGGGTTAAAATCTAATACTGATAACACTAATCCTTATTTAATCCAGGTTTACTCTAATCCTAAAAAGAAAGGAGATCCGGCTAATACTACTAATATAGTATTTCAGTTAAACAAAGTCGAGAGAATGATGCCCTACATGGGCGGAATGATGCAACCGGCTGCGGATCCTGAAATGAAACAACTATTATCCAGGCTAATCGAATCTAATAATATTATAGTTACTAAGTTAAGTCAGGAGGAACTAGAGGAAGATTATGAGCCTCAGCCTCAAAGTTTTGGCGATACTATAGGAAACATATTAAAGGAGCCTGATGTGGCTAAAATGGTTATAGGAGAATTATTAGGAGCATGGGCCGATTTTAGATCAGGATTAAAAAAGAATACAGGAGGCTTTAATCAGCCTGGAGGGATTGCCGGAATACCGGAGGATCAATCTATCGCAATTTTAAAAAATTTAATGGCTAAGGGGGTTACATTAGATCATTTAAAAAAATTGGATGATATGAGTGAAATCAAATTATCTATGTTATTAAACATGTTATAATATGCCATCAGTTACCGCAGATTTAATAGTTAATCATGGCTTATATGCTAAAAGCAATGTAGATGCGTTGGATTATTCATTTAAGAATGTAGCCAAGTCTTTTTCTCCTGGCGATTACATTGGTAATGTTTATAGTTGGCTCCAGGGAAACGATGGATCTATTTATTGGATGGTTTATTTAACTCAGGCCGATTACGATAATTTTAATCCTAGTTATATTAAACATATACCTGGAACTTTATCCGTTCCCGATTTACCGGCTATTCTACAAAAATTAGACGATGAAAAAAAGGCGGCGGATATTGCAAAAAATGGTGTAGTTAGTTATTATGTAGGTAAATATTTACCTTATATAGTAGCGGCGGCCGTTATTGCAATTATTTTTCCATCAGTAGTAAAAGGTTTAAAGAAATGACAAAACAAAATAAAAATATTATATTCTTATTAATAGGGGTAATACTATTATTTTCTTTTACTAAGGCTCCTAAAAAGAAAGGATCAATAATTATTGAACCTCTCCAGGGAAATAATTTGTACGCAAATAAATTGGCTCAATTATATGATGGATTAGATCCATCGTTATTATACTATACTTTTAACGGCGGAGAATTATTAACTTTAATAGAAGATACAGGAATAGATTATAAAGTTTCTTACGTTAAGCCTGGAGGCGAAAGTGTAACCGGCTATATTAGATATGAAGATATTACTATAAAATAAAAACAATGGCAACGAAAAACGACAAAACATTAATTTACGTTACTATAGGGGCAGCCTTATTATTATGGTGGTGGAAAAAGAAACCTATTTCTATGCCTCCAATAGTCCAGGCTACTCCAGGAATACCTACAGGCGGAGCCTTAACTACTCCAGGAGGTAAAGTTATCGAGGCCGGTTATGATCCTTCGGTTTATTCGGCTCCTGTAATGAAAGATAATCCTCCTGATATAACTAGGGATTATGCTCCAGGTGGATTTGATCCGGGTCCAGTAGATATGGCTCCTGTAGATCCTGTTTATTTAACAGATTATGCAATAAAATCTAATGATTCAGGAACTCCGGCTCCTCCTTATAGTTATCCTCAGGATATTTTTCAAGATGATATATTTTATTCTCCGGCTCATACAGATCCATTTAGTGTTAATACTTTGCCTACTACAGGAGTACAACAATTAACCCCTAGTTATGCAACTATAAAAGATATTAATCCATATCAACAGACATTGGATTATGATTGTCCTGGATGTAGTAAAAATACATTGAGCGGTTATATGAAACCGGTACCTAATATTTGTTAATCACTTTTTTCAAACCTTTAATTATGCATAAGTACGATATATCATTTATAAGTTATAATGCTCCTTTTATTATCCCTAGTAATTGCAATAGTATTACTTTTTTAAATATAGGTACTGCAACGGCTTACATAGAGGGTGTACCTATTATAAGTGGATCATCTATTACTATAGATGGAAATGAATGTGAATATTCAGAAACATATTATTCATTAACTTTTGATACTACAATAGCCGGAACTACACAAAACTTTGTAGCCATCAAAAAAACATACGTAGGATAATGGGAATCAGAATTAATAGTAATATCGTTAATCAAAAAGGGAATCCGGCCTGGTATGAAGATACTTTAGCCGCAAGGCCTACGGCTAATCTCCAGGGTAGAATGTTTGTAGATACAAATACTCCATCCTCAGGAATTTACCGAGATACAGGATCTACATGGGTGCAAATTGCCGATCCTGGAGCCGGAACTACAGGAACGTTACAACAAGTAACTACTAACGGAAACACAACTACAAATGATATTAATTTAAATTATCCTGCACAATTATTAATTAATAACGTAGGAAGTAAATTAAAATTATATTATGATAATGCAAGTTCTTATTCAGGTTCAACAACTTTTGGAGTGGTTGGTAATTATACTACTAGCGGAGGTTTAAGATTTGAAGTAAATAATAATATTGATACATTTATTTTAAATTCAGATTACACAGCAATTTTTATTGGTGTTGTAACTGCTCCAAATTTAAAATTATCTACATTAACTCCAGGATCCGTATTATTTAGCGGTCCAGGTGGATTAATTAGCCAAGATAATGCGAATCTTTTTTGGGATGATACCAATAACTTTTTAGGAATAGGCCCTACAGGAGGGCCAACGGCTTTATTGGATATTCATAGTGGAACACAAAATATATTTATTCAAGTAAATGCAACCTCTACAAACAATAGCCAAATAGCTTTTTTAAATGGTGGTGCTGGAAAATGGAGAATTGGTAATTTATACAATTCTGGTGCAAATGATTATATTATTTATGATACTGTAAATTCATTATCTAGATTAACTGTAAAAAATACAGGTCAAACTTTTATAGGTACTGACACAACTAGCAGTGGTGCTTTAGTAGTAAATAATGCCACAAGCGATAACCATATAGTTTGTATCGGTGCAAATGCGCCTAGCGTTAGAATTAGAAATACAGGAACATCACCAACTTTAAATGTTGGTTTTGGTATTTCGACAGCAACTAACAATTTTATACAAGGATCAGCAAGCGGTAACTATTGTATTTTTAATTCAAGTACAACTGCAAGCCCTATATTATTTGGTATTTATAATGCTGGCGCTTCTCAAACGCAAGAAGTTGCAAGAATTTCAGCCGCACAAAATTTTTTAATAGGAACTACAACAGATACTTTTAAACTTAATGTAAATGGTACTACTAATATAAGTGGTGCTTTAACTTTAGGTAGCACTATATCAAACGGAACTTATACTTATACATTACCAAGTGCAACAGGAACTTTAGCAATAGTTAGTCAATTAAGTGGTTATTTACCATTAAGTGGTGGAACTGTAACAGGTTTTACCACTATAAATATTGGTGCTGCTGGTGGAAATACTTTTGCGGTTGATAAAAATGGTGGTGGAAATGTTGCTTTATATGCTAGTGGTGTATATAGTGGACAACTTGATTGCAATGCTGCTGGAAATGTTAATATATCAGGCAGAAGTTTATACCCGTCTATAACAATTAAAGCAAATGGAACTTTTAACATTGCAAATACACAAATATATGCAACCAACGCACTTGCTTTGGCTGGTGGTTTAGTTGCTGGTGATATTTACAAAAGTGCAACAGGCGTTTTATCAATAGTATATTAAAATAATTAAAATGAAAATAATACAACCAGTTAGTATTTGGAATAACGGAAAAACCGATAATGCTACAATATTTAATTTGTCTTGCATTTACGATAATATGTTTAATTCAGCAATATTTAGTTATCAATTATATAATGCAGATATTGTTACTATTTCAAATGGTGAATTAACTTTAAATGAACCAAACTACACAACAGACTGGATAAATAATGATGCTGCCTATAATTGGGCAGCATTGCAATTAGGTTTAATTATAACAGGAGAATATATACCTCCTGTTTCCGAATAACTTTTATCATACCTTAAAAAAAGACAAATGGAAAAAAAACAAGCATTAGAAGTGCTAAAACAAGTTTTAGATGCTGCGACTAAAAGCGGAGTATTCCCTAACATGGATGCGTCATTTACGGCGGCCCAGGCTTACAACATAGTTGCAAACGAAATACTAAAAGATAATGGATCTAGTTCAATTAACGATTAGTGCGGTTACATTCTGTATTATCGCCGGAGGCTTTTTCTTTTCTACTAAAAATAGATTAGATAAAATTGAAAGCGATCTAATCGGACATAATAAACTAAATACAGAGATAGTAGATCGTTTGGCCAGGATTGAAACAAAATTGGATTTTTACACTAAAAATTTATAGTATGTTTAAGAATTGGAAAACAAGTTTATTCGGATTAGGTGCCTTAATTACCGGCATCGCTCAGGTAGTTAAGGGAGATATTCCTGGAGGCATTACGGCCATCTTAGGAGGTTTTGGATTACTACATGCAAAAGATGCCTCAAGCGGATTGAATCCATAATATGAATAAGACAAGTAAATATCTTATCATTGGTTTAATCGTAATAGTATTAGTTATGAGTTCTAGTAATGTTTATGCCTCTTTATCTGCATTCCTTAAAAGGTATGAAGAAAGTAATAAGGCGGCCCTTATTGCCTATGACGATGGAACAAATACTCCAACGATAGGATGGGGATCAATATATAATTTTGACGAAAATAGGCCTGTAGAGTATGGAGATACAATAGACCAGGCTACGGCCGACAGATGGCTACAGATAGAGGCTACTCAAAAACTAACAGACGTAAAAAATATGGTTAAGGTACCGATTACTAATAATCAATTAGTAGCCTTAGCCTCTTTTGCCTATAATGAGGGATCCGGAGCCTTACAAGGATCTACATTATTAAAACTATTGAATAGCGGAGCGGATAAGACTTCTGTAGCGGCTCAATTTGATCGTTGGGTTTATGCCAATGGATCAGTAAGTAACGGCCTAATAAATAGGCGGAATGCAGAAAAAGCCCTATTTTTAAGTTAGAAACTGATGATTAGGCCCATTTGATGTAAAACAATACGCAAAACAAGATACAAATACAATGGCCCCCCGGTTATGTAGCGGATTAGAGAGATTTAATCCGTTTTTTTATGCCCCTACGTTAAAATAAATTTGGTAATATCAATTATTACTTTCACATTTATATCGACAAATGATTTTAAAACTTAAAAACCTAACAAATGGAAATCAAATTCCCTCCAACGGATCGGGAGATCCTAACAGACATTCAAATTGTTGAAAACAAAATCAACTATTTAAAAAACCTCCAACAATTACAACAGATTAGCCAGGTTCGTATTTATTTCAAGGCCCATACAGATAAAGGCCGGGAAATGTTTATAGATATGGATCAGTCTAATGTACCTTTTAACCTCCCTACAGAAATAGCCAATTTAATCGATGATTCCCTGGATCATTACTCCAGGCTCCGTAATAATCTTTATTCATTTTTAAAGTTAAACGATGGAAAGTAAATTTATCTACGATGATCTTATAGTATCTATGAGTTACGAAAGATCAGGCGGCCATGTTTGCGATGCTTGTAAAGGCGATATTTTAAAATTGCAAGAGATTTTTAGAATAGAGGAAACAGGTAAATTTTTTATCCATAATTATATTATTCATAGATCATGTATGAATGATTTTTTAATAAAATTTAAAAATAAAGAAAATGAAAAAAACATTTTTAGGAATAAATAATATAAAAAATTTGGCTCCAGGTTTTCATGAAATTTTACCTAATATGGATTTTAAGCCTGATTTTATTTATGTAGAAGTAGATGGATTTACATATGATAATGATTTTTGTACTCCTGAATTATTAAAAGAATCAAGATATGTTATAATGTTTGATTTAGAACAATTAGAATTAATAACTAATTACATTAAAAATTTAACTAAATAAAATGAAAAAACTATTACAATTAGAAGTTATATTATTAAATGAATTGATGGAATATAAAGACATGAACGATCCTATAGGCGATGGCCCAATACCGGCAGAAATGTATTGGGAGGAAATGATTGAAATAAGGGAATGGATTTTAAAACAACTTAATATTATTAAAGATAATGAGTAACGAAATTAAAAACTATCTTATAAAAGTTTATTGCTTAGATAAGTTAGTACACACAAAAGAGTTACAGACATTTGATGAGGTTTGTTCTCACATAACTTATTTAAAAGGTATGAAACAAGTGTTTGAGAAAATTAAAATTTATCATAAAGAAATTCACCTCACTACCTGGATGTTTCAAAAAAAATAATTTCGATAAATGACAAATGAAACCGAAATTTTACAAAAACTAGATACCAGGCGATATAATCCGGATTACGTTCCCCAACCCGATCACAAACTATTTACCATCCGTAATAAATTGGTAGGATCGGCGGGGAATTGGATTACCCTGGCAGGAATGCCAAAAACAGGAAAATCCTTTTTTTTATCAGCCATTACGGCCTCAGCATTTACTTCCCTGGATATATTTGGAATGAAATTGACATTACCGGCCAACAGAAAAAAAATCTGTTATTTAGACACAGAATCGTCAGAGTATGATATGTGGCGGCAAATGGAACGCATACGGAAATTTATTCGTGTAGATCGTTTGCCTTCTAGATTAGATGCCTTTAATGTCCGAGAGGATAATAACATAGTTATCCTCTCATATATAACGGCCTACCTGGATATTAATCCGGATTGTAGTGTACTTATAACGGATGGGATTTTAGATCTAATCGTAAATTACAATGATGAAACCGAGTCCAGGCGATTAATCCAATTTTTTAAAATGATTACTAAAAAATATAACATACTTGTTATAACAGTTTTGCATTTAGGAAAAAAGGATAATCATACTTTAGGAACTTTAGGATCTGCCTCTGATAGATATGCTCAATCTACTTTAGTAATAGATAAAAATAAAGAAGATCAAACTTTTACTATAGCGAGCAGATTTATGCGATCTGATTTAGATTTTGATCCTATAGCCATCCAATTTTATGATGGGGAATATCGCCAAGTAGATTACCAGGCTCCAAAAGAATTAAACTCCAGGGCAAAAAAATAGCCACTAGCATTTTACAACTAGCGGCCGGACAAATGAAACCTAAAAGGAATCACTTTTTTCATAATTCAAATATATAAACTTTATGGCAAAACAAATATTTACTTGCATTATTTTTTTTCCTCCGGCAATTAAACCGGGGCCATCAAAATATAGAAACATAACAGACCTGGATAAGTTTAAGCGATTTGCAGCCAATAGGGATGCTATCTATATGAATGTGTATGATAAACTAACAAAACAATTTATTGAGCAAATTAAGATAGCCTAAGGCTTAAAATAAGGGATCCCGGTAAATACCAGGATCCGTACTAATTCAACATTTAAACAAACAAAATTTATAAAAAGGCCCGAATTTTCGGGTTTTTTTGTGCCTACTATCTACACACCTACACCCTTTTAAAGGTATGAAAAAGGTGATTTATATATAAAATCGGGAAATATCTTCGCCCCCGCTCCCCTGAGGGTTGCGGGGGCGAAGATAAATGTATTTTTTTATATTTATATATGAATGGATTAAAAAGTTATTAACATTTTAAAAAAAGTTGCTGCAAATTGATTTTATAGCTAACTTTATGCTATATGAAATCAAATTATCCTATTATAATAGCGATTTTTGGCTTAGGAGGTTACTACCTCTACAAAAAATACGCTTTAGGCACATCTTTGAGTTTTTCAGTTAAAAATATTAGTATAGATGGATCATTATTCGCTCCGATCCTTAAATTAAGCCTCAATGTAGTTAATCATATTAACGCATCGGCCCAGGTTAATACTATTTCAGGAAATTTATATATTGATGGTACTTATAGTGGGCAAATTAATCAGAATGTTAATCAAACAATAGCGGCTAATAGTGTTTCAGAGTTAAACCTGGATATTGATTTATCTGTAGCCGGAATATTTGATATAATTAATAATATCAAAACTATATATGCAAATAAATCTGTTACTTTTAAATTCGATGGATATTTAAATGCTGACGGAATTAATTTACCTCTAGTTTTTTCTTATGCTATCTGATGAATTATTAAAGATTTTACCGGCTTTTAGTAATACAGAAACTACATTAATAGATGATCAATCAGTTAATGATATTATTAAGGCTATTCAATCGGCTCAAAAATTTTACGCAAAGGATTATGAAAAAATATATCCTTATTTTGTTGGTAGAGATCCGATTGATACGGCCCGGAATATTTGGGAATTTTTAAAGCATAATATAGATTATGTAATTGAGCCTGATAGTTTACAGACTATAAAAAGTCCGGCGGCTATCATTGCTACAGGAAAAAGAGGATTAGGAGGAAATGACTGCAAAAATTTTGCACTTTTCACAGGAGGAGTTTTAAACGCATATAGAGATAATGAATTAAAGGATTTTGATTTATATTTTAGATTTGCAAGTTATAGTGAATATGAGGATACTCCTCAACACGTATTTGTAGTAATGGTTATTAATAATAAAGAGATTTGGGTGGATGCGGTTTTGGATAAATTTAACGAACATCGCCAACCATCTTATTATATAGATAAAAAAATTAAACCTATGGCATTAGTAGCATTAAGCGGAATGAGAAGATTAGGAGATGACACCGGAGGCGGAGGATATGAAGGCGGATATGATTATAGTTATGATCCATCAACAGATCCAGGATATGATCCATCGGCAGATACTTCTGCCGGAGATGGTTATTCTTATTATGATAATGGAGATGGAACTTATACACAATTAGATCCTCAAGGTAATTTAACTGATTATAATAATGATGGAACTTTAGTAAGCGGTAATCCTGGTGATTTATCTTATGATAATGGTACAGGAACGTATAACGATACTAGCGGATCTCAATTTTGGGATAATGGTGATGGCACTTATTATGAGTTAGAGGCTAATGGCGATTTAACTTTATACACAAATGACGGTGATATTATTAATGATGATGGATCAATATCACATGATAATAAAGATGGAACTTATACAGAAACGGGAGTAAATGGTGACGTTACTATTTATAATAATGATGGCACTATAGTAGCGGCTAGTAATCCTCAAGGTAATAGATCAAATAATCCAGCTCCTAAGGCTCCGGCGGCTAAGCCATCAAGCGGAGGAGGTTTTGCCTCTACAGGCGGAGGCGGTGGAACAAGCGGCGGAGGTGGAGGAACCTCATCAGGATCTTCTAGTTCTAAGCCACCTACAACGGCCTCAACTACTACAGATCCGTTAAATGCTTTAATAAAATCTTTATCTACACTACTAGGAGGTAAAACGGCACAGCCAATAGTTAAACCTCAGGCCCCTGTAGCGGTTTCTAATACAGGAACTTATTTATTAATAGGAGGAGCGGCCCTGGCTGCAATTTTCTTAATCAAAAAAAAGAAATAACATGACTGCTTTACAATGGATCGTAAAAGAGGCTAAAAGTATAAAAAAAGCATATCCTAATAGATTTGCAAAATGGACTGATTACGTTAAACAGGCTAGTGCTATTTATGCAAGTAAGCATAAAACAAAAAGCCAAGTAGGAAAGAAAAAAGCAGCACATAAAAAAGTTGGTAATGTAACATTAAAAAAATCTAATCGTTTTGTTAATGACGATAGATATATTATAATGAATGACGGTAAAGAACATTTACAAGGAAAAGCATTTTCTAAAACTACTGCAAAAGAAATAGCAAATTCTTTAAAAAAAGTAAAAGCTAAAAGAAAAATTGCATCTAAAAAAATAGGT
>Ga0304729_1002096_pt1 | contig 12359 bp, 10 predicted proteins | sample C_131016_MF_Meta_FD_190475 | JGI IMG/M metagenome (GOLD analysis project Ga0304729, IMG submission 190475) | Freshwater microbial communities from Lake Croche, Canada to study carbon cycling - C_131016_MF_MetaG (v2) (version 2) | ecosystem: Environmental > Aquatic > Freshwater > Lake | place... | reverse complement strand
CATCACGTGATGGCGCTGCAGCTCTTATCCGCGACTCTCGAGGCGTACACATTCTTGGAAGTATCGCCTCTCTGATTCAGATTGATTCGGGATGGGAAGCAGCGACAGCCGCAGCCCTTGGCGCACTTGCAGATGCAGTAGTCGTCAAAGATCTTTCATCTGCTGTTACAGCGTTAACAACTCTTCGCAACGAAAATCTGGGACAAGCCGATGTACTCGTCTACGAACCAGGAAGCGGAGCAGCAAGTCAGGCTCCAAATGGCCTGACATCTTTACTTGCGCATGTTCGCTCCTCTGAAATTTCAGAGCTACTCACTTCACTTCTTGCGACGACAGTTGTTGCAGATAATGCCCGAGGCGCAGAGTCAATTCTGCGTGATCACCCAACACTTACCGTTGTCACACGCGATGGAGATGTCATCACCTCCAAGCGCGCTCGAGGGGGTTCAGCTTCATCCTCATCGCTCATTGAAATTAAGGCGCTCGTGGATGAGCTCACCAAGAAGCTAGAAGATCTCAACCACAAGTGCGATCGCCTTAAGTTTGAAATCTCAACTGCTGCGACCGATGTTGAAGCCAAGCAGGCAGCTTTCGATGCCGCACTTGGAAAGCTCAATGAATCCGATGCTCGTATTGCAGCACTTACCGAACAACTCGCAGTCTCTGGTCAGAATATTAAGTCTGCAACTGCAGAAGTAGAACGACTTACAGTTGCAATTAATGAGGCGACAGCTGCGAAATCTCGTGATGAGAATGAGTTATCTATTGCATCTAATCAATTGCAGAGCCATGGTGAGATAGCCGAACCTGACCATACCCGTGCTGAAACTCTCCGCAATGATGTATCTACGGCTCGCACGACTGAAGTTGAAGCCCGCCTAGCTATGCGCACATCGGAAGAGCGACTTACATCGATTGCAGCTCGCGCCCAAGCACTTGAGGCATCTGCACAAGCAGAACGTGAAGCATCTGAACGTGCAGTGTCGCGGCGTGGTGCACGTGCACGAGGAGCAGTTATCTCCCAAGCGATTGCTGAAGCGGCATATGAGGCGCTCATTCATATCGAACGTTCTATAGCAAAGGCCCAGACCGAAAGATCGCGACTTGAAAATAGCCGTTCTGACCGAGAAGGTGAAACCCTCACCGTTCGTGCGCGCAATCGCGAACTGACGCAACAACTTGATCAACTCACATCCAGTGTTCACCGTGATGAAATAGCTCGCGCTGAACAACGGATGCGCGTTGAGACGCTCGAGAATAAAGCGGTAGAGGAGCTAGGAATCGATATTCCAACTCTGATCGCCGAATATGGACCGGATAAAGATGTACCAACATTTATCGAAACTGAAACCGGCGAGATTGTGGCCACAGAATTAATTCCATATCGTCGCGACCAGCAAGAGAAACGACTAGCTGCAACTGAACGCTCGCTCACACTTCTTGGAAAGATCAACCCACTTGCGCTAGAAGAGTACAACGCGCTGGAAGAACGACTTAAGTTCTTGGCCGAACAGCTCGAAGATCTCAAGCGAACCAAGAAAGATCTACTGGATATCATCAAGGAAGTCGATGATCGCGTGCAAGAGATCTTTATGCAGGCATATGAAGAAGTAGCTGAACACTTTAAAGATATCTTCGCCCGCCTCTTCCCGGGAGGAGACGGCAGGCTGTTCCTTACTAATCCAGATGATCTACTCAATACCGGAGTAGATGTAGAGGCTCGCCCTCCAGGAAAGCGCGTCAAGCGCCTCTCACTTCTCTCTGGTGGAGAGAAGTCTCTGACAGCGGTTGCGATGTTGGTGGCAATCTTTAAATCACGCCCAAGTCCGTTCTATGTTCTCGATGAAGTTGAAGCAGCTCTCGACGATGTCAACCTCGGACGTTTGCTCACAATTCTGGAAGAACTCCGCGAGAGTTCGCAGCTGATCATTATTACCCACCAAAAACGCACGATGGAGATTGCAGATGCGTTATATGGAGTCACCATGCGTGGCGATGGTGTCACAGAGGTAATCTCGCAACGACTTCGCGAATCTGAAACTGCCTAGTTCGATTAAGTTGTAGGCGATGGGACTCTTTAATCGTTTAATTGCCAAGGTTCGTGGCACATCAACTGCGTCGCCTTTAGATTGGGCGGAAATTGAGTCGGAGCTTCTGCAATCCGATTTAGGTCCAACGCTGGTGAGTGAACTACTCTCTGTCGCACAAAAAATGCGCGGTGATGATGCAGAAGCTGCCGTGAAAGATTTGCTCGCAAAAAAACTTTCTTCTAAGCCACGGGCATTGGCCTCTAACGATTCAACCAACGTGATTATGGTTGTGGGAGTTAACGGCACTGGCAAGACAACTTCAGTTGCAAAACTTGCAACCCTGCTTCACGCAGGTGGAGATTCAGTACTCCTGGCAGCGGCAGATACCTTTCGCGCAGCAGCGGTAGATCAATTGAATACGTGGGCTGACCGCATTGGCGTAGAAGTTATCTCCGGCAAAGAAAGCGCTGAGCCGGCATCGGTCGCATTCGATAGCGTGCAGCGTGCCATTGAGAGCAAGAGTAAATATCTGATCATCGACACTGCAGGGCGCCTGCACAACAAGAGTGATCTCATGGCCGAACTCGGGAAGGTAAAGCGCGTTATTGAAAAGGGCTTGCCCATTGCAGAAGTTCTCTTGGTCATTGATGCAACTACCGGACAGAATGGTTTGGCGCAGGCAAAAATCTTTAGCGAAGCAGTGGAAGTGACAGGTCTGATTCTTACCAAGCTCGATGGCAGTGCGCGAGGGGGAGTAGCGCTAGCGATTGAGAGCGCCCTGAATATTCCTATAAAATACATCGGTACAGGCGAAGGGGCTGGCGACTTCGCTGCATTCCAGCCTGATTCTTATATCGAGGGGCTCCTCACGTAACGCAGATGTAACAAATATGGGCGCTTTGTGACACCCCCTTAACCTCATACAGCAACAGATGTAACCGGCCATCGCCATCATTTCGCCATCTCAATGACGAGAATCCCTCCCTTCTCGAAAATACTCGGGCTAGAACTTAATTGAATGGACCTGAAATGGATCAAGTAGTTCTTAATGGCGGTGATACCGCGTGGATGTTGGCAAGTACTGCACTCGTACTTCTGATGACTCCAGGATTGGCATTCTTCTACGGAGGAATGGTTCGTACAAAGAGCGTTCTCAATATGATGATGATGTCGATGGTGACAATCGGCATCGTGAGCGTTCTATGGGTTATCTACGGATTTGAATTAGCATTTGGTTACAAGTCAGATTCACCATGGTTTGGTGGATTTGGTTCAAGCGGACTCGGAAGTTCGGTCAATGCTCTCACCAATAATGGTGGCATCTATCCGATTCCAGTACTTGTATTTGCAGCATTCCAGCTGATGTTTGCGATAATCACTCCAGCACTCATCTCTGGCGCGATTGCCGATCGTGCAAAGTTCACAACTTGGGCAATCTTTGTTGCCATCTGGTCGACCTTTGTGTATTTCCCAGTTGCTCACTGGGTATTTGCATTCGGTAACAAGATTGGCGATAAAGTCACCAGCACTGGTTACTTAGCAGGCAAGGGGCTGGAAGACTTTGCTGGCGGAACTGCTGTACATATCAATGCAGGTGCGGCAGGACTAGCACTTGCACTCATCCTTGGAAAGCGCGTGGGTTGGCGTAAAGAATCAATGCGCCCACACTCGTTACCACTCGTCATGCTCGGCTCTGGTCTCTTGTGGTTTGGCTGGTTTGGTTTCAATGCCGGATCTGCGCTAGCTGCGAATGGACTTGCCGGACTTGCCTTTATGAATACTCAAGTTGCAACAGCTGGCGCTCTTATCGGCTGGTTACTTGTTGAGAAGGTTCGCAATGGGCATGCCACATCACTCGGTGCAGCATCTGGTGCAGTTGCAGGTCTTGTCGCCATCACTCCTGCCTGCGCATTTGTCGCACCGTGGGCTGCAGTAATTATTGGACTTCTCGCCGGCATCATCTGTTCACTTGCAGTCGGCATTAAGTACAAGCTCGGTTTCGACGATTCACTCGACGTCGTTGGCGTTCACCTCATTGGTGGTATTTGGGGATCGCTTTCCATCGGTCTCTTTGGCACTCATGTAGTCAATAGCATCGGCCTCGATGGAATCTTCTACGGAGGAGGAACTGCGCTTCTTGGAAAGCAGTCTCTCGGTGTAGGACTGGTTCTTGGTTACTCATTTATTGCAACGTTGATTATCGGCTTTGCACTTGAAAAGACAATCGGCTTCCGCGTCTCACGTGAAGTTGAAATCGAAGGCATCGACCTTAAGGAACATGCTGAATCCGCATATGAACTAGCAAGCTCTTCCCGTGGAGGTGCATCACTATGAAGTTGATTACTGCAATTCTCAAGCCATTTAAATTGGATGAAGTGAAAGATGCTCTGCAAGCTGCAGGCATTACAGGTATGACCGTCTCTGAAGCAAGCGGATTCGGTCGTCAGCGCGGACATACAGAGGTATATCGCGGTGCTGAGTACACCGTCGATCTCGTTCCAAAGGTTCGTCTCGAAGTTCTCGTTGATGACAAGGATGCTGCATCAGTAGTAGATGTCATCGTAAAAGCTGCATCAACGGGATCAATCGGTGACGGCAAGGTATGGACAACTCCAGTAGAACAGGTCGTCCGTGTTCGCACGGGAGAAAAGGGACCTGACGCTATCTAAGTAGTTCATCCATGAGTTAATAACTGAATAAGAAGAACTAAGATTGGCGACATGGGGACACGAGAAAGACGCGCGCGATCCAACGAGGGGGATCTGCTTCTTTCTTCTCTCTTCAAAGAGAGTGCTGCCAATTCGCAGGAAGTAGCTATCGCCGCGGTCGGAGGTTTCGGCCGCGGCGAACTATCTCCAGGCTCAGATTTAGATATCGTCATTATCCATACTGGATCACTTCCTGATGCCGAACTTTCGGAACTTGTAAATAAAATTCTCTATCCCCTCTGGGATAAGAATGTGAAGATAGATCATTCAGTTCGAACTCGCTCGGAGATGCGCAGTGCCGCCAATGATGATCTCAAGGTTGCCATGGGACTCCTCGATATTCGTCTTATTTGCGGCAACTCTGACTTAGTTGCAGCAGTACAAGTCGATGCGCTTGAGTCGTGGCGAAAGAATGCAAAGCGTTTTCTTCCACAGCTCGAGGCTTCCCTCACTGAACGTCATCAACGCATGGGTGAGCTTGCCTATCTACTCGAGCCAGATCTCAAAGAGGCCCGTGGTGGTTTGCGCGATATCACCGCGCTTCGTGCGATAGCAACTAGCTCTGCAATTTCTGTTCCGATTGGAAGAATCAGCGTCGCCGAGTCGACCTTGGCAAATGTCCGGGAAGCCCTGCATATTGCAAGTGGTCGCGATAAAGATAAATTGTTCTTTCAAGAGCAAGATAAAGTTGCTGAAATTCTTGGCTTTGCTGACGCCGATGTACTTATGAGCGAGGTAGCGCAAGCGGCACGGTCGGTTGATTACTTATTGGATTTAACCTGGTACCGATTGGCGCATAAAGGCCGTGAAGGCGGGAGCAGAATCTTCAAGCGAGATCGCTCCACTCCTCTTTCTCGCGATATCACTGTCTCCAATCAGGAAGTTGTCATTAGTGGAGACGCAGATTTTTCCTTAGATCCGGTCATTGGACTTCGAGCGGCTGCATCGGCTGCGCAAATCGGATTGCCGATTTCTATGGACTCACTCGAGAAGTTATCTGCAAGTCTGAGCAGTGGAGTTGGTTTGCTTCCTAATCCGTGGCCGCGAGATGCGCGCGAAAATCTCATCACCCTAATTGGTGCAGGTTCTGCGATGGTGCAAATTTTTGAGGCGCTAGATCAGGAAGAGATTATTTTTCACTGGATTCCAGAGTGGAAGAAAGTACGCTCACTTCCGCAACGCAACGTCCTGCACCGGCATACGGTCGATCGCCATATGGTTGAGACTGCAGTGCAAGCTGCAGCGCTGACTCGTCAGGTGCATAGACCCGACCTGCTCCTCTTTAGCGCTCTCTTTCACGATATTGGAAAAGGTACTGAGGAAGATCATTCAGAGCGCGGAGAAAGATTGATCGAACCACTCGCGCGAAGAATCGGATTTTCGGCTGAAGATGTCGAGATTATTAAATTATTGGTGAAGCATCACTTATTACTTTCAGCCACTGCCACGCGGCGCGATCTCGATGACCCGGCAACGATTTCATCTGTTGCGGAGGTGATTCCAGATCTACAGACCCTAGAACTCCTTCATGCTTTGAGTATTGCAGATGGTGAAGCTACGGGCAGAGCCGCTTGGACCGAATGGAAAGCTTCGCTCGTCTCTGATTTAGTCAAAAGAGTAGAACTTGCCATTACGGATAACACAGTTGCACTTCAACCCGAACTCACTGACTCGCAGCGAGCGAAGGCCGATAAGGGCGAGCTCTCAGTCTCAATAGAAGATCGCGCCAGTATTTATTCCATTGAAATTGTTGTGCCCGATAAGACTGGATTGCTCTCGACCGTGGCGGGAGTCCTCAATCTGCTGCGTCTCGATGTCAGATCTGCGCGCACTAAATCACATGGAAATTCTGCAGTGATGGAATGGCTGGTTATTCCAGATCCCCATGCGCCTACCTTGACTGAGAAAGTTCTCCACCATGAACTCGAAGAAGCGCTGCGGAATAAGAGTTCACTCACTCAGCGCATTGAAGAGCGCATTGCGGCATACGCCCAATTGCCAACGATTCCGGTACCCGATCCGGTAGTAGATATCTTCGCTGACGCGGCAACAGATGCGACCATTATTGAAGTCAGAAGTCACGATCGACCTGCCCTGCTCTTTGGGATTGGTGACTCAATCACCAAGAGCAATATCGATATTCGCTCTGCCATTGTTACAACTTTGGGCGCCGAAGCGATTGACACCTTATATGTCACAGAAATCGGTGGAGGTCCGCTCAGTCCGGCGCGAGCAGAGGAAGTCGCAACGCGACTCAGGTCTGCGCTCAAGTAGAGTTCCACCACTATGTTCGACACACTTTCTAGCAAGTTTGCCGGTGCTTTTAGCGCCTTGCGATCTCGTGGAAAGTTATCGGAAAAAGATATTGCAGCAACAACCACAGATATTCGCCAAGCCTTACTCGAAGCAGATGTCGCACTCGAAGTTGTAGATAGTTTTACGCAGAAGGTTCACCAGAAATCTCTTGAAGTATTACCAACTTTGCAATCTGGCACCAATCAAGCACAAGCAATCTTCGATGTTGTAAATCGCGAACTCACCGAAATTCTTGGTGGGGGAGCGCGTCGAGTGCGTTTGGCCAAGAATCCTCCCACAGTCATCATGCTCGCCGGACTCCAAGGTGCTGGTAAGACCACTCTTGCCGCCAAGCTCGCCAAGTTCTTCAAAGATCAAGGTGATACACCCATCTTGATTGCATCGGATCTACAACGCCCTAACGCAGTTAATCAGTTGCAAGTTGTCGGTCAAGCGGCAGGTGTTCCAGTCTTTGCACCTGAACCAGGTAATGGAATTGGTAATCCGGTAAAAGTTGCGCAAGATGGAATCGCTTTCGCAAAATCAAAACTGCACAATATTGTAATTGTCGATACTGCTGGTCGGCTTGGAGTTGATCAAGAATTAATGCAAGAAGCAGTCGCTATTCGCGATGCAGTCAACCCAGATGAGATTCTCTTTGTAGTAGATGCCATGATGGGACAGGATGCGGTACGTACCGCCCAGGCATTCCAAGATGGCGTTGGGTTTGATGGCGTAGTTCTTACCAAACTCGACGGTGATGCTCGTGGTGGTGCGGCGCTCTCGATCGCAGCTCTGACTGGACGTCCCATCATGTTTGCATCAACCGGAGAAAAGTTAACTGACTTTGAAATCTTCTATCCCGAGCGTATGGCTTCCCGCATCCTTGGGATGGGCGATGTCGCAACACTGGCCGAACAAGCTAAGAAAGCCTTTGACGGTGATTCAGCTAAGAAGTTGGAAGATAAGTTCATCGCTGGTGAAGATTTCACACTCGATGATTTCCTTGAGCAGATTGAGGCAATGTCCAAGATGGGCTCGATGGGAAAGTTACTTGCGATGTTGCCGGGCGCAGGTCAGATGAAGAAGCAGATTGAAAACTTTGATGAATCTGAAATAACGCGCACCAAGGCGATTGTGCAATCAATGACTCCGCTGGAACGACGTGATCTCAAAGTTCTTAATGGTTCCCGCCGTGCGCGTATTGCACTTGGTTCCGGTCGGAAAGTGTCAGATGTAAATGCGCTGGTTGATAAATTTACGGCGGCTCAGAAGATGATGAAGCAGATGCGTAATGGTGGAGCGCCTGCCGGAATGGGGTTGCCCCCTGGAATGCCACGTCTACCTCCGAGGCAGGCGGCCCCGATTCAGAAGAAGAAATCAAAGTCTGGAAACCCAGCTAAGCGAGCGTTGGAAAACGGCTGATTTCCTCATTGTGAGCGTAACTGGCAAGATAGGGCACCTGTTACAGGGCCCTCTACCCCGGTAACAATCCAATCCACAGTTGGACCTCATGGCTACGCACCCCGCTGTAGCGATTTGGTACGACACACTTATTAGGAGCACTACTTCTTTGTCTACAAAAATTCGTTTAATGCGCATGGGAAAAATTCGCACACCTTATTTCCGCATCGTTGTTACAGATTCACGCAAGGCGCGTAACGGTCTCTCTATTGAAGAGATCGGTCGTTATGTTCCAGGTCAAGAACCATCAATCATCGAAGTTAATTCAGAGCGCGCTCTGTACTGGCTCGGCGTTGGTGCACAAGCTTCAGAGGCTGTAGAGGCGCTCTTGAAGGTGACCGGAGATTGGCAGAAGTTCAAGGGTCTTCCAGGAACTGAAGGAACTCTTCGCTTTGCAGCAGCTAAACCACATAAGAGCGTTGCCTATGAAGCAGCTGTTAAGGCAGCCGCTGCAGAACCTGCAGAAGGTGCAACAACTTTGAAGAAGAAGGCGCAAGAGAAGTTGGCTGCGAAGGCAAATCCTGTGGTTGAAGAAGCCGTAGTTGAATCACCTGTTGCTGAGTCTGCTCCAGTTGAAACTTCAGAGGACGCACCAGCGGCTGAGTCCGTAGTAGAAGAGACAGTTGCTGTTACAGAACAAATAACTGAAGACACAGCTTCAGCTGGAACCACGGACACAGCAAGCACCGTAGAAGCCTCGGACACAGCTGAATAATGATTGATGAAGCTCTCGAACATCTCGTAAAGGGAATCGTTGATAATCCTGACGATGTCAATGTCAAAGAGAAGACACACCGTCGTGGCACCACGCTCGAAGTTCGTGTCAATCCTGACGATATCGGCAAGGTAATCGGTCGTAATGGACGTACAGCAAAGGCGCTTCGCACAGTTGTAAGCGCACTTGCTGGTCGCTCAGTACGTGTCGATCTCATCGATACCGACGAGGTTCGTTAACTCCTTAACACCCATGAAATTAAACGTGGGCCGCATCGGTAAAGCTCACGGAATTCTTGGTGAGGCAACGATTGAAGTCCGAACAGATGAAGCAGAAGATCGCTTTGCTATCGGCGCAGTATTAGAGACAGAGAACCACGGTCAACTGACCGTGGTTTCTGCACGTGTACACAATGGCATTCTGCTTCTCGGATTTGAAGGAATCGAAGATCGCAATGCCATTGAAGCTCTTCGCAATGAACTTCTCTACACAGATGTTGATATCGATGCGCCGGGCATTGATGAAGATGATTATCACGTCTTGCAATTAGTGGGCTGTAAAGCCTTTCTGGTTGATGGAGATGAATTTGGCGAAGTGACAGAAGTTCTCAATCTTCCCGGCCAAGATGTGCTGGTGATAAAGACCGACTCAGGTGAAGCCCTGATTCCTTTCGTGCATCAGCTAGTACCGATCGTCGATATTAAGCAGAAACGAATGACCGTTATCCCGCCTGAAATAGATGGAGTTATCTGATGAAGATTGATGTCATCTCGATCTTTCCTGAGTATCTATCTCCGCTCAAACTTTCACTACTCGGCAAAGCGCAGAGCGCGGGGCTCGTAGATATCTCAGTTCACGATCTCCGAAGTCAGACCAACGATAATCACAACACAGTTGATGACACCCCGTACGGAGGTGGCGCTGGAATGGTGATGCTGCCTGAGGTGTGGGGAAAGAGTATTGATTCTGTCATTAATGATGGCGCTGATTTGATAATTCTTACCCCGGCTGGAAAGCGCTTTAACCAGAGTATGGCGGCCGAATTTTCCACATCACAGCAATTGATCTTTGCATGTGGTCGCTACGAAGGCATCGATGATCGGGTGCGTCAGTATTATTCACAATCTGAGTTCAAAGATCGCAATATTCGAGTTCATGAAGTCTCAATTGGCGATTATGTTCTTGGTGGGGGAGAAGTCGCATCCATGGTGATGATTGAAGCGATTACGCGATTGATTCCTGGAGTACTGGGTAATCCCGAATCACTGACCGAAGAGTCACATAACAGCGATGGCTATCTCGAATATCCCAATTTCACCAAACCTCAAGAATGGCGTGGAATCCCAGTTCCCGAGATTCTTTTGAGTGGCAACCACCAAGAAATTGCGAAGTGGCGCACCCAACAGGCAGAAAAGCGTGCAAAAGATAATCTTTAACTCGTAAGTAACTCTTTCCTCCCGTATCGTTCTACCTATGAGCGAAGAGTCGGAACGTATTCAGTCACGCCTCATCCGTGATCTCGAGCCGGTCGTCGCAGTCGAATTAGAACGCCACCTTTCAGTTCAGAAGAACTGGTATCCCCACGAGTATGTCCCTTGGTCCGAAGGTCGCGATTACGCCGGACCACTCAATGGCGATGCATGGGAAGCGAAAGATTCACGACTCACGCCCGTTGCGCAAGATTCACTCGTATTAAACCTACTTACTGAAGATAACTTGCCGAGCTATCACACTGAGATTGCTATCTCCATGGGGCGCGATGGTGCTTGGGGAAATTGGATTGAACGATGGACAGCTGAGGAAGCTCGCCACGCAATTGTTATCCGCGACTACCTCATGGCCACTCGTGGCGTCGATCCTTATGAACTCGAAGATTTGCGAATGGCTCATATGTCACTCGGGTACCAAACCCCATACGAGAACGATATGTTGCACACGATTGCATATGTTTCCTTCCAAGAGTTAGCCACTCGTATCTCGCACCGCAATACTGGAAAAATTTCTAACGATTCCATTGCAGAAGGAATGATGCAGCGAATCGCACTCGATGAGAACCTCCATATGTTGTTCTATCGCAACACTCTTTCAGCAGCACTTGATATGGAACCGAACGCGGCAATGCGCGCAATTGCAGATGTAGTGACCAACTTTGATATGCCTGGTGCCAATATGCCCGGCTTTGGACGCAAGGCGGTACAGATCGCTCTAGCTGGAATCTACGATCTCCAGCAACACCTCGATGATGTTGTAGCACCAGTTCTTCGTGCCTGGAATGTCTTTGAGCGAAATGATCTATCTGGCGATGGTCTAAAAGCGCGCGAAGAACTCAAGGCCTTTATGGATCAGACTTACAAGGTTGCCGCAACATTTAACGATAAGCGGGAAGTGCACTTCGAGCGTCAGATTGCTCGCGGTATCGAACCAATTCGCATCACCAACTAACTCTCAAATAAGATACGCGCTATGACGCGCACCTATCTAGTTGAGACCTACGGGTGTCAGATGAATGTGCACGATTCAGAGAGAATCGCCGGTTTATTGGATGAAGCAGGTTACCTACCGGTTGCAACGGGCGAACAAGCAGATATTGTCGTATTCAATACATGTGCAGTCCGCGAGAATGCTGATAATAAACTCTATGGAAATCTCAGTTTCTTAGCGCCTATTAAGAAGGCGAACCCCGCAATGCAGATCGCCGTAGGTGGATGCCTTGCACAGAAGGATCAATCACTTATTTTGAAGAAAGCCCCATATGTTGATGTGGTCTTCGGTACACATAATGTTGGTTCCCTCCCTGTTTTGCTGGAGCGCGCCCGAATTGAAGAAGAGTCCCAGATCGAAATCCTGGAAGCTCTCGAGCATTTTCCTTCTACGCTTCCGGCACGCAGATTCTCGGCCTTTACTTCGTGGGTCTCTATCTCAGTTGGCTGTAATAACACCTGCACCTTCTGCATCGTGCCAACGCTGCGCGGCGTTGAAAAAGATCGCCCAGCAGCAGATGTATTGAAGGAGATGCGCGCTCTGGTTGACCAGGGAGTTATTGAAATTACCTTGCTAGGACAGAACGTCAATGCATATGGCGTTGAATTTGGAGATCGTGGCGCTTTCGCCAAGCTACTTCGCGAAGCTGGAAAGATTGATGGACTA
>Ga0304729_1002086_pt1 | contig 12408 bp, 12 predicted proteins | sample C_131016_MF_Meta_FD_190475 | JGI IMG/M metagenome (GOLD analysis project Ga0304729, IMG submission 190475) | Freshwater microbial communities from Lake Croche, Canada to study carbon cycling - C_131016_MF_MetaG (v2) (version 2) | ecosystem: Environmental > Aquatic > Freshwater > Lake | place... | reverse complement strand
GACGATTGAGCCTTGCAAAAAGGCTCTCAAGGACGCAGGCCTTAAGGCAGGCGATATTGATGAAGTGATCTTGGTCGGCGGCATGACCCGCATGCCTAAGGTTCAAGAAGTCGTTAAAAACTTCTTCGGCAAAGAGCCGCACAAGGGCGTTAACCCGGACGAAGTGGTTGCCATTGGTGCAGCCGTACAGGCTGGCGTGCTTCAGGGCGATGTTAAGGACGTTCTCCTCCTCGACGTCACCCCATTGTCGCTCGGTATTGAGACGCTTGGTGGCGTGTTCACCCGTTTGATTGATCGTAATACGACCATTCCAACCAAAAAGAGCCAAGTGTTCTCGACGGCGGAAGACAATCAAAGCGCCGTCACCATCCGCGTTTTCCAAGGCGAGCGCGAAATGGCTGCGGACAACAAGGCGCTTGGCCAGTTCGATCTCGTTGGCCTGCCACCTGCACCCCGCGGCGTTCCACAGGTTGAGGTGACGTTCGATATTGATGCGAACGGTATCGTGAATGTGACTGCCAAGGACAAGGCCACGAATAAGGAACAGCAGATCCGTATTCAGGCATCGGGCGGCTTGTCAGATTCTGAAATCGAGAAAATGGTCAAGGATGCTGAGGCGCATGCGAGCGAGGACAAAGTACGTCGCGAGCTAGTCGAAGCCAAAAATCAGGCAGAAAGCCTCATCCACTCGACCGAGAAGTCGGTTTCGGAGCATGGCGATAAGGTTTCGGCAGGCGATAAGTCAGCCATTGAATCGGCAATCGAGGCTCTGAAGACGGCGCTAGCGGGTGAAGATCCAGAGACCATCAAGGCACGCACGACGGATCTTATGCAGGCTTCGATGAAGCTCGGTGAGGCCATGTATGCTGCTGGTCAAAGCGAAGGTAACCATGAACATGGTGATGACCATGAAGGACATCACGACGATGCACATGGTAAGGATGACGTGATCGACGCCGACTTCCGCGAAGTAGGCGACGACGACAAGAAAAAGCGGGCCTGAGCGTAGCCGTTTTTCAACATAAGACCCGGCACATCACTGTGTCGGGTTTTGTTGTGAGAAGGCCACTTTCCGCGTTCGAAACGGATTAAGTATGGATCAGGCATGAGCAAGCGCGATTACTATGAAATACTTGGCGTCGACCGTTCGGCGACCGAGGCTGATCTTAAATCAGCCTTCCGCAAACTTGCGATGCAACACCATCCCGACAAAAATCCCGGAAATTCCGAAGCCGAAGCAAAATTCAAAGAATTAAACGAGGCCTATCAGATTTTATCGGATGGTCAGAAGCGTGCTGCCTATGATCGCTTTGGTCATAACGCGTTTGAACAAAACGGCGGGGGCGGCGGCTTTAATGGCGATTTTGGATCGTCAATGGCTGATATTTTTGAAGATTTATTCGGTGGCATGGGCGGCCGCAGCCAACGCCGTTCGGATGGCCGCGAACGGGGATCAGACTTACGATACAATTTGGAAATTGCTCTTGAGGATGCGTTTAACGGCAAAACGGAAACGCTGACGATCCCGACAGCGGTTACCTGTGAGCCATGCAGTGGAACAGGCGCAAAGCCGGGGACAAAGGCAAAAGCCTGTCCGACCTGCGGCGGCCAAGGGCGGGTTCGCGCGAGCCAAGGCTTCTTCTCGATTGAGAGAACATGCCCAAAGTGCCAAGGGCGTGGAGAAATTATCCAAGATCCTTGCGCCTCCTGTCGTGGCGCTGGGCGCGTGACGACGGATCGGACGCTTTCGGTCAATATTCCTCCTGGTGTTGAGGATGGAACGCGTATTCGCCTATCGGGTGAAGGCGAAGGTGGGTTACGTGGTGGCCCATCGGGCGATCTTTATATTTTTCTTTCGATCAAATCCCATCGATATTTCCAAAGAGATGGGGCGGATCTTTATTGCCGTGTGCCAATATCGATGGTTACGGCAGCTCTTGGTGGTGAATTGCGCGTTCCGATGATGGACGGCGAGATGAAATCCGTCTCGGTTCCAGAAGGCACTCAGTCGGGCAAACAGATCAAATTGCGCGGCAAAGGCATGCCGGTCTTACGGTCGCGGGATCATGGCGATCTTTACATTCAGGTTTCGGTTGAGACACCACAAAAACTAACACCGCGCCAAAAAGAGCTTCTCAAGGAATTTGAGACCGAAAGCTCAAAAGATACGCAGCCTGAAAGCGCCGGATTTTTCAATAAAATGAAAGAGTTTTTCGCGGGCGGGCCTGAATAAGCGTAATTATCCGAATTGTTTAGCCTGACGATAACCGCTCTGATCTCGTCATGGCTTTCAAGAACGATTTACACGACGCCTCGCGCTTTTTTAGGGCGTGGATCGACGGTCCAATGGTCATGGGTGCGATAGCGCCTTCTGGCAACGCACTTGCTACCGTGGTCGCAAAGCAGGTTGATCCTAAATCTCATGGTCCAGTCATTGAGCTTGGACCGGGCACCGGCTCCATGACGGATGCGCTTATTAAACGCGGTGTCGACCCTAAAAGATTGATTCTTATCGAATTCAATAAGGCATTTTGCGACGCATTGGAGGATCGATTTAAAGGTGCCACGATCCTTCATGGCGATGCTTATCAGATAGGCAAAGCGCTTAGTAACCTGCCCATAAACCCCGCCGCAGCCGTTGTTTCGGGAATACCTCTATATTCTCGTCCAAAAGAGGAGCGGATCCGCCTTGTCCGCGAGGCCTTTCGCTATATGGCTCCAGGGGCTCCTTTTATCCAATTCACCTACGCGGCAACCTCCCCCATTCCTCTCGATACCGATGATATTGCGGCCGAAGCATTGCCATTGGTATGGCTTAATCTTCCACCGGCCCGCGTCTGGATATACCGGAAAAAGTCAAATCGCTTGATATAACCGCTCGAATCTGGGATCGCAGACATCTGTTCCAGATGAGAGTGGCAAGTCATGTCCAAGATAGAACCACGCGACCGAATGATCGTCGCGCTCGATCTTCCGAGCGTTGCTGATGCCCATGCCATGGTTACGAAGCTCGGCAATAGCGTGACGTTTTATAAAATTGGAATGGAGCTTGTTTATGCGGGCGGGCTAGATCTCGTTCGGCAGCTTTCTTCCAGCGGGAAAAAAGTATTTTTAGATTTAAAGCTCCACGACATTCCAAATACGGTTGAAAAGGCCACTCAAAGGGTGGCGGATTTAGGCGCTACCTTTTTGACCGTGCATGCCTTTCCGCAGACGATGAAAGCGGCCGTGAAGGGTAAGGGTTTGAGCTCGCTGCAGATTCTCGGCGTGACCGTGATGACGTCCTATGATGATTCCGACCTTATTGAAGCCGGATATTCTATGGGTGTTCGAGATTTAGTCGCCCACCGTGCACGGCAAGCCAAGGCCATTGGAATTAATGGACTAATCCTATCGCCTGAAGAAGTAGCTGGCATGCGGGCGCTCATCGGTCCTAGTCTCACGCTGATTACGCCTGGCATTCGACCAAAAGGATCGGAAAAGGGCGATCAAAAGCGCGTCATGACGCCGGGGGAAGCCATTAGTGCAGGCGCGGATTATCTCGTTATCGGTCGACCGATTACCGCAGCCACGGACCCTAAAAGCATCGCGGATGCTGTAGTTGACGAAATTTCATCGGCGCTTGGTTGACCAAGCCCGGCCAATCGCGTTTTGTGCGGCAATCGAATTGTTATAGCGGAAGAGAATTGTCCCGATGTCTGGCACGCGCATTATTGTCATAGGTTCTGCCGGTCGCATGGGCCGAATGTTGATCGAGACCATCCATGAAACGGAAGGTGCAACATTGGTTGGTGCCATTGAGCGAGAAGCCTCGCCGTTTCTGGGCAAAGATTCGGGGCTAGTGGCCGGAATTGGCGAAAACGGCATTCCAATTACCGATGACCCGTTGGTTCTTTTTGCAAAGGCGGATGCCGTCATTGATTTCTCAACGCCAGCATCGACGACACATTACGCGGCATTGGCCGCACAAGCGCGCATTGTGCATGTCATCGGGACGACCGGATTGGCGCCTGAGGATATCGCCAAATTGGAAGCGGCGGCGCGGCATGCGGTTATTGTTCGCTCCGGAAATATGAGCCTTGGCGTCAATTTATTGGCCGCTTTAGTGAAGCGCGTTGCGCAAACGCTTGGCGAAGACTTCGACATCGAAATACTTGAAATGCACCACCGCTTAAAAGTAGATGCGCCATCCGGCACCGCATTATTACTAGGTGAAGCCGCAGCCGAGGGTCGCGGTATCCCCCTTGATGACGCCCATTCCGTACGCTCAAGAGACGGCCACACCGGCCCCCGCGACAGCGGTTCGATTGGCTTTGCTACGCTTCGCGGTGGAACAGTCGTTGGTGAACATAGTGTTATTTTTGCTGGACCATCGGAGCGGATTACACTTTCACATAGCGCTGAAAACCGCGGCATATTTGCCCGCGGTGCCGTAAGAGCAGCGCTTTGGGGACAAGGCAAAAAGCCTGGACTTTATTCAATGATGGATGTGCTTAATTTGGGCGATATTTAAAATCGCTTTTGATCTTAGGAGACTAATATGGATCGGGTGCTTGTACTCGTTCGTCACGGCCAAAGTGATTGGAACCTGAAAAATCTTTTTACTGGATGGAAAGATCCGGATTTAACGCCGCAGGGCGTTACAGAGGCGAATGCCGCCGGCCAACGTCTTAAAGAATTGGGTTTAATCTTCGACGTCGCTTATACTTCCGCTCTAACGCGTGCTCAGCATACGTGTCGGTTGATTTTGGACCAACTTGGCCAATCTGATCTTCATACCATCCGCGATCAGGCCTTAAATGAGCGGGATTATGGGGATTTGTCTGGCCTTAACAAGGATGATGCTCGCGCCAAATGGGGTGAGGATCAGGTTCATTTATGGCGTCGATCTTATGATGTCCCGCCTCCCGGCGGCGAGAGTCTGAAAGATACGGTCGCTCGCGTTTTACCTTATTATTGTCAGGAAATACTTCCCCGAGTCTTGCGCGGTGAGCGGGTTATAGTTGCGGCGCATGGTAATTCTTTGCGGGCTCTGGTCATGATTTTGGATGGTCTAACACCCGAAACGATTCCAAGCATGGAATTGGATACAGGTGTTCCACTTGTCTATCATTTGAAGGCGGATTCGACGGTTGAATCCAAAAAGGTTCTAAAGGCTTGATGGAAATAGCTATTTTAGATGGCGAAGAGGCACGGCGACGGATACCGGAGCTAGCTCTTGTTCTTCAAGATTGTGTTGCGAAGGGCGCTTCCGTTAGTTTTATGAATCCATTTAGTCTTGCGGAGGCGATTGGATACTTCACCGATATTTCCGAGTCGGTTGCGAGACAAGAAATTATACTTTTTGCTGCAATCGAGAAGGGTCGCGCTGTCGCAACGGTTCAGCTGCACCCAACATGGAAGCCCAATCAGCCTCACCGGGCTGAAATTGCAAAAATGCTGGTCCATTCGGTCCATCGGAAGCAAGGGATTGGTCAAAAACTACTCGAAACGGCGGAAATCGAGGCTAAGAAAAGAGGCTATACGCTGCTGACGCTTGATACGGCGTCGGGGGAAGCCGAGAGACTTTACACGCGAGTTGGGTATATAAAAGCTGGAGCGATACCTAATTATGCACTTTGGCCCGATGGTGGGTATTGCGATACAGTATTTTATTACAAATTAATCGATGGTTGAAGAAATACTCATCAAACCGGGTGTTTTTTACTATCCGGAATATTTTAACCGTTCTATTCAAGAAGAATTGCGCGACGAAATATTGAGCTATTCCAATGAGTTAGGATGGTTTCAGCCGACGCTGCCGCGGTGGGGGACGCCTTTTTCGGTTAAGATGCTGAATTATGGTCCGTTGGGATGGGTTTCCGATAAATCTGGCTACCGTTATCAGCCAACCCATCCCGAAAATGGAGTAATGTGGCGGCCATTTCCGATAATCATCTCCAGTCTATGGAGTAGTCTAAACGCAGGATTCGATAATCCCGAAGCATGTTTGATTAATTACTATCACGCCCAAGCCCGCATGGGGCTGCATCAGGACCGAGACGAGCAAGATTTGACGGTCCCCGTGATCTCGGTCTCGCTTGGTGACACCGCCTTGTTCAGGATCGGAACCTCGGACCGCAAGGGACCGACCCAATCATTAAAATTGAAGTCGGGCGATGTCCTCGTTTTTGGCGGACCGGCAAGGCTCGACTTCCACGGCATTGATCGGATTTATCCCGGGACCTCGACCCTTCTACCGGAAGGCGGCAGGATCAACATGACACTGCGGCGGGTAACAAAATCCGAGGCTTGAAGGGCCCTTTAGGCGACCGCGTCGACCCCGCCATTGGCTGGACCTTTTGGGCCTCCTTTGGCAACGCCTACCAAGGCTGGACGCAAGACGCGCTCGCCTATGACGAAGCCTGCCTGCACCACTTGAGTGACGGTACCAGCGGTAACCGTTGCATCTTCAACCTCGAACATGGCTTGATGCAGGTTAGGATCGAATTTTTCGCCTTTGGGCTCGAGCTTTTTAATGCCGTGGCGCTCAAGCGTTTTCAGCAAGTCCCGCTCAATCAATTCAACGCCTTCGATCAGGGCTTTAAAAGGACCTTCAGCACTGCTCATCGCGTCGGCAGGAATGCTTTCGATGCCGCGTCGTGCGTTATCGGCTACCGTTAACATATCACGAGCAAATCCCGTGACGGCATAGGCTCTGGCATCGGCGACTTCTTTTTCAGTTCGGCGACGAAGATTTTCCATATCTGCCAAGGTCCGAAGCGCTTTATCCTTAAGGCTGGCGTTTTCGGCATTAAGTGCTTCGATTACGGCAAGGATTTCCGCTTCTGTCTTTTCAGATCCGGCGGCGTCAGCAGGGGTGGCGTCGTGTGCAGGCTTGTCAGTCATGGTACCCAATCGATGATGAATGGAAAAATTTTATATGCCCGATATCAGGTGTGCGGATTAGAAAATCAAGGTCTATCAAAGTAATTAGACACAATCTGCCTTACTTCTTGCATGAATTACCTATCTGACGCCGAAAAGTTCGAGGAGTGTTTTCCGAATTGAGCCCTGCCGAGTGGCGTTACCAATTTTTCCTCCCGTCAGATCGGTGACGTAGAATACGTCAACCACCTTCTCGCCAAAGGTTGCAATGTGGGCTGAGGCGATATTGAGGTTCAATTTGCCGAGTATCGTGGTGAGTTCATAGAGAAGACCGGGTCGATCCAGTCCCGAAACTTCGATGACGGTAAATCGACTCGATGCATTGTTATCGATCACAACTTCTGGAACAACGGAGAAGGCTTTTGATGCTTGGCTCCGTTGAGGCGTCCGAGCCGCGACGGCATCTGAAATTTTAATTTCGCCCTTCAGTGCTTTCTCAATTCCGTGAGCGATACGATTGGCGCGCCTTAATTCATCATCATCTTCATCAAAGGCCCGTGAAACGAAGATTGTATCCAGTGCAAGGCCGTCATTTGTGGTAAAAATCTGGGCATCAACAATATTGGCGCCCGCAGCGGCACAGGCGCCCGTGATAATAGCGAGCAATCTCGGATGATCCGGCGCGGATACGGTTAGTTCGGTTATGCCCCGAAACTTATCCGTCGCAACTTCGGTTGAAAGCGTACGCATTTCCCGTTCAGCTGCATAAAGAAAATGAGCGTGCTTAATCCGTCGCTGAAGATCAACTTTTAGCCAATACGCTGGATAGTGTCTTGAGACATAGGTGTCTAATTCAATATCCGTCCAGTTAGGTAACGCGCGACGTAATTCTTCTTGAGATGCTCTTACCCTTTGCTCGCGATTGATCGTGGAGTGGCCGCCCGCTAAAACGATTTCCGTTTCCCAAAAAAGCGTCCTAAGCAATTGTCCTTTCCAGCCATTCCAAACCCCGGGTCCAACGGCTCGAATGTCACAAACCGTTAAAACCAAAAGCATGCGAAGCCGCTCAAGGGTTTGTACAGTGGCGGCAAAAGCCTCGATTGTGGCTTGGTCTGAAAGATCACGACTTTGTGCAACCGTCGACATATCCAAATGATGCTCGATCAACCAAGCCACCGCTTCCGTCTCTGCTTCGTTCAGGCCAAGTCTTGGGCATAGACGTCGCGCAACTTTCGCCCCCGCGATCGAGTGATCTTCGGGTCGTCCTTTCGCTACATCATGAAGAAAAAGCGCAACATGCAAGATGCGCAAATTTCGGATCATTGGAATGATTTCATGCGCCACCGGAAGCTCAGTAGCGTGGCGCCCAGCCTCAATTTCCGCGAGCGCACCCAATGAACGCAAAAGATGCTCATCGACGGTATAATGATGGTACATATTGAATTGCATCATCGCAACAACACGGCCGAATTCTGGAACAAATTTTCCTAAAACCCCCGCTTCATTCATCCGTCGCAAGGTGATTTCTGGTGAATTTTTTGACACGAGCAATTCGACAAAAAGTCGATTGGCTTCGCTATTGGATCTGAGTGTCGAGTCGACAAGTTTAAGCGATTGCGTGACAAGACGAGCGGCGTGGGGATGGATGGCTCGATTTAAACTATCGGCCATATGAAACAAACGTATTAAATTAACGGGGTCGCGGGTAAAAACATCATCATCCGAAACGGTTAAACGCTCATTTTCAAGAATGAAATCTTTTGAACCCGCAACCGCATTGTTCTTTCGCTTCAAACGACCGACAAAACGGTTAAGACCTGATGCGGGTTTTGCATGTCTCGCTTCAAGCGCGGCACAGACAATGGCGGTCAGATCACCAACGTCTTTTGCAACAAGAAAGTAGCGTTTCATAAAACGCTCGACGGCGGATAATCCGCCATGACTGGCATAGCCGAGACGTTGGGCGATGATGGGTTGAATATCGAAAGAGAGACGTTCTTCAGAACGGTTTGTCACGAAATGTAGTTGCGAACGCACGCGCCATAAAAACTCTTCACAGCGAAGAAAAAGTTGACGCTCTTCTTTGCTAAAGAGTCCTACGTCGACAAGATCGTTTACGTCACGAACTTGATAGACATATTTAGCAATCCAAAACAGCGTATTCAGATCGCGAAGTCCACCTTTTCCATCTTTAACATTTGGCTCGACGAGATAGCGCGATGACCCTGCTCTTGAGACGCGTGCTTCTCTTTCTGCAAGCTTGGCAGCCACAAATTCAGCTGCTGTACCACTCACAATTTCAAGCTCGTAGCGCTTTTGAAATTCAGAAAATAATCCGGCGTTACCGGTCAATAATCGTGCTTCGAGTAAAGCCGTTCGAATGGTCATATCCGCTTTGCCTTCGCGAATACATTCTTCGACGGTGCGAACAGAATGACCGACTTTTAATTTGAGATCCCAAAGAGCATAGAGAATAATTTCGATCACGCTCTCGGACCAAGGCGTTGCCTTATAGGGTAGGAGGATCAGTAGATCGATATCGGAGCCCGGTGCGAGTGTTCCTCGACCATAACCGCCAACGGCGGCAATTGACATTTTCTCGGCGAAAGACGGGTTTGCTGAAGGATAAAAAATGTTGGTTGCTACATCAAAGAGGGCACCAATAATTTCATCCATGACGCTTGAAAGTGCCGTCACGCATTCGATGCCGTTACGTCCCTCATTCAATAAGCGCTCAGCGTTTTGCCGACCTTCCGCGAGTGTTTGTCTTAGGATTGCGACAACAGCCTGTCGTCTTATGGCCATATCCGCGTCGCCGGCTGCGGCCGCTCTGGCGGCAGACAGCAATGGAGATATTTCAATGGGCTCGGGAGCAGAACGATTGACCATGTGTGCCTGTCTAAGAGTGCTTTGACCAAAGGGTGGTTGGCTAAGTTTTACGCTCTCCGGCCACCCATTATGACTTTATCACCTATTTGAAGCCTTGCTGCAAAGCCCATAGGCGATTAGTGAGGGGTAATCATCGATGGAGCGATAAATGGACGACGAAGATTTAGTTGTTGTAAAAGATTGTAACGGAACGCGGCTCCATGATGGTGACACGGTTCATGTGATCAAGGACCTTAAGGTCAAGGGTACATCATCTGTTATCAAGCAGGGCACCAAAGTGAAGGGTATTCGCCTAACGGATGTGGCCGATGAGGTGGAATGCCGGGTCGATAATATTAAAGGCCTTGTGCTCAAGACCCAATTTCTAAAGCGCGTCAACTGACGCGCTTTACGCTTTAACGCTTTGATTCGATGGCATCCCAGATGGCGGCAGCCAGGTCTGGGCCACCTAAACGCTTGATGGCACGAAGTCCCGTTGGCGAGGTGACGTTAATCTCTGTGAGGTTACCGTCGATGACGTCGATGCCGACAAAGATCAAGCCAAGCTCGCGCAGCATTGGGCCAATTCGCTCACAAATTTCACGCTCCCGCTTCGATAATTCGGTTGTCTCCGCAGCCCCGCCCCGCACCATATTGGAGCGGATATCGTCACCCGTTGGCACGCGATTAACGGCACCGAGTGCCACGCCATCGACGAGAATGATTCTTTTATCACCCTCGACCACTTTCGGTAGAAACCGTTGAATGACCCATGGCTCGCGGAAGGTAACGGAGAACAAATCATAGAGAGAACCGAAATTCGGATCTTTCGCGCTGACTTTGAACACCGCTGCACCGCCATTGCCATAAAGCGGCTTCATCACAACATCGCCGTGTTCACGGCGGAAGGCCTCGATTTCAGCCTTGTCGCGCGTGACAAGCGTTGGGGGCATCAAGTCCGGAAATTCGGTGACCAATATTTTCTCAGGCGCATTGCGTACCGATGCCGGATTGTTCACGACCAATGTTTTGGGATGGATGCGTTCCAGCAAATGCGTTGTGGTAATATAGGCCATATCGAAAGGCGGATCTTGGCGGAGAAGGATTACATCCATCGTCGAAAGGTCGTGACGGATGGCAGGCTCAATGGTGACATGATCGCCTTTAACGTCGCGCACCGTTACTGCTGATACAAGCGCGCTAACGACGCCGTCCCGCATCGCGAGTGTGTCGGGCGTATAATAAAACAGCGTGTGGCCGCGTGATTGTGCTTCGAGCATCAAGGCGAAGGTTGAATCACCCGTAATATTGATCTTTTCGATGGGGTCCATTTGGACCGCTACACGGAGTTGAGCCACGCTTAAAGTCTCCTCAAAGGAATATGGGTCTCATTTACGCGAAAGGAAGCGAGAATGCATCCTCGATATGATAGGGCAGCCGATAGGGACGGACGATCACCGCATCACATCGTAAGACATAGTCGGCTGCCCAAGGATTGCGCATCAGCCAATGATCGACGGCGGAGGCAAATCGGTTAATTTTTCCGGCATTAATGGCGTCAATACCGGATTCTAAATCCTTCCTCGCTTTGACCTCGACAAAGGCTACAAGGTCTTTGCGCATGGCGATGATATCAATCTCTCCGTCGCGAGCGAGATACCGGCGGGCCAGAACGCGATAGCCTTTGGCAAACAGATAAAAAATAGCAATCCATTCGGCGAGATGTCCCCATTTTAAAGCCCTTTGTCGGCTTTGCTTTGAGCGGGCCATTTAGTCGTCTCCACGCGCCAGTGCGACGGCCCGCGTATAGACTTGGCGACGAGGTAGACCAGTCTCCTCAACGGTAACCGCCGTGGCATCTTTGACGGACAGATGCGTCAGATGGTGACGAAGACGTTCATCCAAGCCTGCATCGCTTCGCACGACGTCGGTTTCGGCGGAAGGTGGGCCAATCAAGACAACAATTTCACCTTTCGGGGTTGCTGCTGCTTCAAATTCGGCTGCAAGCGTCGATAGCGTCCCGCGTTTGACGGTTTCGAATAGTTTTGTCAGTTCGCGGGCGACCGCTGCCGGACGATCACCAAGGATTTCTGCCGCATCGGCCAGCATTGCGGCTAAACGCCGGGGCGATTCGAAAAAGACCAGTGTGGATGGAATAGGCGCAAGGAGGGATAGGCGTTCGCACCGCGCGGATGATTTTGGAGGCAAAAAGCCTTCGAAAAAGAAGCGATCGGTCGGCAAACCCGCCGCAACAAGTGCGGCGAGGACGGCGGAGGGTCCTGGAACGGGCGTAACCTTTAGGCCTTCTTCAAGAACGGCTTCGACGAGCTTATAGCCCGGGTCGGACACGAGCGGTGTGCCTGCATCCGAGATCAAAGCGAGCGCTTCACCGGAATGCAGTCGTTTCAAGACCTTTGGCCTCATCTCTGCCGCATTGTGCTCGTGATATGGAATGAGCGGGGTCGTAATTCCATAATGGGCCAACAAAGTGCGGCTGACGCGCGTGTCTTCGGCGAGAACCGCATTGGCTGCGGCTAAGGTCGAAAGGGCACGCAGCGACATATCGCGCAAGTTCCCAATTGGCGTAGCGACAACGTGGAGACCGGGGGCGATTCCTTCGGCTTCGGCTTTTAAGCCGAAAACGGTGTAGGAAGAGGCCTTTTCATCGCGCAT
>Ga0304729_1002081_pt1 | contig 12424 bp, 14 predicted proteins | sample C_131016_MF_Meta_FD_190475 | JGI IMG/M metagenome (GOLD analysis project Ga0304729, IMG submission 190475) | Freshwater microbial communities from Lake Croche, Canada to study carbon cycling - C_131016_MF_MetaG (v2) (version 2) | ecosystem: Environmental > Aquatic > Freshwater > Lake | place... | reverse complement strand
TTTTCATGGCTGCCAAACGCAGTATCCAGTACATCCCTGCAATCGATGGGCTGCGTGCACTTGCTGTAATCGCGGTGATGTTCTATCACTTAGGTTTCACATGGATTCCGGGCGGTTTTCTCGGTGTAGATCTATTCTTTGTAATCTCTGGCTACGTAATTACACGACTTCTCCTTGATTCCATTGCACAGAGCGGCGGCCTTGATCTCAAAGGTTTCTATATTGCGCGTGCGCGACGATTATTGCCAGCACTTGTCTTTACACTTTTAACAACCACAATTGCAATTGGTATCTGGGCTCCAGACACAATTAAGCGCCTCATGACTGATATGCCATTTGCGCTAACTGGCACTATGAATTGGTGGCTAGTCGGGCATCACCAGGATTACTTCGAAAGTATTGGCAGGCCACCACTTCTGCAGCACACCTGGTCGTTGGCAGTTGAGGCACAGTTCTATTTGGTCTGGCCTCTCATTCTTTACTTTATTTTGAAACGCCTTGGTAAAAATAGGATTCCCTTTGCTGCCCTCATCATTGCTGCCGCTTCTGGTGTTGCACTTCTCTTTGTATCGCTCTCGCTAGATTCATCAAGTGCTTCCAAAGTAAGTCATATCTACTTTGGAACTGATACTCACAGCATCGGACTATTCTTAGGTGCGGCCCTTGCGGTGAGTTGGATTCCACAAAACTTCACCGATAGTCTGACCAAGAAAGCTCAAGATTTTATTGATGGGGTAGGGCTCTTTGGATTTGTCGGAATCCTTGCATCATTTCTGCTGATTGATGAAACAAAACCAGCCCTCTACAAAATTGCATTTCCATTAGCAGGAATCTTTGGAGCGGCAATCATCATGTCCGTCGTCCATCCAGCATCGCGTTTTGCAAAGATACTAGAACATCCGGTACTTATCTGGATTGGTGAACGTTCGTATGCAATTTACTTATGGCACTGGATTATTTTTCAAGTCACCAGACCAAGTGTTGATCTCGCCGGCAAAATGTGGGCTCTCTACACACTTCGAATCTTGATTGTTCTCGCTCTGGCAGATATCTCCTTACGATATATCGAACTTCCAATTCGTCGTGGCGCCATTACATATTGGATTAAGGGCCTCAAATACCGAACGCGAAAGGAGCGCACAGAGCAGACTCGAATCTTTTCTGCGCTCTTTGCTGTTGTGCTGATTCTTGCTTCGATTGTGAGTGTGAGAGCTATTTCAATTGGCAATGAACAGAGTGCGGCAATAAAGAGGGCGTTGTTGGCTCCTGCTTCAATTGCGAATGTAACTGCTCATGATGGTCTCTGGGTTACTGGTGATTCAGTCATTCTTGGAATTCGGGCCGCGCTGGGCGAGAAATATCCAATTTCTCTCATTAATGCACGCATCGGAAGACAGGCACCCGAGCTGCTGGATGTCATGAGCCACGATAAAGCTCAAGTTCTGCAATCAACAGTGATATTTGATTTGGGCAATAACAATGCGCTGACTACAGATGAGGTGAAATCAATCTTTGAAGTTGTGAAGAATCAGCCGAAAATAATTGTCGTTAATACTGCTGTCCCGCGAGCATATCGTGATGCTAATAACGCACTTATAGCAGAGGTAGCTCGTCAGTATTCACGAGTTTCACTCGTTGATTGGAACGCAATCTCGAATGGTCACCCAGAATATTTTGCACCAGATGAAGTGCACCTAGTTCCGACTGGAGTTGCTGCATATGTTGCAGCGATCTCACAACATTTACCTTAAGGAAAATAAAAACCCCGCCTAGTAATAGACGGGGTTTTTATTAATAAAGATTATTCGAATTGACCAGCGAATCCGAATGCCTTAGCAACTCCAAGTGAACCATCTGCATAGACTGCAGATACTCGGAATGAAGTTGATCCATCAGCTGCACTCTTTGCAAATTCTGCAGCAAGTGTTGTTGCTGAAACTTCTGAAACAACTTTCCACTCACCTTGATTTGCGCGAGTCTCTACTTTGTAGCCCTTTACATCTCCGGCTGGTGCCTTCCATGTAATGACCATGACAGCCTTAGAGCTATCTTTCCAATTTCCGATAAAACGTGAAGGTGCTTCACCAGTTGTTGGCGCAGCAGCATCAGTTGCGGCCGGTGTCTCTGCTGGTGCTGCTGAATCACTTGGTGCAGGTTCTGCTGATTGAGTTACAGCAGGAACAGGTGCAGGTGCGTCGTCAGATTCTTTCTTTGAATTTCCGATCACTATTACACCTATAAGGAGTATTCCAACAAGAACGACAAAGAGAACCTTTGATGATGAACTATTACTTGGTGCAGCCTTTGGCGCACTAGCTGGCTTTGCAGCTGCAGCACGCGGTGCATTTGGCGCGGGTGTAGTAGAAACGTTTACTCGTGAACCACCTGAAAGTGGTACCGGAGGAATAACAACTTTAGATGCAGAAGACTTTTTAGCCGCTGACTTCTTTACGGACTTCTTCGCGGTCTTCTTAACAGTCTTCTTAGCTGCACTCTTCTTAACAGCTGATTTCTTTGCCGTCTTCTTCTTGGCTGCAGTCTTCTTCACTGCTGACTTCTTTGCCGTCTTCTTCGCTGCGCTCTTCTTTGCAGGAGACTTCTTAACGGTCTTCTTGGCTGCAGATTTTTTAACAGCTGACTTCTTCGCTGCGGTCTTCTTCTTTACTGCCACTTGGATCTCCTTGAGTTATTGAACGTTTAGGCTAATCTCGCCGGAATATAGGAGAAAGTTTAACCTAGGCTTTTCAGCAAAGTGATCACATGGGGTGCTATTGCTCGGAGTGATTTTCCGCGATGGCTGATTGCATCCTTCTCATGAGCGCTCATTTCTGCGCTCGAAATTGTATGTCCCTGCGGGCGGAAGATGGGGTCATAGCCAAAGCCTTGGTCGCCAACCGGAGCTCGCAACAACGAACCGTGAAATTCTGCCTCCTCGCAATGGCTTCGACCATCGGGAAGATACAGAGCGGCCACACATGTGAAATGGGCCCCACGTTTTTCATCCGGTACATCTTTCATCTGCTCAAGAACTTTTGCGGTGTTAGCGGTGTCATCACCATGTGAACCAGCCCAACGCGCAGAAAAAATACCTGGTGCACCATCGAGAAAATCAACACACAATCCACTGTCGTCAGCAATGGCAGGAATTCCAGAACCTTCACACATTTCGCGTGCCTTTTTTAAAGCATTTTCCGTAAATGTTTTACCGTCTTCAACAACGTCATGTAGATCTGGATATTGCTCTAATCCAACGAGTTCAATTTCTCCGGGCGCCTGTGCTTCAAGAATTCTTCTAAACTCTTCAATTTTTCCTTTATTGCGAGTTGCTAGTAAGAGTTTATGAGACATCTATTGTGATAGCGCTTGCTTCTGAAGCTGTGTCAGTTCTGCGCACCCTGCAACTGCAAGGTTGAGCAAAGAATCAAGAAGTGCTCGATCAAATGGCGCACCTTCAGCAGTTCCTTGAACTTCGATGAAGCGACCATCGCCTGAACAGACTACGTTCATATCTGTCTCTGCACGCACATCCTCTTCATAACAGAGATCGAGCATGGGTACCCCCTCAATGATTCCAACGCTTACCGCTGCGACTGAATCAGCAAGTGGTTTTGCATTGGCTTTCACGTGACCTTCTTTCTGAGCCCACGCAATTGCATCAGCAAGTGCAACATATGCACCGGTGATTGCCGCTGTTCGTGTTCCCCCATCGGCCTGCAAAACATCACAGTCGATAACAATTGTGTTCTCACCAAGTTCTTTCATGTCGACGATTCCACGAAGTGAACGGCCCACTAATCGTGAAATTTCTTGTGTACGCCCACCGAGTTTTCCTTTTACGCTTTCACGATCTGAACGAGTGTGGGTTGCCCGTGGCAACATTGCATATTCAGATGTAACCCAACCGGTACCGGAATCCTTCAGCCAACGTGGAACACCTGGTGTAAATGATGCAACGCAGAGAACTCGAGTCTTACCGAATTCAACCAACACTGAACCTTCAGCGTGATCTAACCAACCCCGAGTTATTTTGATATCGCGAAGTTGATCTACTGTGCGTCCGTCGTTGCGTGCCATTACATTCCCCTGTTTCTACTGCTCTGAACTACTTGGATAGATCTTGGTGTTGCACGGAACCAACTTCAGGTCCCAAAAATCGACGTGCTAATAATTCGAAAGCTTTAGCATCGCCAGTAGCTAAGAATTTATGCGTTGAGACTTCATGTGATGGAGCTCGAAGAAGGTTATTTTCAACAAGTACTCGATAGAGGTCTTTTGCGGTCTCTTCAGCACTTGATACGAGTGAAACGCCATTGCCCATCACATATGAGATAACGCCTGTGAGCAGTGGATAGTGGGTGCAACCAAGGACCAATGTGTCGATATCGGCATCGATCATCGGCTTTAGATATTCGCGTGCAACTTTTGTAATTGCATCCCCTGAAGTTTCGCCCCGTTCGACAAATTCGACGAAGAGTGGGCAAGCGATTGATTCGATTCTTAATTGCGGAGCTGCAGCAAATGCATCCAGATATGCCTTTGAATCAATAGTTGCACGAGTTCCAATAACTCCTACGCGACCTGATCGCGTTGCTGCAACCGCCCGACGTACGGCTGGCTGAATTACTTCGACCACAGGAATTGAGTAGCGTTCGCGAGCATCTCGCAACATTGCAGCACTTGCAGTGTTGCATGCAATGACTAGCGCTTTGACTCCTTGGCCAACAAGAAAATCTAAAGTTTCAAGTGAGAAGTCGCGGACTTCTGCAAGAGAGCGGGGGCCATATGGACCACGAGCTGTATCGCCAATATATAAAGTTGATTCATTAGGAAGTTGATCAAGAATTGCTCTAGCAACTGTGAGTCCGCCAACGCCAGAATCGAAGATACCGATTGGCGCGTTACTCATAGGTGAAGTCTAACCGTCAGTATGGATTAAGCCCAAAGAGTGCCGTCGAGCCCTTCGGTAGCAGCTTCAATATGTGAGCCATAAATACCGGTCGATAAGTATTTCCAGCCAGCATCGCAGACAATAAATGCAATATCAGCATCGCGTCCATCGCGAACTGCTTCCTGGCCCATCGCAATCGCTGCATGCAATATTGCGCCGGTAGAAATTCCTGCAAATATTCCTTCGACCTCCAAGAGTTCGCGGACTCTCTTTACTGAATCTTCAGCACCAACAGAGAATCGCCGTGTCAAAACTGTCGCATCGTAAAGTTCTGGAACAAAGCCTTCATCTATATTGCGAAGTCCGTAAACAAGTTCTCCGTAGCGTGGTTCTGCTGCGATGATTGCAATATCTGGATTCTGCTCACGAAGATAGCGACCTGCGCCCATCAGAGTTCCTGTCGTGCCAAGACCTGCAACAAAGTGGGTAATTGTTGGTAAATCTTTAAAAATTTCAGGGCCAGTACCTGTGTAATGAGCTTCAGTATTTGCAGGATTTCCATATTGATAGAGGAAGACATAATCAGGGTTCTTAGCTGCAATCTCCTTTGCAACACGCACTGCTTCATTTGATCCACCTGCAGCAGGTGAACTAATTATTTCAGCGCCCCACATCTCCAAGAGTTGTCTACGTTCGGGGCTCGTATTTTCCGGCATGACGCAGATGAGTTTGTATCCGCGAACTTTGGCTGCCATCGCCAGTGAGATTCCAGTATTGCCACTCGTAGGTTCGAGAATTGTTGAACCAGGTTTTAAAAGTCCATCACGTTCTGCAGCTTCAATCATAGAAAGAGCAGTGCGATCTTTAATTGATCCAGTTGGGTTTCTATCTTCCATCTTTGCCCAGAGTCGAACATTGGGCGCAGGAGATAAACGAGGTAATCCGATAAGTGGAGTGTTACCTACAGAAGATTCGAGCGAGTCATACCGTGCCAAAATTAGCCACCAGCGACAGCAGGCAAAATTGTAATCGAGTCGCCATCTTTAATTTGAGTTTCTAATCCACCTAGGAAGCGAACATCTTCATCATTGATATAAACGTTGATGAAGCGTCGAAGTGCGCCATTTTCAAGAAGACGTTCTGCAAGCCCTGCATACTGCGAATCGATATCTGTGATTACTGCAGCAAGAGTGTCGCCGCTAGCTTCAATAGTCTTCTGATCTTTTGTATAAGGGCGCAGAATCGTTGGAATTCGAACTTCGATTGACATGTCCTAATTATGTCGAAAAAAGTGCAGTATCTCTAATCGAGAGTATTAATCGAGGATAGTGACAGGTTCTTCAGTGACGTTGCCATCGATAATTCGATATGAACGGAACTCTGTTGCAGGTGCAATCTCTTTGCGTGTGGAGACTAAGACATAGTGAGCACCCGGTTCGCCTGCGTAAGCGATATCGGTGCGTGATGGATAAGCCTCGGTCTCGGTGTGAGAATGATAAATAACCACAATCTCTTCATCCGCATCATCAACTTCGCGATAGAGCGAGAGAAGGTCTTTGGGATCAAACTCATAGAAAGTTGGAGAGTGAGCTGCATTGACCATTGGTTTATGACGTAGCGCCTTGTCGGTGCCCAAAGGGCCCAGAATCACTCCGCAACACTCGTCGGGATATTCTGCTCGTGATTGCTCAAGAATCGCATCAACAAATGTGCGGGAGATTTCAAGAGTCATATATGTATATTACAAGATACCTGTCTTAAGAATTTCCAAGCTGAGATTCTTCATCTTCGTCTACATCATCAATAAGTGCAGATAGAAGAGTCTCTTGGAGCCAACCCATCCATGTATAAACTGCATAGACGCCACGAAGTGGATCATCAGGTGATAGGAGCTCGAGGTGCTCATTAGAATTATTCTCAACTTTTAAACGAACTCCGAGAGCAAGGCGAATATCGTTGATGGCACCGAGCCAGGCATTTGCGCTATCGTGATCTAAATCTACGATTCCATCATCGGAAGATTTCAAATGTATACGCATTGCAATTGCATGCGCTTGTTTCTTAGCGCGAAGCGTTGACTCTGTATAGCGTCTAAATTCAGAGGCATCCACTTGATCCGCATATGCATTTGGCAATAAGCGATGGAGAACTTCATCTTCCGGCGGAGAATCGTGCGAAGTTATTCCCACCATTGCAGCGAGTGGATCTTCATGGCCATGATCTACACGTTCTGCTAAAAGTTCGATTATCTGTTCGCAGAGATTGAGCAAAACCTCTTTTTCACTGCTCGCAAATTGAGCGATATATGAGTGATTACCGTGGCGTTTGAATCCTTCGGTTGTTGTCACAGTTGATCACCACGTTGCAGCGTCGCCCACAGCCCATATTCATGCAGCCGCGCGACATCATGTTCCATCTCTTCTCGGCTGCCAGTTGAAACGATTGCTTTGCCATCATTATGAACTTGCAACATTAATTCGGTAGCGCGAACTTTCGAGTATCCAAAAAGCTCCATAAAGACGTAGACAACATATGTTTGCAGATTTACTGGGTCATCCCAGACGATGGTTACCCATGGTGTATCGCCAGAGAAGATTGCTCGAATCTCTTCTTCGACTTTATCTGCAATCTTTACCATCACCGGATAATGATATTAAAGGTAGGGCTAACTAATGCGGTCCAATTAGCATCTTGCGCAATGGTGGCCCTCAGAGTAATTACCCCACGAGGTTGTGCTGGGATATTGGCTGTGAAGTTTCCTTGCTCATCGGTTGTGGCGATTGCATCAGCTGCTTGCCATTCTTTGCCAACAAGTTTCTCTAGATTAATGATTACTCCTGGAACTCGTGGCCGCACATTTCCCGTTACTTGGATAGTCGAACCAGCTTTCGCATTTCCAGGTGCGCTCAAGACTAAAAGGCGCTGAACGGTAACTGGAAATTCACTAGATATTCCTTCCGAGCGCTCCCATGTTGGATCAGAGTGAAGGCGGATAGACATTGTCTTGGACACAATAATGGCTTTCTCGATTTTGCCTTCCGCATTTGTAAGGACGTTTGAAAGTGTGCGCCAATTTGCATCGCCTAAAGATTTACCTTCAATACGAACAGGTAGATTTGCAAGAGGGGAGTTATCTTTAATTGTAAAGTCTGCGGCGATGACGATTGGGTTTCCATAATCGATTTCATTTTTATCAACGCCACCTGTGATATTTACCTGATCTGGCGCTATCTCTTTTGCTACTTGCCTGATTGACTCCATGGCAAGCGGCTCTTCCATTCCAAATGTCCAGGCAGTAATTCCCGCGATGCGATATTTAGTCACAAGTGCAGCACGTAGCGCCCAGCTTTTTGCATCTTGATACCAAGCTGTGCGTGACGCTGTGCATGTAGTTGATAAGCCACCGGCAGTAGTGCCGTTATATACCTTTTGATATGAGAAAGTAACTTCACCATATTCCTGGTTATATGTTGGCGTTGCTCCATAGGTTGCTGCAAGTGTTGCTGCATCTCGCATTACGAATGTTGCAGCTTTAGCTCCCGCCTTAACTGTGTTAACAACATTTGCTGGGCAGACGCCAACAACTGATGTCACCCAATCTCGTCCATAACCTGGAACTCCAACATAGACTTTTGATGCAGGCATGATTGAGATTGCATATTGAATGGTTCGTTCTGCCCATGTTATTGGACCGAGTGGGCCAGCTTTCGCTATTGAATAGTCGTAGGTCATGATTCGCAATTTATCTATCGAGGATGCAATTGCAGACCATGCATAAACGTAATAGCCCTTCTGCTTATCTGCAGGGTTTAAAACATAAGGGGTTGAGACCGAGAGCAATTTGTTTTCTGCGTGCAGAGCGACGCTGAGCTCTTTTACGAAAGCTGTCCATAACGGTGCAGTGGCAGTCCATGTTGTATTTTCATCGACAAATGCAAACCCTTCGAAATCAAGATCAATGCCATCGTAATTATTGGAGCGAACCGTCGCCATGATTGCATTCACTACCTGGGTGCGAGTTGTTGGATTTTTAAGTAAGCCTGCAAGAACTCCCTTTGCAGTGCCATCTGTGATTGTTGGAATAATTTGATACCCAACATTGCGAAGTGCAGTGAGCGGCTCTGAAATAGGGACACTTGGATTTGCTGGGGTGTAGAGATCAGTCACTATCGACATCTTTGTGGCTGTATCAATTTTGAGCGTATACCAAAATGGCATTACCTCTTTAATGAGATCTGAATTGTTGAGCGCATCAGGAAGCGCCGTCTTCATTGAATAATATGGAATCCATCCTGTAAGAATTTTTCGAGGAGGGTTATCTGCAGCTACCGCATCAGGCAGGATTGCTAGAGGCGCTAGAAGAGTTGCTACAGCTGCAAACAGGAGACTTCTACTTATTGTTTTTCTCACAGTTAACTCTGACCAACGGTTCCATGTGAGTCTCGCTTCAAACGTTTCTTAAGATAGGTAGCAACTCTGGCACCGTATTCGCGATCAATAGCAAAGAGATTGAGCAATAGAGAAGCGAGTGCAACTGCTTTAAATAGGAACGGAATCTGCGCCGATAAGAAAAAGGCGCAGACAACAATTCCAAAGGAATTAATGATTGCCATAATAGCTCGGCGGATAATGGTGAGTGCGGTCCGCTCCGTCAGGGCTCTCAATTTCTTACTGGAAAGCAAGAGAGCGATTGGCCCACTAAATGCGCAAGTAAAAATAAGAAACAGTACGAGAACGGCTAGTGAGTACATAACTACCCTTCCCACGAAGCATCAGTTACTGCAAAGACTGCCATATCAATCTGTGAACCATCCTCGCGAGTGACCTTATTGCGAAGGATTCCCTCCTTTTGATATCCAGCACTTACCAATAATCGTTGTGACGCCAGATTATCAACATCTACCAATCCATCAATTCTCCGAAAGCCAATTTCTCGCAGTCCTAAATCTGTAATCATCCGAGCCGCAATAGTTCCGATTCCCTTGCCGCGTTGGTTCTTATCAATCCAATAACCAATTTCTGCAGTGTGATTGCGGATATTGATAGTGTGCAGCGAGATGACTCCTGCAAATTCTTTATCCGCACCATTTCCGTAATCGATGACAAAACGCAACTCACGTCGTTCAGCAAATGAAAATGGGTCAGACCTAACGAATTCAATGGCGTGATCAAGGGTGTAGAGCGAAGGGACGGTGGTGTAGGCAGAAATTATTGGGTCTTGGCATGCTTGAAAGATTGAATCGATATCCGATTCTGAACTTGGTCGCAGTGTGATGAGTCCATGGGTGAGGGTTGTAATCTCATTAGGCCACCAAATCATGGACTAATCCTATTGCAGGTGATTGTGAGTAGACGTTAGCCAATCAGTTCAGAATCGCGTTGGCGACTTTGATCATGGGTACAACTCAAATTGGAAGGAAGGGCTGCGCAAGAATCGCAGAGCAGAATCAATTGATGGCATGAGGCGGTATTGCAGTTTCGAAAATCTTTTGTTGGAGCATTGCACTTATCGCATTCGCCTATGACTTTTGCTTTATCTGAGAAATCCATTGCCATGCGGTCATCAAATACATACAAAGAACCTTCCCACGAAGCATCATCTCCAAAGCGGTTTCCATATTTCACAATACCGCCATCGATTTGATAGACCTCGTTGAATCCGCGGTTCTTCATCACCACCGAGAGAATTTCGCAGCGAATTCCGCCGGTGCAGTAAGTGACCACTGGCTTATCTTTGAGATGATCGTACTTACCGCTTTCGATTTCGCGGACAAAGTCGCGAGAAGATTCGACATCGGGAACTACAGCATTCTTAAACTTTCCAATTTTTGCTTCGTATGCGTTGCGTCCATCAAAGAAGACAACTTCATCGCCGCGTTCTTTGACTAATTCTTCAACTTGTTCAGGGCGAAGGTGGACGCCGCCGCCAATCACGCCATTCTTATCGACCTTGATTTCATCTGGATTTCCAAAGGCGACCAATTCATCTTTAACGGCAACTCGAAGACGTGGAAATTCATTTCCGGTTCCATCTGACCATTTAAAGGTTATATTTTTGAAACCTTCGTAGCGGCGAGTTTCGCGTACATATTTCTTCACATCGGCCATTTCTCCGCCGACAGTTCCATTAATACCGTGTGGTGAAATCAAGATGCGACCCTTGAGATTCAGAGTTTCACACAATTGTTTCTGCCAAAGACGCATAGCTTCAGGATCTGCAACGGGGGTAAATCCGTAATACAGAATCACTTTATTAAGCTTTGGTGCGTGCTTGTTCACGACTCCATTCTAGACCGCCTTCGGCGGCATCCGAATTTCGCCCGTGAACAAGCACGCACATCAATAAAAAGGCTATGAGTTGCGAGTAGTTGAAACTTCAACTACATTAAGGCTTCACCAAAGGAGCGCAAAGTGCCAGCAGTAACGGTCAGTGATATCACGATTCTTCCTCGTATCTCGGATGCTTCACAACTTCGTTCACGACGAATCAAGAGCATTACTACTGCTCCGCAAGGTTTTGAAGGTGAAGGTTTTCCTGTACGTCGCGCATTTGCTGGCGTTGATCTCGCAGAGCTAGATCCATTTATTCACTTAGATCAAATGGGTGAAGTTGAATATGCACCTGGTGAACCAAAGGGAACTCCTTGGCATCCACATCGTGGTTTTGAAACTGTTACCTACATTATTGATGGCATCTTTGATCACAAGGACTCCAACGGTGGTGGGGGAACAATTACCGATGGTGATACTCAATGGATGACAGCTGGCGGTGGAATTCTTCATATTGAAACTCCTCCAGAGCATCTTGTTATGTCCGGTGGTTTGTTCCACGGATTCCAACTCTGGGTAAATCTTCCAGCAATTAAGAAGTGGTCCACTCCTGCTTATCAAGATGTGCGCGCAAATGATGTGGCACTTCTTTCATCAACTGATGGCGGATCGCTAATTCGAATTATTGCTGGCGAACTTGATGGCCATGTTGGCCCAGGGTCAACACAAACACCAATTACTTTGATCCACGCAACTGTTGCACCAGGTGCAGAGCTTCGACTTCCATGGCGCAAGGATTACAACGCACTTGTCTACACAATGGCAGGTCATGGTTTCGTTGGAGATGAACAACGTCCGGTATCAATGGGACAGCTCACCGTATTTGGTGAAGGCGATTGCATTGTTGTTCGCGCTGCAAACCAGCAAGAGTCTCGTTGCCCAAATCTTGAACTATTTATTCTTGGTGGGCAACCAATCAAGGAACCCGTCGCATGGATGGGTCCATTTGTGATGAATACAAAAGCTGAGGTCCTTCAAGCATTTGAAGATTTCCAGAAAGGTTTACTGGGTTCAATCCCGGCGATCTATAAGGAAGATGCCAAGAAGCCCGTGAATCGCACGGATAAGTTATCTGGTGATATCAAGGCCGCAGATATTCTCGATGTACACAATGCGCCAACTGATCTACAAGAAGGCTAGTTAGAGAGCTTTGAGCGCAGAGACAACCTTTGTGAGCGATGCCTTTGCATCACCAAACAAGAGCAT
>Ga0304729_1002080_pt1 | contig 12434 bp, 11 predicted proteins | sample C_131016_MF_Meta_FD_190475 | JGI IMG/M metagenome (GOLD analysis project Ga0304729, IMG submission 190475) | Freshwater microbial communities from Lake Croche, Canada to study carbon cycling - C_131016_MF_MetaG (v2) (version 2) | ecosystem: Environmental > Aquatic > Freshwater > Lake | place... | reverse complement strand
AGTTTACGCAGTTCTTTTATCTCTTGTTTAAGTTGCGCTTTCATGTACAGCGTTTCTATGTAGGCAATACTTGTTGTGGCAACGATTAAACACATCGCCACAGCAATTAAAACCCACCCGACAAGACGCGCAGTTGCCACATTAGCCACCCAAATATTAAAGATATAAACGCCACAGCAATTACTCCGCTTGTTACTTCAATAAACCAGATTTCTTCTTGCTCTTGCTTCCAACGCTGTTGTCGTAACTTTCTAACCTCTTGGCTTCTAGCCCATTCTTGCTCTTGCTGAATCCTTGCATACATCTTCAGAAATCTTGTATATATCGCCTTCAGTTCAGCAGGCGCATATATGGTCATTTGTTCCCGAATTTGTCCGTCAAGGTTTTCCATTTGGAGTTCCACCAAGGCGCGTTCAATAGCCTTTTTAGAAGTATTTTGAGTTGGGTCATAGCGTTCCTTAGACTCTGCTTCCAAAGAAGCGTAGTAATTGGTTAGTTGGGCTTGTATGTCAAAGAAGTTCCCCAGTTGAATTCCGACATTCTTGATTGTTTCCAGTTCGAGGGTTTCGTAGGATTCATCTTTTTTGGCTTTCTTTTGCGCCACAGGCTTGGCTTCGGTAGGCTTTGGTTTAGCAAATAACCCAACCAACCAATCCCACAACCCTTTAAGAGCCTTAACATCTTCCAAAACTCCTTCGGCAGTTGCTTTGGCGTTCTCCAGTTGCATCCTACCTTCGTGCAACATTGAGCATCCTTGCTTGATAGCAGAGACTGCACCTTGGGCAAGCATAAGAAGGCTAAAAGGGTCAATGTCACACCCCGAATAGTTTTTGAACGATGGTTGCCGCCACGCCTGGGCCTAGTAGAACGCAAGCCATAACCGCATACAACAAGTATTCAATTTTGGTCATGCGCTTTTCGCCCACAGCCAATGAATCCTCAATCTTTTTGTATCGTTCAGCACAGATGGCTTCGTGGACAGCGATGCGAGTTGCTATATCTTCCATCTTAGGCTTTCTGGATAAACGCCAAAGCGTAGTAAGGGTTCAAGATGCTGAATGATGTACCAGAGCCAGCAGTTGCATTAGTTGTTGCAACACTAATGCCAGTTGTTGCGGTGTTTAAAGTAATAGTGCTAAAACTATAACCACCTCCAGCAATACCGCCACCACCAGAACCTGTGTACGCTTGGTAAGAAGTTGTGTGGGTGTGACCAGGGTCTGTCACAGTCGAGGTCGCTGTGTGCGTATGCGATGGCATATTGTTGGTTGTCAGCGTTACAGATGACGCGCCACCAGTTCCGTTTACCGCATAAGTAGAACCAGCACCAATAATAAATCTGTCTGTCAGGTTAGGCGTTCCGTTTGAACCATCGCACAAATACCAACCCGATGGGATAGAACCAATCGAACCAGACCACATGGAAATAAGTCCCGCAGGAATAGTCGCACCGCTAGTTGCTTGTACGCCAATAATTCCGTAAAGATTGTCGTAAGTTTGTATCGTGCTATCACTAGAGTCTTTTAAAACAAACTTGTAGTTATAGCCATAAGTTAGCCATATTTCGCTAGATGGTCTGCCATCAGTACCTAACACGATAGGGTTGGCATTAGCCGTTGCACCCGTGTTATCGGTGTAGGTAGCAAGGGGCGTAGATGAACCCGCTTGGTAGGTGTATATCTTGCCACCAGCAAGAGGTTGACCAGTAGTGGTAAAGAACTGAAAGCCGTTACCGATGGGGGAGAGATTGACTGCCATGTGTGTCCTTTAAGGTCTGTCAGGAAGCATATTGCTTAATTCGATTCTTGTTACATAGTCTGAGGCTTCTTTAGCACCACCATAACGACCAATGTCACGCAACATAGATTTGGTTGCCGATACTGTTGGTAATGCCATGCCAGCGCCAGGCTTCAACATTTCGTTTGCCGTCATTTGTTCAACTTTGCTAGTTACTTCTGGCGCGGCAAGGTTAGACAAAACAGAGCCTACTGGAGATTGAGTTATAAAGTTGACTGCTTGACCAGCAAGCCCAACCCCTTGTCGTGCGGCATTTGCAATGTCTGTTTTGGAATAGTTTTTGTATTCACCGACTGGGCCTACTTTAGCGTTGTGCGAAGTAAGTTGAATGTCTGCAAGATGTTGCTTTTCAGCATCAGTTAAAAACTCACCCAATTTAGGTGCAACAAATGGGTCTTCTAATTGTTTTGTAAAAGTTGCATGAGCAAGGTCATCGCCACCAATAGTAATTCCCTTATCTTTAAGCCTATTTGTTAAAGTGGCTTTCATTAAATTTCTATATGTTGGGTCTTTGACTTCATTTGCCAAAGATTGCACTTCTTCTAAACTTCCACCAATGATGTGTTTTCTAACAAAATCTTCTGGTTCTGCCGCACCTTTGGTGTTATCTAATTTTGATGCAACAGCGTTATAGGCTGGAATATTTTTTTCTCTATCAAATTCTTGTTTAGCCAATCTAATAGCCGTATCTCGCGCTTCTTTGATAGGCAAATTTTCTACTGGCATAGGTAGATTTTCTAATTCTGAACGAGTTATGCCTAATACGTGCTTTACATTTCCATCATTTGTGCTTCTTTGTGCAGATGCAATTTCTCCAGCAAGGTTTTTAAAGAGATTCATATTCATCTCTTTTTTGCCTTCTGCATATTGCATCAATTTTTTATAAATTACTGGTGCGCCTTCTTTCAAAAAATCTAATTTATCTTCAGCATTTAAATTATTGATTACATTATCAGCCCACATTTTTCCATCGACAGGAAATTTGCCACCATTTAACTTTTCTAAATCGTCATAGGCTTTACTAATGTCTGTACGATTATTTTTAATTTGCCCACCAATTTTCTCTATATGTTTTTTAGCAAGCCCATATTCATCAGCAATATTTCCATATTCACCACTTGCTTTTTTATGCAAAGTATCAAGGTTTTCAACAAGTTTTTTGCTAATGTTTGCAATGTGGGTTCTTACATCTTGATTAGCACCAATAGCGTTTTGTTCATTACTCCAAATGCCTGGGTCGCGCGTTGCCATGCCAGGCAATAAGTGCGTTCCCAATCTGTTAGCCGCGGCTTGGTTTTTGATGCCTTCTTCGTTTGGAATATGCCCTTTGTTTATGTCTGATACAAATTGTTTTTGTACTTGTGGGGTAGCAGACTGTAAATCTATGTGCGCTTGTGGAGAAAGGTTGGCTTTTCTTGCGGCTTCTGCCACCACTTGGTCTGGCACTTTGCCCATCAATTTATTTGTAAATGCTCTTGCTAAATCCATGCCAGCATTACCAACAGCCCCTACGCCACGCGCTATGCCAGCACCAATCGGGTAACCAGCAAAACCACCAGCGCCACCAAAGAAAATTTGTTTGGCTTTTTCTTCGCCATAGTTTTTTATGTCTGTAACTGGTTCTAATGCGCCTACAAATGCACCGCCTTTAGCAGACTGATACAACTTGTTAGCCAACGATGCACCTTCACCAATAGCGCCAACACCCGTAGGCGCAACGCCTGCAACAGTTCCCAAAATCTTTCCACCACCCGTCATATAAGGGCGTGACTTTTCGTATGGTGCTATTTCAGCGTTAATCTTTTTAATGCCCTCTAAAGCATCTTTTACTAGAGCGTTACCCGCTTCTTCAGCGCCAACGGCTTGCAAACCTTTGCCAATCAGTTGTTGACCGCCAAGTGCAAGTGAACCAAATCCGTGTGCCGCACCCATAGCAATAGATTCTGCGCGAGATGGTGGCTCTGCTTTCTGTACGGGCTTTGTTGTTTCGCCCTTTTTTTCTGGTGGCGTTTGAGAAATTAAATCAAAGTCTTTTGCATACTTTGTTGAAACTTCTGGTTGAAATTCTGACTTTGGATTGATAGTTACATGAAACGGGTCTTTGCTACCCAATGGGCGATGCAACCCAACTTGTTCAAGATACTTATCTGGAACGCTTGCGCTGATGTCAACAGCATCGGTGTGATACAAGTCTTTTTTTACTTCATCTGGGTTAATAGGCATATTTATGCCTTTTTCACCCTTCTTGTAACGCTCAAACAAGTCTTTTTGTTGTGCGTATGTACGAACACCACTTGTCAAAGGCAAATCTTTGCCTGTATCGCGTTTGTAGATTTCTTGTAATTTCTCTAAGCGTGTACGCAAATCAGAATCTAAACCAGATAAATCTACTTGGTTAGATTTGTTGTCGCTAGACATTCCAGCGCTCATCAGTTCAAAATCTTTTGCGAACTTGGTCATTTTGGAAACAAGCCTGTGTTATACCTTTGGTCTAACAACTCAAGCGCTTCAAGTTGTTGCTTAAACTTTGTTCTTTCTGTTGAAGTCATGCTGTTAATCATGGCTTTTTTATCCTCAACATTCATATTAGGATAATTCAAAGCCTGTGGCGTAGCAATAGCAGACCATCTTCTCAATTCTTCTGCATACTTCTTTGGGTCTCTTACATAGTTACCCATGTGCGTATTTTTAAGAAGTGCCAATTTCTTTTGCGCCATTACTTGGTCAGCGGCATTTTCAATGGCTTTTTGAGTCATCTTTGAACTAGGGTTAGCCGCACTTAACAAAGCGCGTTCTGCGTCTGTATGGCCAGCGGTAGCCAAAATAGCCGCATTTTTTTCTAATTCATCCGTTGCTGTTTTTCTAATTTCGCTTTCAGAACGACCAAGCAATGTATTTAAACCTTCAAGATATTGCCTTCTTGATTGCTCAGTGCCAGTAATAGCCGTCTTTGCCAATCCTTTAATTTTCTGTAAAGAATCAATTTCCATTTGTGCTGTACTGGCATCTTTAACAGTTTTATCGTAATCTGATTGAACAGATTTAGCCTCAATTCCCGCACCGCCTTCAGATGGTGCAAGTTCTTTAGTGGCAAGCGTTCCAGATTTTTCAATCGTAGGTGCTTTGCCACCAACACTAGGCGTTGTTACTGTACTAACTACTTCTGGGCCTGTATCAAGAGTCCCTGCTTTAGGTGCAAACGCTTCTTGTGCTTCTGTTGGCGATAACAAGCCTTGGCTTGCCATAACTGCGCCTTGTGCTAAGTGTTTGCCTTTTGGAATTTGACCAAGGATTTGGCTTTGTGCATCAATTAAACGATGCAACTCTGGGTTATCTGGGTTTTGCTTTTTAAGCGCTTCAAATTCTTTTTGATAAACCTTTGGGTCTTCAATGCCAGCCCTACCCAAAATACCCATAGGGCCTGCCAAAATAGCGCGTTGTTTTTGCGTTAAGTTTTGTGATGCTTCTTTGGCTTCAGTTTGTGATTTGGCCAATTTAGAAAATTTATCAATAAATTCATGCCCTGTGTATGGTGCAATTTTCGGTACAACAGCGTTTAGTTTGTTTACATCAAATACGCCATTGGTCATTACCGCATTGGGGTTTGTTTGCATCATTTCTTGTAATGCAATGCGTTCTTTATCTGCCTGACTTTTTTGACCAAGTTCAATAGCGCCTTTTGATACTTCTTGACCTTTTCCAGTAATTTCTTGGCGTTGCTGTTCAAGCAACAAAGGATTCATTTCTTGCGCTTGTTGATAAGCCTGCGCCCCACGCGCGATGTTAATCATGTCCCCAAGGCTCATTGGGGTCGGTGGTTTTACTCCAAGTGCTACTGGGTCTGCCATAACTTATCCTAATTGTGGTTTATATGAAATGCCTTGTGCGCCACCCATATCTGGATTTGGTTGGGTTATGCCTTGAGGCGCACTTGATGTATATCCACCCAATGAATAATTTACTCCACCAGTTTTTGGCGCAAGTAACTGTGACAACATATATTGATTGCCAGCATTTTGCAAACCACCAGAAATAGCGTTAGCCGCACCTACTGTGCCACCCGCCTGTGCCGCGCCTATACCTTGAATTGTGCCGCCAATAGCATTAGCACCAGTTGTTCCTGTGCTTGCGCTTGTGTTGTATGCGTTTTGACCTAAACCAGCGATTCCAGCCAAAGTGTTGTAAATATTACTTCTTTGGTTTTGATAGTTAGTAAATGCGTTTTGATAAGCATTACCAGCATAATCTTGGGTATATCTATCTAAACCAGTCAAAGCGTTACCGCCAATTACTCCACCACCTACATTTGCCATTCTGTTGGTTGCTTCTTGACCTTGACCCAACATAAAATCGTAATTAGGCGCTAAACCAGATTTTAAATCTTCTGCATTAAATTGATGAGTTAAATACCCAGTACCTGTACCAGTAGCACCAGTTGGATTGCCACTAGCATCGTACATTCCATAAGTACCAGAACCTAATCCACCTAGTTGATTAAGGGCGTTATAACCAGCCGCACGACCAGGCGCACCTTGTTGTTGGATAGTGTTGAACTGCTGTTTTTGGAAATCTAACGCTTGTTGCGCTGATTGTGCTTGTGTGTTAGCCGCACTTTTAGCCGCGTCAGCGCCAATAAGTCCACTAACTAAGTTTGTTCCCGCTACTGCGGTCATTCCCCATGTCATAGCAATTCCCCTTTATTTTGTGGCGCAGAGGCTATAAACCCCATTTCTTCGTAAGTTGGCGCAATAACTTCTTCTTCAATCTTGGCAAGGTTTTCCTCACCCTGATGTTCAGTCATGTGAACTGTTACCCAAATAGTGTCCTCTTCGGCATACACAGCCCGCTTTAAACCTACTTCAGAAACAAATATATGAGGCGCTTCAAAATACTTTTTACCGAATTCTGTGGCAACAGATACCTTGCCTTTCATAATAAAGTTCAAATGCTGATGCCTGTGAATCTTTCCTATGATGATTGTTCCCTTTGGGATAAACATTTCTCTTGCATAAGTTCCACATCCATATTTCTCGTCAATAGGCGAAAAATGGTGCGTTAACTTGCAATCTTCCAATGTTGATTCAATCTCGCCTTTAGCAATTTTGTCTATCAAACCATTCTGGAAAACCATTACATTATGGCGAAATTGGACTTTTTCTGGCGTGTTTTGACCTTGTTGCGCGATACCGCCAACAGCAAGTAAATCAATGACTTCGCTCATGTTAGACATTGTAATATGGCACTTTGTATGGCACACCATTTATGGTAATGTTTATAAACCCAACGGGGTTAGCAGGCAAAGTACCTGACCCAGCCGTAGCCGTTGTCGCAGAACTGAAGTTGAGAAGATTAAGGAAGAACTGTTGCCATGCCCTTGTGGGGCGCTTAGTCTGTCCATCCAAGAACTCAGTCTGTGGGTATGGGTTTAACTGCGTGGTATTGGAAATGCCCGTAGCCATTAGTTTTCCCCACCAGTTGCTTTTAGGTTAGCCGAAATAATCACAGCGTTGATAGGGTCGCTCACGACCACTTCAAACACTCTATCTCTAGCCATACCCAATCTGCGCCAAATAGCACGATTCTTATACTTACCGATTTGACCAATAGAAGTCCAATGTTCACTTGACCATGTAGAGCCACCATCGTTTGACCAGCGAAGCATAGCCTGCGGGTCAGCGCCAACGACCTCATCGTTTAATGGGGTAGTGATGCCCGTGATGCCAACGCCAGGCTGAAACTGTATTTGCAGTTCATCAAAGTATTGGCGTTGTAGGTCAGTCACCAAGTGTGGCGCTCTGCGAAGCCTACGGGTGTACTGTCCGTTGTCGGTGTAGTTGTTCTTGTCTATCTCATAGATTGAGCCGTCTTGGTAGTCACCCACCAAAACTAGCCCTTGGAACACCGCACAGCAATTACCTCTGTGACGGGTATAAGTTCCGTCATTGTTGCTGTATAACCATTTATGCCACATTCCAGAGGCTAGGTCATACGCCCAAGTTAACTCTAGAGTAGGGAAAGACACTACATAAACTTCGTGACCTTCTAACTGGTAAGTCCAAGCAATAGCATCATCTACATATTGATTGGTTATGGAGTTCTCAACAGCGTGGTTAGATATGCGGGTAGGCACATAGCCCTTCATCTGCATAATCTGCGCTTGACCTCGGTTGTTGCGCGAGACATAACAGAACGAATCACCAAATCTAGCAAGGGAAAACTTAGCCGCAATGCCGTGTTGGGTGTTAGTGCCTGGGATTCTTGAAAAAGGGAAAGGGTTTCCACCTACATCTGTCCAAACCTCAGAGGAGTTCTCACCCATTAGGTAAATTTCTCGGTGGTCAACAATAAGCGCCACTAGGTTATCTGGTGAGCCATCTTTGCTAGAAAACGATGTGTTGCCAGAAATAGGCGATGACACGCCAGATGCACCAAATTGTTGTGATGCTGGTCTGTTGTATACAAAGTAGTTATCAACAATGTCACAAGTCTCACCCCCTGTGAACGCACCATCGCTTGATGGCAAAACAGTCCAATTAAGGGCGTACATCGTGATGGATGCGATTGTCTGTGAGTTGTTTACTGTGTAAGTTCCTGCGCCACCAGTACCCGTTCCTAATGCTGTAATGATGGTTTGCGTGGTGATGCCAGCGCCTTGGATGGTCTGACCAACATACAAAGTGCCGCTTGCAACAGATGCAACAGTCAACGTAGTCCCAGATATAGCAGCTGTAATCACCGCGCCTGGGCTAGACGTATACATTTGGCTAGAAGCGATGGTTTGGGATAACCCAATGGTATATGTACCTGTACCGCCAGAGCCTGTTCCTAAAGCCGTTATAACTGTTTCTTGTAACGCGCCAACAGCAAATAGGTTTTGACCGACAGCCAAAGTTCCAGATTTAATTGACGTAACAGTCAAAGTCGTGCCAGATACAGCGCCAGTAAACACGGCTGCGGTTACAGTAGATATACGCCATGTATAGCGATATGTTCCATCTACGATGTAAGCGTTAATTCCGTTGTCAGAGATAGTGACACGACCAGTTGTAGTGTTTAACTGACCAATCATGGTAGGCGTTAAAGTGTTGTTAAAAACATACACATACGCACCACAAACAGCAAGCATTCTTGTGCCACCAGAAAGTGTGCGTAAACCTCTAACTTCCTGCTGGTTTGGCAAAATGGCTTTAATAGTTAGACCAGGCGTTGGATATAACGCCACCACGCCTCGGTCACCAGGCTGTTTGAGCGGGTCAACTTCTGGCAAGAAATTGATGCACTCATTCGAGTCTTGGTAAACCGATGCGGCAGGGTAGGAAGGGCCAACAAAGCCAAAATCTGCCATTTATACGAATCCGCCCGTAAGAATCCAGCCAGCATCTTTACTGCGTGAGTTCATCAAAGCGTCTGGGTATCTTGCTACTTGCAACGGACTCATGTTGTTGCGCTTTAGGGTTGCTTTGGCTTGAGCTGCATAAGCGTTAATCATTTGTATTTGAACAGGCGATGCTTTGCCGTACATTGGCATTAAACGCTCTGCTAAACACCATCTGAGAGCCATTGAGTAGCCTTGTGGCAACACGATGTTGTCGTACAAAGTGTCGTATCTGCTAAATATGGTGTTAGCAAACAAATGCATCTCACCCTGAGAAGGGTTTGGCCACACAAACAAGTTACCCGTATCTGCGCCAGGATTAAAGTAAATCGCCTTTGGCCAAGGGCCATTTAGCGTCTTTAAACCAATCATCTCGTAATCTTGTAGTGCCAAAACAGAAACTGGGTAATCCAATCCCCCGTTCACAATAGGCTGACCATTAGATGATGTGTTAATCCGCACAAAAGCAGAGTTAATCTGTAATGGCTTTTCGTAGTAAGCGGTTATCGTTGTCGATGCAGCTGTCTGGCTAATGTTGAGTTTGTATGTTCCGACTTCGTTGATGTTTCCGCCAGCGCCCGTCAGAAAGTCCACAATCTTCGTTCCAGATGTGATTCCAGTGCCACTAAGGGTTTGCCCTTGTGCCACAGCGCCAGAGCCGATGGCGGTAACAGTAAGTACATCACCAGTAATTGAGCCTGTAAAAGACGCACCAATGAAGTTGGCGGTAGAAGCGACTGGGCCAATCGTGTATTGGGTCTGACCCGCAATGACTGGAAAAATAATCTCAGTCGTGTTGTATACCATCATGTCCTCGTTAGACCATTGGTCTATGAGGTCATTGAGCATATCTAAAGCGTCTGTGGCAGCTTCTGAAGTCGGAGTTTCGCCAGCCTCCAAAGCACCAATGTCTTTTAATGCTCTGCTAATAATGTCGATGGGCTGAGTCATGGTTTATCCCAAATTTGGCGTAAAAACTTGTGGAAGCCATGGTGGAATAACCTTCTGTTTTTCTAAGGCTATTACCTGCTCTTCTAAGCGTGATTCTATGATATTTTTGCCGTTTTGCATAGAGTCAGCGCGTAGCCAAGCGATTACATCTTCCTCTGTAACTTGTTCAAATGGCTTTTGTAGAACGGGGTCACCAAACTTCCAATAACCCTCGGTTTCTACTGAAGTATCTAATTCTGTGGCAATCACGCTGTATTTGACCTCTGTAATCAGTCCGTCAGTAGCCTCAATGTCGTGTATTTTCCATGTATGTGTAATCATGTTTTTTCTATCCATGCTTGTGTTGCTTCATTCCAATAATACATTTTTCCATCTGTTGGATATTGAGTAGGCGCATCCCACAAACAAGTTTCTTCATTTAATGTCCAAGATGGATATGGTTGTGGCGGAATAAACGCATCTTTAGTGCGGTCGTATGTATAACCAAGACCAGCATAGTTTTTACGCAGAGGTGTGCCGCCATTACTGTGCTGACCACCATGTGTGTTGTATGAAGTTTGAATCCAATCGCCAGGCGTTGTATCTACAAAATGATTAAAAAAGTCTGCCTCAGCAGTAATAACTTGCGTAACAATTCCATCAACAACTTTAGCGTAATGGCTCATGCTGTATAACTCCCAGAAGCAGTAAATTGCATAATTGTGTTAGAACCGCTAGTGGTTACAGTTGGGCTTCCAGTAGTTGTGCCTGTGTAATAAGAAGTTGGTACAGAAATAATAACTACGCCTGACCCACCAGCACCACCATTAGCGCCAGTAGTCGCATAACCGCCACCGCCACCGCCACCGCCTGTGTTAACAGTTCCAGCAGTACCAGCAATATCAGTACCTGTACCAGCACCGCCTCCACCAGAACCGCCTGCGCCACCAGTTCCTATATAACCACCACCGCCACCGCCACCCGCATAATTTACAGAAGAACCTGTAATTGAAGATGCTGTTCCAGCACCGCCAGAGCCACCAGTATTTGCTGAACCATTGTTGCCAACTGCGGATGAACCGCCACCGCCACCAAATCCGCTACTTACGCTTGAAGTGCCACCACCAAAACCTTGACCTGAAGTGCCAGAACCGCCAGCAACACTATTACCGCCAGCACCACCAGAACCACCAGAATTACCACCATAGTTAGGGGCAGATTGTCCAGCACCACCGCCACCTCCACCAACTGCGGCAGTTATTCCAGTTAAAGAGGAATTAACACCACTTGTGCCTTTTACAGTATTTGTTCCAGCCGCACCACCAGCACCAACAACAACTGTATATGTAGTTCCTCCAGTTAAAACTGTTGTGCCACTTAATAATCCTCCAGCACCACCACCACCTCCAATACCACCGCCTCCACCAGCACCACCAGCAACAATTAAATATGATGCGCTATATGGGGCTGTTGAATTTGTAATAGTAATAGAGCCACTACCATTTGAAATGCTAATTCCATTACCAGCAGTTAAAGTTGAACGGGTAAATCCTGAGCCATTACCAATATTTAAAGCACCATTAGCAGGAGTAGATGTAAGACCTGTACCACCATTTGCTACTGGCAAAGCCGTACCAGAATAAGAAATTGCTAATGTTCCAGCAGTTGTAATTGGGCTTCCGCTAATTGATAAAAATGATGGAACACTTGCCGCCACCGAAGTAACAGTTCCAGAACCTCCAGCAGCTGTTGTCCATATAAACCCAGTTCCGTTGTACTGTAAATAAGTAGTTGGTATGGTTGGCGCGGTAATAAAAGATGTAGCGCCAGCACCCGTGTTGTATGGGATTTGTAAGTTTGCACCGCCAGCAATGTTTGTAGCAGATGTAGCCGTTGCCGCATTACCGCCAATAGATAAACTAGATGCTGTTCCTGTTAAACCAGTTCCAGCCCCGCTAAACGATGTGGCGCTTAAAACGCCTGTGTTTGGCACAAAACTTAATTTGGTAGATGATGTTGTAGCACCAACATTGCCTGTGGACGCAGATGAAATTACGGGATACCAAGTTGAAGATGAACTTGTGTTGTCAGTAATTGCAATGTTCGTAGCATTTGTGGCTGTCGTGGCAGATGTTGCGGTACTTGCATTACCTGTCAAAGCGCCCACAAAAGTAGTGGATGTAACTGAAGTTAGACCAGCAAATGTTGTTACTGTTGCACCTAGTGCTACGGCAGTTGAGCCAATCGTTACGCTTGAATTGTTTAGCGCGGAATTTGGTATAGAAGTTAAAGCCGCACCAGAACCACTAAATCCAGTAGCCGTTAAAACGCC
>Ga0304729_1002072_pt1 | contig 12455 bp, 14 predicted proteins | sample C_131016_MF_Meta_FD_190475 | JGI IMG/M metagenome (GOLD analysis project Ga0304729, IMG submission 190475) | Freshwater microbial communities from Lake Croche, Canada to study carbon cycling - C_131016_MF_MetaG (v2) (version 2) | ecosystem: Environmental > Aquatic > Freshwater > Lake | place... | reverse complement strand
TTGAAGAAGGCACTGTTCTTAGCGTTTTAGGCCCTAATGGTGCAGGCAAGACAACTGTGGTTCGAATTCTGACTACCTTATTACGTCCCGATTCAGGAAGCGCCAGCGTTGCAGGTATTGATGTCATCAAGAATCCTGAGAAAGTTCGCGAAGTCATTGGATTATCAGGTCAATATGCAGCTGTCGATGAAATTCTTACCGGCTATGACAACCTCGTTATGTTTGGCGAGCTCTATCACTTAGGCAAGAAGCAGGCAGTTATTCGCGCCAATGAATTACTAGAACGATTTGCACTTACAGAGGCTGCAAAGCGGCCAATCAAAACGTATTCCGGTGGTATGCGTCGTCGCCTTGATTTGGCTGCATCGCTGATTGTTAAACCAAAAGTTTTATTTCTAGATGAACCAACAACCGGGCTTGATCCTCGTGGCCGCCAAGAGATGTGGGGAGTGATTGAAGAACTCGTCAAAGGTGGAGTCACACTACTTCTCACCACGCAGTATCTGGAAGAAGCCGATCAATTAGCTGATGAAATCGCGGTGATTGATACCGGAAAGGTAATTGCTCGTGGAACATCAGATGCTCTCAAGAAGCAGGTCGGTGGAGAACGACTCGAAGTCGTTGTAGAACAAGCCAATGTTGCTAAGACTTTAGAGATCGTTGCAGCAGTCAGTGGAAATAAAGCATCACTCGATGAAGGTCTGCGCCTTATCTCAGCCCCCGTCTCGACCGGGTCCGCTGCCCTCTTTGAAGTTCTCAAATCACTCGATAGCGCCGGAATTCATGCCCTCGATGTGGGCGTGAAGCGCCCATCGCTCGATGATGTATTCCTCTCGCTAACCGGCCATGCCGCAGAAGAGAAGCGCGCGGAAAATGAAGAGAAGAAGAGGGGAAGAAAATGAGCGCAATCAACGATGTAGCAATCATTACTCGTAGACAACTCTTACTACTGACTAGAGTCCCTGAAGTTCTTATCTTCTCAACAATTCAACCCGTCATGTTTGTCTTGCTCTTCCGCTTTGTCTTTGGTGGCTCGATTAGTACTGGCCAACCAGGTGGATATGTTCAGCTCTTAATGCCGGGAATCTTCGTACAAACTGTGGCATTTACCTTGGCAGGAACAGCTTCTGGCTTAGCCGAAGATATGAAGAAAGGTTTGATTGATCGCTTTAGATCTCTTCCGATTTCGCAATCAGCTCTCGTTGTCGGTCGTACTCTCGGTGATTCACTCCTTAACATCGTAGTTCTCACAGTGATGGGAATCGCCGGCTTCGTTGTTGGTTGGCGACCATCGGCAGGTCTAGGCAATGTCGCACTTGGTTTCTTATTCTTACTCTTCTTCGGTTACGCGCTCTCGTGGGTTGGTGTGTTGGTTGGACTCTCCGCCTCAGATGCGCGCGTCGTGCAGAACGTCAGCTTTATCGTCACATTTCCGCTGACCTTCTTATCTAATGCATTTGCACCAACTACCGGAATGCCACGCATCTTGCAGTACTTTGCTGAGTGGAACCCAGTCTCAACGATGGTGGCAGCATGTCGCCAGCTCTTTGGGCTTAAAAATAAATTTGGTGCAACTGCTGGTTCGTATCCAAGCGAGCACCCGCTCACAACATCACTGATCTACATGGTTGTGATTATGGCGATCTTTATTCCACTCAGTCTGCGTAAATATCGCAACTCACTGGATTAAGCGAAGAACTCTGCTGCTTTAATCTCGACCTTAATTTCACGGCCATTCGGCGCTGTGTAAGAGACAGTTGCTCCAATATCAGCGCCCATTACTGCGGCACCGAGGGGAGACTTTTCAGAGTAGACATCGAGATCGCCGGATGCAATCTCGCGAGAACCGAGTAAGAATTTCATCTCATCTCCTGCAATGACTGCAGTAACCACCATTCCGGCGCCAACTTTTCCATCAGCACTTGCTGGGGGAGTTCCGATGTGTGCATTCTCCAACATCTGCTTGAGCTGACGGATGCGAGCCTCCATCTTTCCTTGCTCATCACGTGCTGCGTGGTAGCCGCCATTTTCCTTGAGATCGCCTTCTGCGCGAGCTGCTTCAATCTTGGCGGTGATCTCTTTACGACCTTCACCTTCAAGGTGCGCGAGTTCAGCAGCTAAACGATCTGCTGCTTCTTGGGTTAACCACGTCTGTTGTGAACTCATAAGGGTCAATGTTAGGGGATTGATATTGATTAGAGAATTCGGCAGCGTGCAATACCGACATTCACCGCATCTGCACGCGTAGGGATCGTGACCGAGCGTTCGAGATAGGTGCTTCCGGCGGGAATCACATCATCAATCTGGCCGACAATATTCTTATCGATATCACGAGCAGTCAAAGTGCAGGTGACTTCTTGCTTTTCATTCTGTCGTTGTACTGAATAGCGAATGACGGGATTTCGAGGGTCGGTGGTTGTGAAAGAGATGAGATCAGTACGAATTGCAGGGTTTGCATGATGCAGCCCAGCCCACACAATCCATGCACCACCGATGAGCGCAAAGAGAGTTGCATAACGAATCCAAGCGTTAGCCGGCTTGATTCCATATCGATCGTTGTAATCGAATTGGCTCTCTTTCGAACTCATGGGAGAATCCTCTCATGTCTAAGAATGTCGAAGTAGGTACAGCTGGCTCGCTCACGATGATCGTGCTCTTCTCGGCAGTGACTCTTCTCTTGCGCAGTTTCTATAAGCGCTACACACGACTACAACAACGCGGCGATGAAAATCAGGAGAATGAACTCTAAATTGAAGAAGTTTGGGCAAGGCTTTCTTGTACTTCTTCTCGCCTTATCTTTTATCTCATTAGGAATCTGGCAGTTACATCGCGCCCAAGATATGAAGAGCTCTTCAACCGTAGCTATCGATAACCACATCTATCCGCTGACAGAACTTGCTGCGGCAAGCGGCTCCATCTCGCCGGCAGCAATTGGCAAAGTTGTGTCGACTTCGGGCCACTACATTGCCATTTTCAAGGCACCTCATCAGAAAGATGGCAAGGGCGTAATCGCTGATTGGGATGTCGCCTTGCTGCAGACTGATACCGATACGGCAATCTTGGTAGTGCGCGGACTTTGGCAGGATCGTTTTGTCAGCCCCGAGATTGTCATGTCTACTAATGTAGAAATTACTGGCACTTTGCTTCCACATCAGAATGATGATCGCGCAGAGAATACGGCGCAACAACTATCGCGCCTCGATAGCAGCCTCTTGACTGGCCAAACTCAGAAGCAACTTTTCGACGGCTTCATTATGGAAAAATCAGAGTCGACGAGATCCGGCCCCGTCACGCGCACCAGAATTTCGACCCCCGTCCTCACTTCTGGCGTTCCCGGCTTTTACTGGCAGCACATCTCCTACGTTGTGATCTGGTGGTTGATGGCGCTGGTGATTCTCTGGCTGCCGTTCTATGGTCGACGCAATAGAATTAATCCATGAGTGAAGCCCAGACCTTCGGAGCCCTTGCACGTTTTCGCCTGATGGCAATTCTCTGTGGCGTTAACCTCTTGCTCTTGATCTTTGGTTATATGCCGGCGAAACATATCTTCCATGTTGTGCAGACTCACCAATGGATGGTCTTTATCCCAGTCGCACATGGCTATCTCTACATCATCTATATCCTCACGGCGCTGCAGATTGGGGTGCAGAAGAAGATGTCGCTACCTGTGATCCTCGCCCTTATCGCCGCTGGCACTCTGCCCTTCGCCTCATTTATCGCCGAGCGCAGAATTGTGAAGAAATACAGCTAAAGCCCTTAAGTTAACTTTCGATGACGTCCTTCTAGTTAATGGCGTGTCGCACGAAAAGTCCGATTCTTTAGTTCTATCTTTTGAGAGTCAGAAGCACCACCCATCTCTTCCCCACCGTAGAAATACGGCTAGTCACAACTAAAGAGAATGGTTAGGCCTTGGCTACTTCTAAATCGGCTGCGACAAGTAAGAGCAATTCTGCCCGTAAAACATATGTTTTAGATACCTCGGTACTTCTGGCAGATCCAGGTGCAATCAAACGATTTGAAGAACATGAAGTAATCATTCCGATCGCTGTTATTGGCGAACTCGAGACCAAGCGCGATCATCCTGAACTCGGCTACTTTGCACGAGCTGCTCTGCGCGCCCTCGATGATCTGCGGATCGAACATGGCCGCCTAGATTCACCTCTGACAATTACCCCTGAAGGCGGCACGCTTTCGGTCGAACTCAACCACACTGATTTAAGTACTCTGCCACATGGTTTTCTGCGCGATGGCACCAATGATTCGCGCATCTTGGCAATCTCAAAGAATTTGATGTCGGATGGAAAACACGTTGTATTGGTCACGAAAGATTTGCCACTGCGCGTCAAGGCATCATCGGTCGGAGTTGAGGCACAGGAATATTTAGCAGAACTGGTTTCAAATAGCGGCTGGACTGGAATTGAAGAAGTATCTGTCGGCCATAACATCATTGACGATCTCTATGCATCAGATCGCGCCGAACATGAGAGCGCTCACCAATTTCCCGTCCATACCGGAGTCGTTCTTCACTCTGAAAAGGGAAGCGCCCTGGCTCGAGTCACCGCAGATAAGCAGCTCCAATTAGTTCGCGGTGATCGCCAAGCATTTGGTCTCCACGGTCGTTCGGCAGAACAGCGGATTGCGCTCGACCTTCTGCTCGATGACAGCATCGGCATCGTCTCTCTCGGTGGCCGCGCTGGAACTGGAAAGTCTGCGCTCGCACTCTGCGCCGGACTTGAAGCGGTGATGGAGAAGCGCCTCCATAAGAAGGTCGTCATCTTCCGTCCTCTCTATCCAGTCGGCGGACAAGAGCTGGGCTACCTGCCAGGCAGCGAAGGCGAGAAGATGTCGCCATGGGCACAGGCGGTCTTCGATACTTTGGGAGCTTTAGTCAGCCAAGCAGTCATCGATGAAGTTATCGATCGCGGCTTGATCGAGGTTCTGCCCTTGACCCATATCCGTGGCCGCTCACTCCACGACTCCTTCGTTATCGTCGATGAAGCGCAGTCGCTCGAACGCGGCGTTCTGCTGACCGTGCTCTCACGAATCGGCCAAGGTTCGCGCGTTGTGATGACCCACGACGTCGCCCAGCGCGACAACCTTCGAGTCGGTCGCCATGATGGTGTAGTCGCCGTGGTTGAAACCCTCAAAGGCCACCCGCTCTTCGCCCATGTGACCTTGACTCGATCAGAGCGCTCGCCGATTGCAGCTCTAGTCACCGAGATGCTTGAAGGCTCACCGGTCTAGCCTGCTGTTCACCCTCTATTTACCCCTTCTTTATATCTCACAGTTACAAATGGGACATTTAGGACTTTGCCCTAACTGACCTGCGCTTTTATCTATCCACATCTCGCCCCAATCCTGAGAATTTGCGACTCACGCGGGGAAAGATTTGCGACTCACCCCATCCCTTGCCAGCCTTTACCCATTCCCCCAAGCGCTGGGCCTTCTTGCAAGGCCTGGTTGCGACGTGGATCGAGTGAAGGAAGGAGATCGAAATGAAGCTAGACCCTCGTGGATTTATCAGTTCTATCTCCAGCCTGCGCATTTCTCGAGCCACCAAGCCAGCTCTCTGGGCAACTGTCGGCGGACTTCTGATCCTCGCCTCGGCTCAACCAACTGCTTACGGTCTCGACTTTCCTATGACCGTCCGCGTCTCACTTCCTCCAATTCATAGCGACGATGCCAAGAGCCTCACCGTCGCCTCCAATCCGGCGGCAGCTTCTCTTGCTAGCCAGATCGCCGAGATGGCGATCGTCGCGGGCATCAGCCAGCAGGTCGAGATGGCCCGCACTATCGATGGCGCCAAGTTGGTCGCTAAGCAGATTATGAGCAATGAGTATTCATGGGACGGCCGCCAAGTGGGCTGCCTCAATAAATTGTGGGATCGCGAGAGCCATTGGAATTACAAGGCTCACAACTATCGTTCGGGCGCACATGGAATCGCTCAAGCGCTACCAGCCGTCAAGATGGAGATCATCTCTGACGATTGGCGCACCAACCCAGTGACACAGATTCAATGGGGACTTCATTACATCAGCCTTCGATATAACACACCTTGTACTGCGCTGGCCAAGTTCAACCGCAGTCGTTATTACTAAACCTCAGATTAATTCTCTGGTTTGATACCAATTGTTAATGGCCGCATAGTTTCGGCAAAGAAATCATTTCCTTTATCGTCGACAACGATAAATGCTGGGAAATCGACAACATCAATCTTCCAGACAGCTTCCATTCCTAGCTCTTCAAAATCGAGAACCTCAACTTTGGTAATGCAATCTTGTGCAAGACGTGCCGCAGGTCCACCGATTGATCCCAAATAGAAACCGCCATGGCTCTTGCAGGCATCGGTCACTTGCTTGGAGCGATTACCCTTCGCCAACATCACGAGCGAACCACCGTGTGATTGGAAGTAATCAACATAAGAGTCCATACGACCGGCAGTCGTTGGACCAAATGATCCAGATGCCATTCCGACCGGAGTCTTAGCAGGGCCGGCGTAATACACGGCGTATCGCTTTAAGTAATCTGGCATTGGTTTGCCAGCATCGAGCATCTCTTTAATCTTGGCATGGGCGATATCGCGCGCCACCACAATTGTTCCGGTCAGTGCTAGACGGGTCTTAACTGGGTGCTGCGATAGTTGTGCACGCACTTGATCCATGGGCTGATTGAGGTCAATCTTCACAACGTTATCGTCGAGATGTGCATCTGTTGTTTCAGGTAAGAAGTGTGCGGGATCTGTCTCAAGTTCCTCGAGGAAGATGCCATCTTTGGTGATCTTCGCCTTTGCTTGGCGATCTGCCGAACACGAAACCGCGATTGCAATGGGCAGCGATGCACCATGGCGAGGTAAGCGAACTACGCGGACATCGTGACAGAAGTACTTGCCACCGAATTGCGCGCCGATTCCAAGCTTCTGTGTCAACTTAAATACTTCTTCTTCTAACGCGAGATCGCGGAAACCATGGCCGGTCGCTGCATCACCTGATGTTGGCAGGTTATCGAGGTAGTGAGTACTTGCCAGCTTTGCAGTCTTCACTGTGTGCTCTGCGCTAGTTCCGCCAATAACAATTGCTAGGTGGTAGGGCGGACAGGCAGCGGTTCCGATGGAGCGAAGTTTTTCATCGAGCCAATTCATAAATGATGCCGGATTTAATACCGCTTTGGTCTCTTGATATAAGAATGATTTATTTGCACTGCCGCCACCTTTAGCGATAAACATGAAGTTGTACTCAGCTTGGTGATCGCTATCGGCATAGATTTCAATCTGTGCCGGCAAGTTATTACCAGTATTCTTCTCTTCCCATGTTGTGACTGGGGCCATCTGCGAATAGCGCAGATTAAGTTTGGTAAATGCGTTGTAGACACCTTGTGAAAGTGCGACCTCATCCTTGGCCGCGGTCAGTACATACTGACCTTTCTTTCCCATGACCAACGCAGTTCCGGTGTCTTGGCACATCGGCAGAATTCCACCGGCTGCGATATTGGCATTCTTCAATAAATCGAGAGCTACAAAGCGATCATTAGCTGAAGCTTCTGGATCCTTTAAAATCTTTGCTAATTGTTCGAGGTGTTCGGTGCGCAGATAATGCGAAATATCGTGGATCGCGGTCTCCGTCAGCAAAGTCAGAGCAGATGGTTCGACCTGAAGAAACTCTCTATCGCCGAGCTTGATAACGCTGACTCCTTCTTTAGAAAGAAGACGGTACTTAGTTGCATCTGCACCCAATGGCAGAAGATCGGTGTATGTGAAATCTGGAGACATTACTCTTCCTCAGAAGTCTGGTTGGGCTTCTTAGCTGCATCCAACTTCTTCTTTGCGCCATCGAGCCATTCTTGACAGATCTTGGCTAACTCTTCGCCACGTTCCCAGAGCTTGAGAGATTCTTCGAGAGTTGCACTGCCATCTTCAAGTGATTCAACAATTTCTGCGAGTTCATCGCGAGCATCTTCGTAAGAGGGCTTTGCATCCTTAGTGGCCATGAGCTCAATCTACTCCGTGTCGATTACTCGTTGACTGTGGCGCGGGTCTCGCCCTTTGCCACCCGGATACGTAGTGAAGTGCCAGCCTTTACCTTCGTGGCATCGCGAACGATTGCGCCATCGTCTAACTGCACAACTGCATACCCGCGATCCATCGTTGCTTGAGGTGAGAGCGAACGCAGATGAGCCTTTACACCTTTCAGCTCTTTCTTCTCGATTTCGAGAATGGAGGCGAAGCTGCGGATGGAACGATCGCGCCAAGCCTTGATTTCATCGCGGCGGGTAGTGACCATGACGCTGGGATCTTTCATCACCGGGCGATTGCGTAACTGCGCAATCTGATTGAGTTCGTAATCAACGGTTGCAAGTAAGCGGCGATACATTCGATCGCGGATCTTCTCGATATCGCTAATCTCTTGTGCAATATCTGGCACCACGCGCTTAGCTGCATCTGTAGGAGTAGAGGCGCGGTAATCGGCAACCAGGTCGAGAAGCGGCGCATCTTTCTCGTGGCCAATGGCGCTAACAATCGGCGTAGTACAACGTGCTGCCAAGCGCACAAGCGATTCATCGCTGAAAGGAAGGAGATCTTCAAATGATCCTCCGCCACGAGTAATGATGATGACATCAACAGCGGGGTTGGCTTCAAGTTCTGTCAGTGCCGCCGATACTTCAACGACAGCGGCAGCGCCTTGTACAGCAACTTCGCGAATTTCAAATTGCACTGCTGGCCAGCGACGTCGGGCATTTTCTACGACATCTTTTTCTGCATCGGTATTACGGCCACAGATAAGTCCAACTGTGTGTGGCAGGCGAGGAAGTGCAATCTTGCGATCGGCGCTAAATAGACCTTCAGCAGCTAATAACTCTTTCAACGCTTCAAGTCGGGCAAGGAGTTCACCAACTCCAACTTGGCGAATCTCTTTCGCTGACATGGTGAGCGAGCCATTTTTGGTAAACCACGATGGCTTGGCATGAATCACAACGCGCGCATTTGCAGGAAGTGGTTGGACACTTGCTAATACTGTTTTGTAACACATCACCGAGATACTCATATCGGCGCTGGTATCACGCAGGCGCATAAAGGCCATGCCACCGCTGCGTTCGTTGAGTTCAGAGATCTCGCCCTCAATCCAAATTGGGCCCAATCGGTCGATGTAATCCTTAATTGCTTCAGAGACCAAGCGCACTGGCGCTGGGGATTCACTTGAAGTTTCGAACATAGCGAGAGCCTAATAGACTGCGCGATATGAGCAAGAGAGTTCTCCTAGCTGCGCCGCGTGGATATTGCGCAGGGGTAGATCGAGCCGTTGTAGCCGTTGAAAAATCGCTCGAACTTTATGGCGCTCCTGTCTATGTCCGTAAAGAGATTGTCCATAACAAACATGTGGTCTCAACTCTCGAACAACGTGGCGTGATCTTTGTAAACGAGACTGATGAAGTTCCAGAAGGTGCCACCGTTGTATTTTCCGCGCACGGAGTATCTCCTGCAGTTCATGCCGAAGCTGCCGCCCGTAACCTCAAGACCATCGATGCAACCTGTCCTTTAGTGACAAAGGTTCATAATGAGGTCAAGCGATTTGCTGATGAAGAAACTGAAATTCTATTAATTGGCCATAATGGCCACGAAGAAGTTGAAGGCACGGCAGGAGAAGCACCCGGAAAAGTTCGGGTAGTCGATGGACTCGATGAAGCGCGCACGATTCAACCAACTCCGGGAAAGAAATTAGTTTGGCTAACTCAGACAACTCTTTCAGTCGATGAAACCATGCAATCGGTGGCAATTCTCAAAGAGCGTTTTCCAGAGATTGCTAATCCACCCAGCGATGACATCTGTTATGCGACTCAGAATCGTCAAGAGGCAATCAAGGCGATTGCTCCACAGGCCGATCTCGTACTCGTTGTTGGATCTACCAACTCTTCTAACTCAGTCCGCTTAGTGGAAGTTGCTCTCGAATATGGAGCCAAGGCCGCTTATCTCATCGACTATGCCGAAGAGATGAAGGAAGAGTGGCTGATGAATGCTGAAACAATTGGCGTCACTAGCGGCGCATCTGTTCCTGAAATTCTGGTTGATGATCTACTCAAGCATCTAGCAATGCACGGCTATCACGATGTGCAAGAAGTCCGGGCGACGGAAGAGACTCTACTTTTCGCTCTTCCCAAAGAGCTCCGCGCTGATCTGAAGAAGGCGTAATGGCAACGACCTTCGTAGATATTCAAGGCGAGAAGTTGGCAGTTGAGATCTACGAACCGAAAACCCGCATCGCAGATGTGGTGCTAGTACATGGCTTTACCGGCAGCAAAGAAGATTTCAATCTCATTGGTCCACTGCTTGCCGATATGGGATATCGCGTACTCACCTTTGATAATCGCGGACAACATGAATCAGCTCATAGCGCACGAGAAGATGCATATCAGGTACTTTCGCTCGCGCGCGATGTAGTTGAGTTGGTAGAACACTTTGGTTTAGAGAAACCGCATCTACTCGGCCACTCATTTGGCGGCTTGGTATCGCAACGCGCGCTCGTTGAATCGCCGCAGACCTTTGCATCACTCACAATCTTCTGTAGTGGACCACATTGGATTCCCGATAAACCCGATCTCGATGCAACGATTCATATTGTGCAGACCATGTCGATGAAGGATTCGTGGGATAAATATAAGGAAGCGACAGATAAATTACTTCCGCGCTACGAACTCTATAAGAAGCGCTGGACTGCATCAGATCCTCGGTCGACACACACTATGGCGCTCCACTTACAGAACGCCCAACCGTTGATTGAGCAGTTGGTAGCAACGCGAGTTCCGATCCATGTTATTTATGGTGCGAATGATGATGCTTGGCCACTTGCGATGCAGGATCAGATGGCAAAAGATTTAGCAGCCCCGCTTACCGTTATTGAAGATGCAGGGCATTGCCCCAATGAAGATCAACCAGAAGAGACAGTTAAAGTTTTAGCTAGCTTCTGGAGCGCTCTGTAAACGCTTAGAGGGACGGTTCTTCGCTTTCTCGTTGAAGAACATAAACCATCCGTAAAGTGCGCCAATTAAGAGAAATGGTGCAACTCCGGCAAGAGATGCAATGAAATCAATTCCGATGCGGGCTGGGTGTAGCCCATCGCTTAAGAAGATATAGATCAACGTTGTTGCAGCAAAGGCAAGTGGCGGAGTAACTGCTGCGGCATAACGTGTTCCGGTACGTCCATATGCAACGCCACCATAGGTAACCAGTAAGAGGATGAGCCCGGTAAGAATTCCAGCGCCGTTGCGAATCCACATCTCAAGCCACGAGAAGATCAAGATAAAGAGAGTTTGAAGAACAACAACCCCCTCTTTTTTAAGGCCGGGCCCGGAAAGGGAAGGCTTCTTCATTGTTGATGTGCTCATGAGTTACTCCTCTACTACTTCAACATCGATAAAATCGTCCCAGTCCAACTTAGGATTGGCTAGATCTGGGTTATTGAGAGCTCGAACATCTGATGGGGCATCAGGGTATTCGATTGCTAGCTTCTCTTTATCGCCGCTGACGCCAAGTTTATGGATACGCAGGGCAGGAGATAAGACTGTTTTTTCCGCGGTTGGCACCAGATCTTCATAGGCCTTTGAGGTTGAGTTAATTGCCTTACCGACAGCGACAATCTTGGTATGTAAAAGTGTGAGGTTCTTGAGAAATGTTCCGGCGACTTTGGTGATGTCATCGGCATTCTCGGCTAATTGGTTGCGGGTAAAGATATGGCCAACTGTGCGCAGCAGCGCCATCATCGAAGTTGGGGTAGCGAGCGTGACGCCGACCTTAAAGGCCTTTTCGAGCAAGAGTGGATCGATACGAAGTGATTCTGCGAGGAGGGTTTCAAAAGGGAGGAAGAGAACTACAAAATCGGGAGAGCCTTGTGACTTGTGATAGCCGCGTTTGGCAAGGGCGTCGACATGCTTGAGTAAATCTTTGGTGTGTGCAGCCAGTAGTTCGTCGCGTTCGGATTGCACATCGGTACCGAATGCTTCGAGGAAACGATCAAAAGGAAATTTGGAGTCGATAAATAATTTGGAGCCACCCGGCATGGCAACCGTGATATCGGGAATGCCAGATGAATCAGAGTCGGTAGTAGAACGTTGCGCTTGGTATTCGTGTCCTTCGCGTAAGCCAGCTTGCTCTAAGAGAAGTTGTAACTGCGCCTCGCCAAATTTTCCGCGAGTCTGTGAGTTAGAGAGCGCGCCGGCAATCTTCTTGGTCTCATCGAAGAAAGAGGTAGAGGCTTTACGCATCTCATCGATGGTGCCGATTAATTGTGTTTCAGATGCAACGCGTTGTACAGCAGCCTCTTGCGCTTGGGTGCGCATGGTCTCGACAGATTTCTTCATCTCTTCCATCTGCGTTGCAATCTTTGTATCGTTTTCAGATTTTGCTTCTGCAGCTTTGAGGCGATCATCAGATGCTTTGAGTAAGACCTTTACATCGTTGAGTTCTTGCG
>Ga0304729_1002071_pt1 | contig 12457 bp, 9 predicted proteins | sample C_131016_MF_Meta_FD_190475 | JGI IMG/M metagenome (GOLD analysis project Ga0304729, IMG submission 190475) | Freshwater microbial communities from Lake Croche, Canada to study carbon cycling - C_131016_MF_MetaG (v2) (version 2) | ecosystem: Environmental > Aquatic > Freshwater > Lake | place... | reverse complement strand
CGACAAGACCGAGGCCGAGTTCATCGCCAATGAGATCAAGGCTTCCGGACCCCTGAGTGCCAAGGCCCTTCCCTGGAACTCCTTCGCCATCCTCTACCGGATGAATGCGCAGTCCCGTCAGTTCGAAGAGATCCTGCGCGAGCTGCGCATCCCTTACCGGGTCGTCGGCGGGAAGAGTTTCTTCGACCGCCGCGAGGTGAAGGATGTCGTCGCCTATCTGGGGGCCCTGCTGAATTCCGATGACGACAATGCCCTGCTTCGCGTCCTGGCCAATCCCCCGCGCGGGATCGGCAGTGCGACTCTTCAGCTGGCCAACGAGGCGGGCGCCAAGAATGGGAAGAGCCTCCTGGCTATCTTGAATGATCCGGAGCACCTCGATGTCAGTTCTTCCAAGACACGCGGTGCCATCCAGCGCTTCACCGAAGACTGGGGTGCCTATCGCATCCAGCTCCAGACTCCGGGAGCCGATCCTGCTGCCATCCTGCGTGCGATCCTGGAAGAGTGCGGCTACTTCGAGGATCTCAAGAAGAGCTGCAAGAACGAGCAGGAGGCCGACATCCGTCAGGAGAATGTCCGAGAACTGCTCAATGCCCTCACCGGCTACTGCCAGCGACACCCCCGCGACGGTGCCCGCGGATTTCTGGACGGCCTCATGCTCGAGCAGGAACGCGATGAGGAGAAATCCGAGGAGCGCGACGGCGTTACCCTAATTACCCTCCATGCAGCGAAGGGACTCGAGTATCCCGAGGTCTGGCTTGTCGGTGCGGAGGATGGACTCCTTCCCCACGAGCGCTCCAAGACCGAGGGAACGGTGGAGGAGGAACGCCGGCTACTCTATGTCGGCATCACCCGGGCCCGGCACCGCCTGACCATCACCCACTGCTCCACCCGGAGGAAATTCGGAAGCGTTATGTCGTGCACTCCCAGCCCCTTTTTGATGGAGCTGGCAGGCGAGGGTGTGGAATCGGAGAGTATGGAGGAGATTCTCTCAGCCCCGATGACGGATGATGAAGTGACAGACGGCTTTGCGCAGATGAGGGCGATGCTGAACTCATAGACTTCAAAAGGCTTGGGATAGTGTGCCTCGCTTGCTCCGGCTCGTCTGGCCCGCAGCCTATTTTCACTTCAAACGCCTCAACCCGATTTGGCCAGCGGTTTCTACTTCTTAACCACTACCGATGAGTGCAAAAGATCACGAACTTCTACGTCCTTCATGATCAGGTTTTCAATATAGTTAGAGAGAGACCTGTTTTCCTGAGCGGCAGCTTGAACAGCGAGCAACTTCAAGCGCGGATCGAGACGAAACCCTGTCAATATCTTGACGATATGTTTCTTATTCATTCAACAATATTAACCATTACTTGCAGAGATGCAAATATGTGACTGGAAAAATTCCGAAATATGTAATATATAATATATATAAACAATAAATATTGTGCATCTGATAACTATGAAAACTAAGCTTAAACCCGAAATTCATGCTGCTACCAATATAGCCGCAACCATGGAAGAAGTGAACTTGACGGAGTATATGCAGTGGTTGGTTCAGGCGGATCTGGAGGCTCCCAAGAGGCTCGCAACTTAAAGGATGGAGCTAATTCCCCAAGCCAGCTGGGTAATCAAAACGCGAATATGGCTAGTGACAGTCACCCGATCCGATGAACTCGCGGCAAATCCTGTCGATAATGAGGCATTTCCTTTGTGCCGATGATCCTGTAGTCATGGAAGAACATCATGCATGTCCGACTGACCAAAGACTTCACCTTCGAGGCCGCCCAGACCCTTCCCAATGTTCCGCCCGAGCACAAGTGCGGGAGGATGCACGGGCACAGTTTCAAGATTGAGATTTCCGTCGAGGGAGAGGTCGATTTCGCGACCGGATGGCTCTATGACCATTCCCGTATCAGTCGGGCGATGGATCCGCTCCTGGAGCTGCTCGATCATTCTTATCTCAACGACATTTCCGGTCTCGAGAATCCGACGATCGAGAATATGTGCCAGTGGCTTTGGGAGAAGCTCGAGCGCCAGCTCCCCGGTCTATCCGAGATCGTAATTCATGAGACTCCCTCGGCCCGCTGCAGCTATAAGGGCAAATAGGGCAATGATCCTCGATTCACTTGCAAACGCTTCTCCCTACGAGCAGCTGCATTCTTCCTTCCGTCGCGCCTTTGCCTGGCTTGCTTCTTACGATCAGACGACTCCGGACGGGCGCTACGAGATTGGCAATGATTCCCTGATCGCCATCGTCCAGCGTTACGACACAGCGCCTGCCGAGTCTAAAAAGTGGGAGACTCACCAGGTGCACGGCGACATCCAGTACATGGTCGAAGGTGCCGAGAGGATCGGTTATGCGGAGCGTGAGACGCTGGCAGTGAAGATTCCCTATAATTCCGAGAAGGATGCCGAGTTCTATCAGGCTCCGACGGACTCCTCGACACTTCTGGAACTGAACGCCGGCTCCTTCGCTATCTTCCTACCCCGGGACGCACACCAACCCGGAGTCATGATCGATCACTCAGCGCTGGTCCACAAGGTAGTGATCAAGTTCAGGATATGATAATACGTTAACTTCTGGCCGGCGAGCCTTCCCCAGTGAAGAAAGTTTCCATCCGTCGATGGAGATCATCGTAGAAGCTTCTTTTTATGGCCTCCAGCGCAGCTAGGGATTCGGGTGTTCTAGCGAGGCCAGTTTCCTGTTCCTTTTCGATTTTTTTTGCAAAAGATCTTTCCATTTCGATCAGTGAATCGAGAAATTCCCGCGCAGCACGGGAATGCTCGACACCTTCCAAAAGGGCGCTTTCAAGTCTTCGGTTGCATGTGACGGCCATCAGATTGCCGGACGAGAGCTGTTGCGTATAACGTGCATGACCATCAAGGAAAGCCTTGTGCCCGGCAGCGAAGAAAACCTCGTCGCGGTCCAGCAGGGTGTCGTAGGGTCCTGGTTTGGTAAAGAACTTCACGACAACGGGGATCGTATCCACGCACATGAATAGGCAGGTAAGGACTAAATAGGTCCAGATAGCAAACAGCCCCTCTTCACCACCGGCACGAAAGAGGGAGTGGAGAGCGAGAGTCCGGGTGAGGATGTCACCTCGCGCCTGGGCCACGATGGCGTCCATTTTCGAGGATTCTTCGGCAACAACGTGGTCGATTTCCCGCTGTTTGGATGCGAGGGCTTCAACTCCGAGGTCAATCTGCGTCTTGATGGTGGCACGGAGTGCGTCCTGCTGGGTGACAAATGTGTCTGCTTGGTTCTGCTGAACCTTTGCCTTGAGTTCCGCAATCCGCAGTTCTTCCTTTTTGTTCGCTGCACGGGTCTCGACGAGATGTTCCTGATAGCTTGCCACGGCATTTCTTTCGGCTGTCTGGATTTGTCTTTGAAGGACCGATTTTTCATTAGTGAGTTGATCGATCAAGCCGGAAAGGCGCACGGATTCCTGATTCCTTGGTTCCAGTTGATCTGCGCGTATTGACCGTGCTCTCGGTCCTTCGCCAACAAGACCGGAACGCTGCCCGTTGAGTTCATGCTCGAATTCAGCCTGCCAGAAACCCAGTTCGCTCTGGTTTTTTTCATAGGCTGCAGTGAGTGAGGCAAGTTGGGTATCAACATCCGTGAGGCAAGTAGCGTAGGGAGTGTTCGCGGCGGCGAGTGCCGCCTTCAACTCATCCTTCTGCTGTTCGGTCAGGCCCTCAATCTTACTCTCGGCCTGCCTGGGTTTCTCCAGAATGAATTCCGACTGGAAGGTTTTTGCCCACAGGGCCCGCTGGTTCGCAATTTCCTTTTCGATCCCCGTGATCGCAGAGTTGATCTGTTCTTTTCTGGCACTGAATTCAACCCGAGTTCTAGAGATGTCCGTGGCGCGATGCTCCTCAATCTCGGTTGTGATCGTATCCCGGAAGAGCAGGAGGACAAGCGGGTGCGCGATGGTGATGCCCATCAGGATTGCCACGATGAATCGCAGCGTGAACTGGCCCAACTTGCGATACCATGACTGATAGGGCCGGTAGGAGGTCAGCAACGCGCGGTCAATGGAAAGGATGATGAAGGCCCAGACCGCAGCTACGAAGAAGATGATGAAGTGATCGTTTGTCAGCGTGGAGATCGCATAGGCACCCGCAATAAACGCAAAGAGACATGGCACCAGCACGGCTGCGCCGAAAGCGACGTATTTTCTTTGCTCCCAGTCAGGGCATAATTCCAATGTTTTTGTTCCAGCTCCCGAAAGCCAGAAGAAGAGATGCTTCAAACAATGTCTCATAAGACTCTTTATACACTTGATTACTGAACCTCCAATGTTAATCGAATTTTGGCTCCTCGACACTTCTGAAATTGAATGCCGGCTCCTTCGCTATCTTCCTACCCCGGGACGCACACCAACCCGGAGTCACGATCGATCACTCAGCGCTCGTCCAAAAGCGCGAACAAGTCACGCGACAAACCAACATGTATACTATTGTATGATATAATAGAGGATATCCCTTGTGTGATGGAAATGCATGTCCTCTATAAAACCCTTTTCGAAAGAGCCAGGAATATTCTCGCAGGCATCGGTGCTGGATCAGTTCTTTGTGCGATGGGCATCATGCTTTTTGCCATCGTTATCCATATCCGTAAGGATTAAGAAAAACGTTGGATTTAGACCATTCCTGAAAGGGGTAGGACGACTGACGCTGTGTCCCCGAGCAGCGCGTGGTGTTCCCTTGAGGGATTCGCGGTTTTGGATTTGGAGACCAGCAAATAGATGGAGGGAACGACAAAGAGGGTGAAGAGAGTTCCGATAATCATTCCCGAGACAAGGACGATACCGATGCTATTGCGCGCACCGGCACCGGGACCGCTGGCGAGAATCAAGGGTGTGTGACCGACCACTGTGGCCACCGTCGTCATGAGGACCGGACGCAACCGTGTTCCGGCGGCAGTCAGGATCGCGTGCCACTTGTCGAGGCCCCCCTCCTGCAGATTGTTCGCGAACTCAACGATCAGGATTCCGTTCTTGGCCACTAGGCCTACAAGAGTGATCAACCCCACCTGACTGTAGATATTAATGGTGGTGGTGCCCAAAAAGGTGAAGAGGAGCGCTCCGGAGAGGGCCAGCGGCACTGATCCGAAGAGGATGATGAAGGGATCGCGGAAGCTCTCGAACTGAGCCGCAAGCACCAGGAAGATCAGGACGAACGAGAGAACCATCGTCATGATAAGGCTGTTGCCCTCCTGGCGGAGTTGGCGAGATTCTCCGGCGTAGTCGATCACAAAGCCGCGCGGCAGGATCTTATCGGCACGCATCTCCAGCACCTTGAGAGCCTGGTCGATGGTGATGCCGGGAGGAAGGATGGCGGAAATCTTAGCCGAATTGAGCTGCTGGAATCTGTTGATCTGACGCGGTACGGTGCTGCGCTTCAGTTCCGCGAAGGTGGCTAGCTGGATGAGCTGGCCGCCGGGTCCGCTGACATAGATCTTACCCAGTGAGTCAGGGTCCAGGCGGTCTTCTCGCTTGAGTTCCGGGATCACCTTGTAGCTGCGTCCCTGGATGCTGAAGCGGTTCACATAGTTGCCTCCCAGCATGGTGGAGAGATCGGAGCCGACCTGCTGGAGATCAAGCCCAAGGGCAGAGACCTTGTTGCGGTCGAAGGCTATTTCGACCTGCGGCTGGTCGTACTTTAGGTCGCTGTCGGCAAAGATGAAGATGCCGCTTCCGAAGGCTGTTCTGACAAGGTCGTTGGCCGCATCCAGAAGCTGGCGGGGTTCCAAGGTGGAGGAGATGACAAATTCGACGGGGAAGTTGCTGCCGCCAGGAAGCGCCGGCGGGGTTGTAGCGATGATCCGGAGTCCAGGGATGCCGGCGGTTTTCTTGCCGAGGGCGGCCGCAATCTCGTCGCAACTACGTTTCCTTTGGCTCCAAGGCTTTGTCCTGATGCCGCCAAATCCTCCCGTGGGATTCATGATCTGGAAGGTGTGACCGGTCTCGGGCAATTCGAGGAACGTGTCTCGGACAAGCGAGGAGTAGAGGAGCGTCTGGTCGATCGTGGAGAAGGGAGATGCCTGGAAGATAGTGAAGACGATCCCCTGGTCCTCCTTCGGCGAGAGTTCCTTGGGGGAGAGGATGTAGAGGAGTGGCAGGATGAGGCCCCAGAAGCCGGCGACGGTCAGTACTGCCCCGCGGTGGCGGAGCATCGAGGCAAGTAGGGTGACATAGCCGTGCTGGAGCGCGGTAAAGCGTCGGTTCACCCAACCGGCGTAGCCGCGCGTGTCATCCCCGCGGCGCAGGAGTCGCGAGGCCATCATCGGGGAGAGGGTGAGGGCCACGATGCCTGAGATGATGACCGCCCCCGCCAGCGTGAAGGCGAATTCGCGGAAGAGGGCTCCTGTCAGGCCTCCCTGAATACCGATTGGCGTGTAGACCGCCGCAAGGGTGATCGTCATCGCGATGATCGGGCCAAAGAGTTCCCGTCCACTCTGGAGAGCCGCATTGAAAGGAGAGAGGCCCTTGTGCAAGTGACGCTCGACGTTTTCGACCACGACGATGGCATCATCGACAACAAGTCCCACCGCCAGCACAACCGCCAGAAGGGTCAGTAGATTAATGGTGAATCCGATGACAGCCATAATGAACGCAGCCCCGATCAGGGAGATCGGAATCGCCACCAGCGGGATGAGCACGGATCGGATCGAGCCCAAAAAGAGGAAGATGACCACGACGACAATCAAGAGCGTCTCGGAGAGTGTCTTGAAGACCTCGCTAATCGCCTCACGGATAAAGTCGGTCGAGTCATAAGGGACATCGAGCGTCATTCCGGGAGGAAGTAGTTTACGGAGTTCGGGAAGCTGATCCTGCACGCTCTTGCAAACATCAAGGGTGTTCGCGGTCGGCAGGCACCAGATGCCGATGAACTTCGCGTTTTTCCCGTCGAAGCGGACATCCGAATCATAATCCTCAGCCCCCATCTCGACATCGGCAATGTCCTGAAGGCGCACGAGAACGCCGTTCTTCTGTTTGACGACAAGCTGACGGAATTCCTCTGGCGAGGTGAGGTTCGTGTTCGCGATCAGGTTGATGGACGTCATGGTCCCTCTGGTCTTTCCAACGGCCGCGAGATAGTTGTTCGCCTGGAGCGCCTTGCGGACGTCGGTGGCGGAGATGCCGAGAGCGGCAAGACGGTCAGCCTTGAGCCAGATGCGCATCGCGATGACCCGGGCCCCCAGGATGTCCGCGCGCTGCACCCCGTTGATTGCTGTGAGCTTGGGCTGGATGACGCGGGTCAGGTAATCGGTCACCTGATTCGGCTGAAGTTCGTTCGCCGCAAACCCGATGTACATGGCCGCACGGAGCTCGTCCGCATTCTGCAACTCGATAATCGGTGTCTCCGACTCCGGCGGCAGGTCGTTGCGTACCTGGGCTAGCTTTGCCTGAATCTGTGTCAGTGCGGCATTCGGATCGTAATTCAGTTTCAGATGAACCGTGATCGTGCTCGCCCCTTGCGAGCTGGTGCTCTCGATGTAGTCGATCCCCTCGGCTGCCGCGATGACCCGCTCCAGCGGGGTGGTGATGTAGCCGCGCACCAGGTCCGCGTTGGCCCCGACATAGTTGGTCGTGACCTTGATGACGGCGATGTCGCTGCGGGGGTACTGCCGGACATTCAGGACATGGATCGACTGAAAGCCGGCCAGCAGGATGACAAGGTTGACCACAAGCGCCAGAACGGGGCGCTTGATGAAGAGGTCTGTGATTTTCATCTTGAACGGCTCGGGGCTTCCGGGGCTAGCTGTCCGAGGGCTTGGGGGCCGGGTTGTTCCCGGGTTGAACGCTATTCTCGATCTTCACGGCGCCTGCTTGATGCAGCTTGAAGATGCCCGAGGTGGCTATCTCGTCGTTCTCCTTGAGTCCCTTGAGCACCTCGACCTGATCGCCGAGAGTCTTGCCCAGCGTCACCGCCTGCTCCTTCACTCCAAGGTACTCCTTGCCTTCAGGATCCTTCATGGTCCCGATCACATAGACGGAATCACCATAGGGAGCGTACTGCACGCAGGTCGCCGGAATCATGATGGCGCTTTCCTTGTTCGGAAGAAGTACCTGAACTCCCGAGAACATGCCTGAGCGAAGCAGATGCTCCGGATTCGGAACGGTTGCCTGAATCTGGATGTTGCGCGTGGAGGTATCGACCATGGAATTGATCGCGCTGATAGCACCCTTGAAGACTTTGTCCGGAAGTCCGTCGGCCTGCAGGCGGATTGGCTGTCCGACATGCAAATTCGAGAGGTGTTGCTGGGGAAGAGCGAAGTTCACATAGATCGGGTCAAGGGACTCGAGTTGCACGATGGGATCGCCGCTTTTCAGGTACTGCCCGGCATTGATCTGGCGGATTCCAATAAAGCCGTCGAAAGGGGCCCGGATGGTCTTCCTGTCGATCGTGGCCTGTGTCTCGTCGACCGAGGCTCGGGCGGCGTCGTACTGGCTCTTGGTCTCGTCGTAGGCGGATTGGGCGATTACGCGTTTTGCGCTCAGGTCCCGTGCCCGTTCGAGATTCTGTCGTGCCAGATCGAGTTTGGCGGCTGCGGTGCGGAGTTGGGCATCTTCCTGACGGGTATCGAGTTGAGCCAGCAACTGCCCGTTTGTCGCATGGGAACCCGACTCAAACTGAATGGACGTTACGATCCCGGGTAGATCGGCGCTGAGCATCACTCCCTGAAGGGATGCGAGCGAGCCGACTGTTTCGAGAACAGGGGAGATAGTTTTCTGTTTAACCTTCAGCGAGGTGATGGCATCAGGCGGCATCTTGAAGGCTTTTCCCATCGCGATGGCTTTTGAGATCTGCATGTCCTTCCACCCCGCGATGCCGGCGATCAAAAGGATCATTCCCAGAATCGCCAAAAACACGATGAGTTTAGGTCGCTTTGGCGGGGTCGGCTCCTCATGCATGGCAAGGGTGCCGGGCGCGGTTGCCGGGATTGGCAGATCGGTGTGGCGGGGGAAAGAGGGAGAATCGTCGCTCATGAAATAAAATAAAAGAAGCAGTTAGGAGACAAATGCTTAATGCCATTAACAAAAAAAGACCATCCTTCTTTTTTAACGCACAACAAGAGGTGATGCCTGGATCGGTCAGTTATCGACTGATGACTTGGTTTCTTATTGTCCCGACTCCTGTCCTCAAGACTTTTCGTGCGACTTCTCGGTGCGACTTTTCCGCAGGAGAAGGAGGCTCATTCCTCGCTTAAGGGACATCCCTCCGCTGTCATCTCATGAAAATCTCTCTTTTATATAGACAAAGTCGCTTAGGGTGTTTAGGTCATGCCTTTGCTATGACTGAAGCAGGAAATCTATTGACATAAATATGGTAAAATGCAAAAGCATAAGTATGCGAACTACGCTAGACCTTCCCGATGAGCTGGTTACGGAAATCAAGATTCTTGCTGCGCAGGAGAGATCCAGCCTCAAGGATCTCATCGGAGAATTGTTAAGGAATGGACTCAAGGCAAGAGGAGTACCAACAAGGCAGAATCCCTTGCCTCCGATCTATCGTTCGAGAGCATCGATCGAGCGCGACTGGATTACTGAAATCAGAAAGGCGGCTCGCTGATGATCATTGCAGACGCTTCACTGGTAAGCTTCCTTTTTCTCGAGGGAGAGGTGTCCGAAACGGTTCGGGAACTCTATCGAAGGGACCCAGACTGGATCACCCCACCGATTCTCAATCACGAAATGCTGAATATCTTGGCAGCAGTCGGGAGAGCGGACGACACGGCCTTGGCAATGGAAGAACTCTGGAAGGAAATCAGAATGCGTCTTGGGGGCCGTCAGCAAATTCCTGATCCGCTGCGTGCACTCAGGATGGCCATCGATTTCGGAATTTCAGGATCAGAGGCCCAATACCTGGCGCTCGCCCAGCAGCTAGGTGCTCCCATGGTGAGCTGTGATCAGCGGCTGCTTGAGCACTTGCCGAAACTGGTCGTCTCCCCGGAAGTGTATCTCCTGAGGATGGAATAAGTGTTTCTGAGTGCTGGCGAGAGCGGCTGATCAGCACCGACGGCCCTGTCGGCTTCAGAGCGCTTATGGTTTTCTACTTGCCTCTGCTTTTGATCGTTTTTCTGGCCTTCGGCGCAGTTGCTTTTTTCTTACGCATTGCCCGTGCTGCCTTGTGTATGGCGGGATCTTGAAGCACTGCACTGTCCGCGGGTCCTGACCACATCCGGAATCCTCCTTCAAAGGCATTCGCATTATCACCGGCGATGCAGGCAGGAGGGAGTTCTTTCAGGAGCCTAGCGTTGCCACCACCCAGAACCACATAGTCGGGAAGGATGGCCGCCGTAAGCAGTTCGACGGTCTGGAAGATATGTTTCTTCCACTTCCCCTTTCCGTTTTCTTCTAGTCCGTGGTTGCCGACATAATCCTCGAAGGTCTTCTTCTTGAAGGGAAGGTGGCCTAGCTCCATGGGTAGCAGGGCGCTGTCAGTGAGCACCGCGCTACCGAGTCCAGTTCCCAAACCGAGAAAAAGCATCGTTCCCCCTTTGTAGCTGCCAAGGGCCTGCATGGCAGCATCGTTGATCATCTTGACCGGGCATCCAAAGGCTTTCTCGTAATTGAAGTCGACCCAGCCTCCGCCCAGATTAAAGGGCTCGGCAACCGGTTGGTTATTATGGACTGGGGCAGGGAAGCCAATCGACACCACATCGAAGTTCCACCCCTTGGCGAGCATCTTGACATCCTTGACCATTTGAAGGGGAGTGAAGCCAGATCCCGATGGCATCTTGCGCGGTTCTTTCTCGCCGCTGAGAAGAATTTTTACGTGGGTGCCACCGATATCGATTGTAAGAACAGTCATGGGAGTGAAGAGATATTTTTAAATAAAGCTGTGTCCGTGAGGATTGAATCCGAGCATTGGATCCAAAATATAGATTATTAAGGTGTAGGTGTCTCTTTTCCAAGCGGTCCGGTCAAGGGATCAGTTGTTAAAGAACTCCAGGATCTGCCCGAGGGCGTGATCCCGGATCTCGTCGCGTTCCATCAGGATCTCGTGTTTTGAGTCGGGGAATTTTACCAGATGGGCGTCGGGGATCATTCTGCAGGCCATGTCCTGATCGGGACACATGACGAGCTGATCCTTGCCGGCTTGGAGCATCAGGATGTTGTCTTTGATTGTGGGAAGATTTTTTCTGATCAGAGCTGTGCGTGTCATCGCCTGATCCACCCAGTTGATTGAAGGACCTCCCAAGACGGCATCAGGATGACTCTTCCAGACTAGCTGGTTTGCCTCCCAACGGTTTCTGCTCGATGTGATTGAGTTTCCGTCAAAGGGTTCCGCCGGGTCGTAATCATGCTTCCCGGGAGCGTAGTGATCGCCCATTCCGGCGTTGTTGAGCAGTGCGATGAGGAGTCGTGTCACCGATTCGGGATATGGCGCCGTGTTGATCCTGAGCATCGGGGCGCTCAAGACTACGGCCTGAAACGGTGATGAATAGCGTTCCAGATAATCAAGTGCCACCCCTCCTCCCATGGAGTGGGCAAGCAGGTAGAGTTTCTCATGGTTCCCCGGCATGATCACCTGCTGGAGAAGGGCATTGAGGTCCGCCGCGTAGAGGTCGAAGTTGTCGATCTGACCGATCTGGGAGTTGGCACGGACCAAGTGAGGGGAGAGCCCCTGCCCCCGATGATCATAGGAAATCACGCTGTAACCGTTATGATAGAAGTCGTAAAAGAGTTCCCCATACTTTAGCCACGACTCTGTGCTCCCGTTCAGAACCACGATTATCCCTTTCGCATCAGGATGAAGAAAGCGGATGCCTTGGAGTTTTGTGACTCCATCCGCACTCCGGAAGCTGAATCTCTTTCCCGAACTCAGAAACGGAAGAACCGTCCTTGCGTAGTTTGGCGCATATTCCTGCTCTGGGATGGCTGTTGCATGCTCTGCCACGGCAACGCAAACGGCCACAATCAGAAGGAGAATTCGTCGCATGCTTAGATCCTAAGCTCAAATAAGGGTCCTCGTCGTTGACAATTTCACCCTGACTCCTACGCTGACATTGAGCAGCCGATGGATTCCTTAATCACCGAACCGCGCGTCGAGGCGGAGTTCCTTTCCTACGCACCAGGATATTGGGCTGATGTGCCGCCAGAGCAATGGGACGATTGGAAATGGCAGCTCAAGAACAGGGTGACGACGCTTGAGGGATTAGAGAAACATCTCAAACTGACTCCCGAGGAACGGGCCGGAGTCATCCTTGCGGGTAACAAGCTCTCCTTAGCGGTCACCCCCCATTATTTCAACCTGATCGAGCCCGAGAATCCAGAATGTCCGATTCGGCGACAGGTCATCCCCCATGCCGGAGAGGGAACAGTCTCGCCTGCGGAGATGGCTGATCCCTGCGGTGAGGATAGTCACATGCCGGTCCCTGGATTGGTCCATCGTTATCCCGACCGTGCGCTCTTTCTCATCACTGACCGGTGCGCCGCCTACTGCCGCTACT
>Ga0304729_1002066_pt1 | contig 12463 bp, 9 predicted proteins | sample C_131016_MF_Meta_FD_190475 | JGI IMG/M metagenome (GOLD analysis project Ga0304729, IMG submission 190475) | Freshwater microbial communities from Lake Croche, Canada to study carbon cycling - C_131016_MF_MetaG (v2) (version 2) | ecosystem: Environmental > Aquatic > Freshwater > Lake | place... | reverse complement strand
GCTGTTCGTCGATCACGACCAATCCGGCCCCGGCCAATGTCTTGTCATCATGCAGGAGTGCATGGGTGCCGATCACGGCCACGGGTCTTTTATCTGCTGCAGGTAAGGGGGAGGACTTGCTCTTCCTGGCGCCGGTCAGGAGGTACACCGGGATACCGAGGGGAGTAAGCCATGCCAGGAAATTCCGGTAATGTTGCTCTGCCAGGATCTGTGTCGGTGCCATGAGAATGGCGCGATGGCCCGCCTCGAGTGCAAGTAGCATTGCCGAGGCCGCGACAACGGTCTTTCCTGAGCCGACATCTCCTTGCAGAAGTCGGTGCATCCTGTGGTCCTGAGCCATATCGTGCCGAATGGCCGCCAAGGAGCGCTGCTGTGCTTCTGTCATCGTAAAGGGAAGATGTCGAAGGAATGTCTCGAGAAGTTTTCCCGCGGGCCTTTTAGCAGCGCCACGGGGTTTGCGGGCCTCGTTGCGTCGGAGGGTGACAAGCGTCTGGACTCCCAGCAGTTCTCGCAGAGCGAACTCCCGGCGTGATGGTTCGAGATGCTCGGAATCCTCGGGAAAATGAATATCCCGGAGGGCCTTGTCCCAGCAACAGTTTCGCTTCGGAAGAGGGTCACTCCACTTCTCCCAATCGGTCTCTGATAGCGCCCGGTGAATCAGTCCCCTGATGACTCGCACGCTGATGCCCTCACCTGCGGGGTGGATGGGCACAATCCGGTCGAGATGAATGCTCTGGCGATCCTCATCAGTCAGCACCTCGAACTCGGGATGCTCCATGCAGAGGCGCTTCCCGCGAAGGCGAACCTTGCCATAAACAATCACCCGTACGCCGGTCGTGACGGTTTTCTGCACATGGAAGAGATTAAACCAACGGAGAATGATGCGTGCGGTAAGAGGTGATCCAGATGTCTCCTCGATCTCGGCCTCGAAGCTCCGTATTCGTCCGAAGCGACGGAAGATTGTCTTCCCCACAATGCCGCTCAGGCAGAAAGCCCGCTCGCTCTCCCCATCCGGGAAGTAGTCGAAGCGCTTCCTATCCTCGTGGCGACGGGGATAGTGTTCGAGCAAGTCGCGCAGGCTGATGATACCCAGTTTGCCTAGCGCCGTGAGTTGTGGCCTTCTGATCCAGCCGAGCTCCTCAAGGCTGATTTGCGGATTATGGGGAGGAAGTGACACCGACTTCTTCTCCTTCTTGGTTCTAGGTTTCTTTTTAAGGACCTTCTTACTTTTTTCCTCCGTAACATCAACCGGGGAAGTATTCATAGGAAACTCAGGAATTCAGGAAAGGAGTGTAAATAAAGTTTGGTAATAGCTGTTACTATTCCCGAGTTCCCGAGTTCCAAATTATTTTCATTCTGTGGATTTGAGAATCGATGTTTATGCGTTACCCGAGGCACTTCTGATAGCCACGATTTGTACCTGCGCCTCATCGTGTCCCTGCCAGGTGTTGCGGTTGACGGTGTAGGCGACATCCCAAGGGGGGCGGGGTAGTTCATCCAGAGAGGCATTGAACCAGATGGCAGTCCGTTTTTTTCCGCTGCTGCTGAGTTCCAGTCTCAGGTGCTTCTCCTTAAGGACACGGGGAGTCGAGGAGGGTGTGACTCCTCGGGAAAACAGCAGGGGTTGAGCGTTCGATGTGCCGAAGGGGGCAAGTCGCTCCTGGGTCTCGAGCCAGTCCTCATCAGCAAGTCCCATGTCTAGTTCGGCATCCAGACGGAGCCTCGGAATTAGATCCTCTTCGCTGATAATTTCTCTGGTCGCAGTCTCGAAGCGATTTCTCAATTCCTCTAACCGCGACTCCTTAAGGCTCAGGCCGGCTGCCATATCATGGCCTCCATAGGCATCCAGCAGTTCAGAGCATCGGCCGAGGGCCTCGACGAGAGGCAGCCCTTCGATGCTGCGTCCGCTTCCCTTGCCGGAACCGGTGCCGTCAAAACCGATGATCAGTGTTGGTCGATGCCAGCGACGGGAAATACGCGAGGCGACGATGCCGACCACTCCTTGATGCCAGTCCTGCTTTCCCGCCACGATGGTCGCGTGGCGGTTCGGATCAAAGTGTGCTGCGACCCACTCCTCGGCCTGCAGAGTGACATCCCTCTCGACGGCCTGGCGCCCCCTGTTCTGATGTTCCAATCCGGAAGCGATTCGCGTCGCCTCATTCGCATCATCTGTGAGTAGAAGGCGGAGAGCTTCAGTGGCGCTTCCGAGGCGTCCTGCAGCATTGATCCGGGGTCCGAGTTTGAAACCTATATCCGAGGGATCATAGGGCGCGACGGCGCCCGACACATGTAGCAAGGCATGAAGGCCTGCCCAGCGGGAACGGGCCAGTTGGAGGAGGCCTGCCTTTACAAAAATCCGGTTTTCGCCCGTCAAGGGGACGATGTCGGCCACGGTCCCCACGGCTACAAGATCGAGGAAGTCCCGAAGGTCGAGTCTTTCGACAGGAAATGCCTTCTGCATGGCATGGCAGAGCTTGAAGACGATCCCAGCGCTGCAGAGATAATGAAAGTCATCTCCCAATTTGGGATTCACTAGGGCGGCGGAGAGAGATTTTACGGTTTCCGGATCGGGCTCGTGGTGATCGAGCACGACGAGTTCGCAGCCTGCTTTACGGAGCTGTTCCGCTTCGGTGCGAGAGTTGGTTCCGCAATCGACCGCCACAACGAGGCTGGGGATTGTTTCCCGGAGGCAGCGGGCTAGGCCTGCGGTGCTGAGTCCATATCCCTCGGCAGAGCGGTCGGGAATAAAGCATTCCACGCTTCCTCCGGCCGCGCGAAGATAGCGGCAGAGAATGGTCAACGAGGAGACCCCGTCGACATCGTAGTCTCCGTAGAGTGTGATCCGTTCTTTAGAGTGGATCGCTTCGATCAACCGTGCGACAGCCTCGGTAATGCCGGGGATTTCCTCGGGTGGACGCAGGCCGGCAAGTCGTGGATCCAGGAAGAGTGTGGCTTTATCGGGCGTTGAGAATCCCCTGGCGCTCAGGAGTGTTGCCACCACATCGGGAATCCCGAGTTCCACTGCCAGGCGACGTGTCAGGATCGCATCGGGAATGGTCGGCAGGATCCAGCGGCGTTGCATCGCTTGAAACTATCGCTGGAGTCGCCGGGTGGCAATTTTGTGTTTTCGGGAAATGCCTTATGAAGCCGATGGCTTTCAGAGCTGCCCGCTGGCGTAGGCAAGCGTGGCCAGACTGGCGGCAATCGACTGATCGCACTCGGCTTTGGTAGTCATGGCCTGGGCGAGTGATGTCCGTGCAGTGAGCACATCCTGAATCTGCGTTCTGCCGAGGTTGAAGCTTGCCATCAGTGAGTCGTAGGAAGATTGGCTAGCCTTCAGGAGTTCATCTGCAGACTGCTTACGCTGTAGGGAGGCCTTGGCTGTGGTATAGGAGCGCCAGACAGTGGCGACGGCTTCGTCACGGGCCAGAAGAACGGCCTCGTTGGCTTCCTTCCACGATGAATCTGCTTGCTTGACTTTATTCCTGTTGAGGCCCCCGTCGAAGAAGGGCCACTCGACATTTACAGAACCCCCGTAGTTTTGGAAACTCAACCCGACATTGTGAATTTCTCCCCCGTTGATCGTGGTGTTGAAATTTTGGTAGCTTTGCACTCCTTTGATGGAGAATTGAGGCAGGGTTCCTGCTTTCGTGGCGCGAAAGGATTGCTCGGCGGCCTGAGCCTTGGCGACCTTGGCCAGCAAGTCAAGCTTCTGCTTCATCGCGGATTGTACAAACTGATCGAGCGGTGCTTGAAGGCGGCTATCCAGACGGGAGAAATCGTAGCTTGCGACCTGTAATCCGCATTCCGGTTCGGCACCGATTATTTGGATCAGATTAAGCCTTGCAACCTCCCAGTTGGAATGAGCGTTGACGAGATCGAATGAGGCTTGTGCTTTGGCCTGTTTGGCTTGGAGCAAGATGGGTTCCGTCAGTAGTCCCTGGTCGTACTTCGCCTGTGTCGATGCCAGAACATCCTCTGCCGACTTGGCGGAAATCTCGGCAGTTTCGATCAGTCGCCGATCGGTCTCGAGGGTGTAGTAGGCTTGGGTGACTTGGAAGGTGACTTGCTGGTGCGTGGCGTTGAAGGAAAGGTTCACGGCGGTCTGTGTGCGCTTGGCTGCCTTCGTGTTCGCGATCCTCTGGCCGAAGTCAAAGAGGGTGTATCGAAGGTTCACCCCGGCGCTCAGGTTGCTGTAGTTACCACTGGCCTTATCATTGAAGTTCACGGGAACAACGATGCCCGACTGGCTTTTCGCACCGGTCAGATCCTGACTCCAGTATCCTCCTCCATAGCTGCTCTCCACCGTGAGAGTTGGATAAAACTGCGCCTCGCTCATGCCTGTTGAAGCAGCAGCCTGGACCGCCATTTCCCAAGAGATTCTGGTCGAGGGGTTGTGACGCTGGGCCAAGTCCACCAGTTCAGGCAGAGTGTAGCTCTTCTTGGGATCGACGAAGCTGTAATCGTGTAGCTTGGCCATGAGCTCCATCTGGCGAGTCATTTCCGCCGAGGAGGGAATGGGGGCCTGTTTGTCCTTGGATGCAGGAATGGAGACCGAGTCGCTGGAAGCTCTTGCCGATGTCAATGACATGGGATGAACCAGCAGGTACGTTAGGACTACAAAAGATACGGAGAAACGTAAATACTGCTTCATCAGTGGGGTAGGTAACGGTGACTACGATTTCCTGTCGAGCCCCCATTTGCCTTGCTTCCGATTTCCCGCCGTCCCTAATGTTCGTGCCGATGAAACGGCTTCTCCTTGCTACCGCCTCCGTAGGCGTGGCCGGCCTCCTCTCGGGAGGTTCCTGTATTCAGGAAATTGGCGGGGCTTATTTTCCAGCCTGGCTTCTCTCGATTCTGATTGGTTGGGCGCTCTCCCTGATCTCTCGATTCATCTTAATTAGGGTCGGCATCGACGGATGGATTCGGCCCCGATCAATCGGCTACCCCTGTCTGGGGGTTTTCTTCACTTTGTTGATCTACCTGATCTTTTTCACCCACTGAATGAAATGACTACCGAAGAGCAAAAGAATCCCACCGGACTTGCTGAAAACCCAGCGGCCCGCCATTCCAGCAAGGCCATCCTAGGGGCCGCGATTGGTTGGAGCTTCGTGATCCTGGCGATCTTAGCCTCGGTCATCACCTACGCATGGAACTCCCGCAATCCCCGCTGCAATAACGGCGTGCTCGTGGCCGACATGATCGGGATCGCCCCACGGGTGTCGGGGCCGATCAAGGAACTCCCGATCAAGGACAACCAGCTTGTTCACAAGGGGGACATTCTCTTTGAGATCAATCCCGCTCCCTACGAGATCGCCGTGCAGTCGGCAAAAGCCAACCTCGCCATGGCCGAGGGCGCTCTGAAGAACGCCGGATTGCAGATCGCCGCGCAGGAGGATCAGGCGAAGGCGGCGCAGGCCTCGCTCGATCAGGCGCAGGCCAAGCTGGCCACGGCCAAGGACAACTACGACCGCATCGCCCCGCTGCTCGCAAAGCACTATGCCAGCGCTCAGGACGTGAGCGATGCCAAGAACGCGATGCAGTCCGCCCAAGCGGGAGTTGCCGCCTCCCAGGCTCAGTTGCTTTCCGCTCAATCCTCCGTGCTCAGCATCTCCGAGGCTCAGGCAAAGCGGGATGTCGCCGCCGCCACCCTCGCTCAAGCCGAGTTGAACCTGAAATATTGCGCCGTAAAGGCCCCCTTCGATGCCCTGATCTCGCAGATGTCGATCTCCCGGGGAGCGTTTGCCTCCGAGGGGCAGCAGGTCTTCACGCTGATCGACATCCATTCCTGGTGGGTCTGCGAGCCGTACCGCGAGGGCCAGATCCAGAAGATGAAGACAGGTGATCCCGCCGTGCTGGAACTCAAGACCGCCGCGGGAAAATTCTTCAAGGGAACGGTGGAGAGCATCGGATGGGGAGCCACCCCCCAGGCACTGCAGAAGAGCATCCTTCCGGTCATCCCCCAGGCGCTGGATTGGGTCCAGTTGGAACAGCGCTTCCCGGTCAGGATCAAACTTGCCGATGACGTCCCGCCTGAGATCTTGCGCGTCGGGACCACGGCGGCCGCGACTGTCCACACGGGTCGTTAATTTCCATGGGACTCCCCTCCGGAACCATGAGGAGCATGGGGATAGGCGGCATGGATGTCTCCGGATTTTCCCGCCAGCTCCTGGAGGAGCTGAGGCCAACGCCTGATCGGTTAGGCGGGACGATGAGAATGGTCAGCGCCTGCCTTCTCATTTGGATCGTTGTCCTGACATTCCGGAATCCCATGGCGGATCTGGCCGTTTTGATGGTCTTCGTCTTTCTCCAGAGGAATAAAATGATGACCCGTTTTGTCGCCGTCCTTGCGATTGTTTCCCTGATCATTTCGTCCCTCTGGATTTTCGGGATCGCCTACCTTTCGTGGAATATCAACTGGCTCAGGGTTCTTCTCTGGGGGGGCATGTTCTGGATCAACTTTTATTTCATGAGCAGGCTCCCGAAGGTGAACGTCATCTTCATGCTACCGATCAGCTTCGCGGCGGTCTTCTGTTTCAGCTTCGATCAGGATCCCAATCCCAATTATCTCATAAGCCAACTGGGATGGCTCTGGTGCGCCATAGGACTAACCATCATGGGATCGTTCCTGGTCGAGTATTTTTTCGGCGCATCCAGCGCTCTGGATCTGCTTAGGTCAGAAGTACGGAGGGGCCTGGACCGCATCGAGATCCATTGCCTGAAAAGAGCCGGGGGACAACTCTCCCCGCTCGAGCTCGGGGTGAACACGGGTGTTGCCCTAGATCAGGCCAAAATGATCCAGAAGTTCGGAGGCCTGACCCCTCTGCAGAGGGAAAATTGCACCCGGATCGTCTCGGCACTCGGTGAGGTCGACCGGGTTGCCTTCGAGGGGGATCTCTTCGTTCCACCCAGTGCCTCCGATCGGGATGATTGGCATCACGTTTCAAGGAACCTGGATCGACTCAGGAAGCGTCTTTTGCAAGGGGAGGAGTGGCATCGCGCGCAAAATGCAGATGGTGAAATCTTCAACGCCCATTCCTTCGGTAACGCACGACTGGCCGAAGCCATGAAGGAGTTGATGGATGCCGAGGCCTGCCTCGATTCCAAGGGAGAGGGGCGCGAAGTTCCGTCAAAAAAAATGCCCACGGAGCCAGCCCCGGCTGAAAGGAAAGATTTCACCGACGCGGAATTCGCCACCAGGGCGACTATTGCGACCATGGCCTGTTACATGTTTGCCAGCATGACCGACTGGAGCGGCATTCATACCTGCATGATCACCTGCGCGGTCTCGGCCATGAACAATGTCGATTCGCAGGTCTTCAAGCAGCGCCTTCGCATCATCGGCGCCTCGATCGGGGGGCTGATGGGATTCCTTGCCATGTTCCTGATCCCCCCCATGGATAATCTCATGGGAGTCCTGCTGATCATGGCTTTCGGAACCGGAATCAGCGCCTGGGTCTGCATGGGGCGGGTGAAATATTCCTATATCGGTGTGCAGATGGGGCTGGCCTTTGTGATGCTTGTCGCCCAAGACCCTCACGCCACCACTGAGTTCACCGTGATTAGGGATCGTCTTGTCGGGATTTTGGTGGGCCTTTTCGCCATGCGCTACGCCTTCATCTGGTGGACGCCCAAATACATCCGGGGCGAAGAACCCAAGGTGCCCACAAACCGGCTTATTCCCATCTGATGGAGGAGCTTCTCCCTTGCCTGGATGGTAACAAGAAATAGACTTCATTCATGCTCGTAGGACTTGCAACCGACCATGGGGGATTCGAACTCAAGGAAGAGCTGGTAGCCCAGCTTAAGGCTGCCGGGCATGAGGTTGTAGACTTCGGGGCCCATCAGCTTAGCCATGACGATGACTATCCCGACTACGTTGTTCCTCTGGCCCATGCGGTCGTTGCCGGAGAGGTGGAGCGCGGTATTGCGATCTGCGGCAGCGGTGTCGGGGCTTCTGTCTGTGCCAATAAGATCGAGGGAGTACATGCCTCCCTGATCCATGATCATTTCTCCGCCAAGCAGGGAGTCGAAGACGATCATATGAACATCCTCTGTATGGGCGGTCGTACCGTGGGCCCCTGCGTCGCCTGGGATCTCGTGGAGTCGTTTCTCAAAGCAGAGTACAGTCAGGAACCACGTCACTTACGGCGTCTGGGCAAGGTGGCGCTGCTTGATTCTCGGAAGGCTTGAATCAGGTAGTTACAAAGACTGAGGAAGGCCCTGTTGGGAAATGGGTAGCCTGTCCCTATTGCGAGGCCCCCTGCCTGAAGAGAGAGCTTCTTCCAGGGCAGGAACTTCGCTGTGAGAGGTGCGATTCGACGGTCATGGTTCCCATCGGGAAAAGGACGCTTCAGCCCACGTTGGCTCTCTCGATGACAGGGCTTTTTCTGCTTCTGCTTGCCAATACAACACCGATTCTGACCTTCGAGGTCGTGGGAAGATCGCAGGCTGACTACATGATCACGGGTGTGATCGAATTATGGAATCAGGGATATTTTTTGATCGCCTTGCTTGTTTGTTTCGCCGGGATCATTGCTCCGGCGCTTTACCTTTCCTCGATCTTCTACATCTCGCTCGCTACTGTTTTCCGAATCAAGCTGCCCGGGCTGCGCAGGGTTTTTTCTCTTGGACGCGCTGTTAATCCTTGGAACCTCATCCCAGTCTATTCGATCGCGACGGTTGTTTCGGTGGTTAAGTTAAAGATGCTAGGAGAGGTGCATTGGGAGTCAGGCGCCCGCTTCGTTCTCGGAGTGGCGATCATGTCGATCCTCAGCAATCAGATCTCGGACAAGCAGATTGCCTTGGAACGTCTTGAGGAGATGGGTGTGGAGATCACATGATGAACCTTTCAGACCAAACCCGCCTCAATCTCTCCCGAGCACTCGTTGTGACGGGTTTGATCCTCTATATTCCCTCCAACATCATGCCGGTGATGACGATGTCTCTTGTCGGCAAGGTGGATCCTTTGACAGTTATGGGAGGGGTTATTGAACTCTACGACTCCGGCCTTCCCTTGATTGCCGGGGTAGTTTTTCTGGCCAGTTTTGTCCTGCCCTTTGCGAAACTGGCGGCTTTGGCCTGGGTTCTCTTCCTGCATGGTTCACCATCCCTGAGGCGAGAACGGAGCAAAGTTTTTAAGATTGTTCACCGGATTGGAAGCTGGTCGATGATCGATATCTTTCTTCTAGCTGTCCTTGCCGCTGTGGGCCAGTTGGGGGCACTTGCCTCGGTTCGAGCCGAACCGGGATGCATTGTTTTTGCCATTGTGCTTCTATGCAGTCTTGTCGCCGCTGAAATTTACAAACCCCGCCTGATCTGGGAGGATGCGTAGTCGCAAAAAGATTAAGTTATGAGCACTCCATCAAACCCACAGCAGGACCACGGGATTGTTGTGCCGAAGAAGCGCTTGCAGATCTCATGGGTTTGGCTTTTTCCCGTCATGGCCGCTTCGGCCGCAGGATACATGTTTGCTCACGACTGGCTGAGCCGTGGGCCCGAGATTACGGTTGATTTTTTAAATGCTCCCGGAATCAGGGCAGGCAAGACAGAATTGATTTACCGAGGGGTGGTGGCCGGCATCGTGGACAAGGTAGAACTCGATGCAAAACTGGAAAAAGTTGAGGTACACGTACGGTTGCAGAAATTCGCAGAGGGCATCGCGCGCGAAGGATCTACTTTCTGGATCGATCAACCGGTAATCAGCCTGAGCGGTGCTTCCGGGATCGATTCTCTCATCAACGGGAATTCCATCCAGGCATCGATGGGCGCTGGCGCATATTCCGCCCGCTTCCCTGGGTCCGAAAATGCCCCAGTCGTATCGCTGAACAAGATTCATGACCTGATCAGGCTAAGAGGTGCGATAGCGCCGTATCTGGAGGCGAGTTCGCCGGTGTACTTCAGGGGGGTCAATGTCGGCATCGTCAAAGCCAAGGGACTGGATGATCACAAGAGTCCCTATCTTGATGTCTTGATCGACGATCAGTATGAGGATCTCTTGAGGGTCAACGCGAGATTCTGGGTCACGTCGCCTACAGATGTAAAAATAGGATCGGGTGTTTTAAAAATCAATTTTTCGGGACTTAAGACACTGCTCTTCGGTGCCATCAATTTTGACTTTTTTGGAGATATGGGAGATCAGGTCAGTTCTGGAGCTGAGTTTCAACTTTATCCGAGTGCAACTGTTGCACGAGCCAACTCCGCTCCGATCATTTTGGAATTTAACAACGCCCAAGGAATCCTTCCGGGTGAAACTCAGCTGCGCTACTTGGGAGTGCCCGTTGGAATTGTGGAGAAGGTTGAACCTGCTTATGGCAAGGCGCTTGTGACCGCAAGATTGGTGCCAGGATACGAAAACCTCAGGAGTAGAGGATCGGTCTTCTCCGTGACTCGGCCTGTCATCTCACTTCAGAAAGTATCTGGCTTAGAAACTCTCGTGAGCGGCATCTACATTGATTGTATCCCCGGGGCAAAGGGCCCTGCTGTGGATCGTTTCAAAGGAGTGACGCAGGAGCAGGCAGCCCTCATCCAGCCGGGAGATCCCGGATTCAGGGTTGTATTGAACTCTCCCTCTACGAAGATCGGCGTGGGTTCGGAAGTCCGCTACAGGGGGATATCCGTGGGAAGAGTCATCAAAAAAGCGCTCTCCTCGGATGGTCAGAACATCAGCCTGACACTCACGATTGATAATCAGTATGCTCCCTTGCTCCATGTGTACACCCGGTTCTGGGATTCCAGCGGAGTGAATATCTCGGGTGGTCTGATTTCTCTCAATGTGCGTGCGCCGGCACTCGAGTCGAGCGCACTGACCTGCATCGATTTTGCAACTCCCGAAGGGGTGGCTATGGGGGATCCGGTGAAACCGGGCCATGTCTACACTCTTTTCAACTCTCCCAAGAAGGATTGGCTTCAATGGATGCCCGACATCCCTCTTGCCAAATGATCAGCGACGATTTGCAAAGGGAGCTGTCCTGTGGCATTATCGGTTTCATGAATCGTGCCACTTTCATCCCGTGCGCAGTCCGCGCTGGCACCCTACTGCTTCTTGCTCTCTAATTTTTCAGGAGCGGCCCATGATCCGGGCGTTCCGGATCCCTTTTACATGAACAACGATCGAGTCCTCATTTTCGACACGACACTCCGCGACGGCGAGCAGTGCCCTGGTGCCTCTATGAACCTTCGCGAGAAGCTGGAGATCGCCCGCCAGCTTGCGCGCCTAAAGGTCGACATCATCGAGGCGGGGTTCCCCGTGATCAGCGACGGCGACTTCGAGGCCGTGAAGATCATTGCCAGTGAGATCCAGGGCCCCGTGATCGCCGGACTTGCACGCTGTGTTCCCAAGGATATCGAGGCAGCCGGACGCGCCCTTCTTCCCGCGGGTGATAGGGCCCGCATCCATGTCTTCCTTGCCACTTCCAAGATCCATCGCGAGCACAAGCTCAAGAAGGCCAACGAGGAAATTATCCGCTTGGCAGTTGAGGGAGTGACTCAGGCCAAATCGATGGTCTGCGATGTGGAGTTCTCACCCGAAGATGCCTCGCGCACCGAGCCGGAGTTCCTGGCTGAGGTTGTTCAGGCTGCTATCGAGGCCGGAGCGACCACGGTGAACATTCCCGATACGGTCGGCTACGCCATGCCGGGCCAATACGCCGATCTGATCACCTATCTGCGCAAGCATGTCCGCGACATTGAGAAAGCAGTCATCAGTGTCCATTGCCACGATGATCTCGGCATGGCGGTGGCCAACTCCCTGGCAGCGGTCCAATCCGGAGCGCGTCAAGTCGAGGGAACCTTCAACGGCATCGGCGAGCGCGCAGGCAATGCAGCCCTCGAGGAAGTTGTCATGGCGATCAAGACCCGCCCCGATGTCTATGGCGGACTCTTCACGGGGATAGCCACCAAGGAGATCCTCAAGACGTCCCGTCTGATCAGCCGCCTAAGCGGGCTTCAGGTCGCCCGTAGCAAGGCGATCATCGGTGAGAATGCCTTTGCCCACGGATCGGGAATCCATCAGGACGGCATCTTGAAGATGCGCGAAACCTACGAGATCATGGATCCTCGTGATGTCGGCTGGGGGGGCACTGATCTACCTCTCACGAAGCACAGCGGTCGCCATGCTATGGTGGCCCGTCTTGAGCAACTGGGCTTGACTCTCACGGAGGCCGAGATCGTTCCTATCTTCACGCGCTTCAAGGAGCTTGGGGACAAGAAGAAATTTGTCTACGACGATGATCTGGTCGCTCTTGCGGGAGATGCCGCTGCCGGAGAGACGGGTGCCTATGCGCTCGAATCTCTCTATGTTGTCTGCGGTGGAAGCACTGTTCCCACAGCTACCGTCAAGCTGCGCCATAATGGGGAGACTCTTGAGGAAGCGAGCCCCGGTAATGGTGCTGTCGATGCGGCCATGAAGGCGATCGACCGCATCGTGAAGAAGACCGGTCACCTAGCCGTCTATCTCGTCGAG
>Ga0304729_1002064_pt1 | contig 12472 bp, 7 predicted proteins | sample C_131016_MF_Meta_FD_190475 | JGI IMG/M metagenome (GOLD analysis project Ga0304729, IMG submission 190475) | Freshwater microbial communities from Lake Croche, Canada to study carbon cycling - C_131016_MF_MetaG (v2) (version 2) | ecosystem: Environmental > Aquatic > Freshwater > Lake | place... | reverse complement strand
ATGTCCCATAATTTGTGCAAGTTCTTCCTTAGTAGTCGCAGACGCAATCTTGTTAAACAAATCTGCATCACGACCAGGAGTAACCGCATTATTAGTGGACGATTCAATACGCTGAATAGCCGCATCGTTCTCAGACGTTTCCGTCGTTTCAGACTGTGCCTGAGCAAAACCAAACACGTCAGCGTATTCGTCAAGCCAAGCAGCAATCTGTTCGGGTGCTTCAAGATCGCTAGGAATAAACGCAGCAATCTTAGGATTAACACCCTTAGTCTCCAAAACGTCTTTGACAGAACGCTGGCGGAGGTTAGACTTAACAGCATCCAACTGCTCCTGAAGAGCATTACGTTCCTTCTCAGCCCTCTTCAGAGCTTTGCGAAGGTTCGCTGGACCGTTATCAACAACCTCGTCATCGAAGTCATCATCGTCGTATTGGTTGGCCATTACGCCACTCCCTTTCGTTTATTGTTTGAGCGCGAACCGAGACAACAAGAAGGGGAACTTGTCATCTGCTTTCACTACCGGACTTCTAATACGCAAACATGGGCCGGTGGGTCTGTTTGGAGTGGACGGTGTGGGATTCGAACCCACGTACTGAACTGGTCCACATGTGGCTTTCAGTTCAGGCTTACCAATTACCGCCCTAACAGAACTAGAATTGTCCTGCTGTGTCACCCTGAAGTGACTTAGAATCAACATTAGAACGACCCGTAAAACGAGCCTCTTCCTGTGCTGTAAGTTTCTGTCGTGCACGTTGTGCCGATGCTAAACCGCCAAACACTTCCTGCTCCGCAGTAGCCTGGTTGTACTGATCCCCACTGATTTGTGCCAGAGCACTCAATCCTGGGGTCATAGAGGCAATCTGAGCCATTCCAGCCTCAGCACCAACGCCAGTACCCATACCGCCCGCATAGTCCTCATACTGGCTTGTAGGACCCATAGCGAGACCCTGACGGAGTGCAGCAGCACCATACTCAACAGCTTTGGCCTGCTTCGCTACAAGTGGTGCAGCAGCTTCAGGATCAAGCAGGTGGGCAATCATGTGACCGGCATCAAGGCCGTACATGTTTTGTAGCGCATCACGGTAGTAAGGGTCAGTGTTGTCTACTGCTTTAGCGGCAGCATCAACACGTTGCTTCAACTCGGTAGCCGAAACGTCACCAGCAATCATGCGTTCAAAGTCAGACTTGTCATCATAGAAACCTTTAGGCAAGCCAGCATTTTGCAGAATAGAACGGTATGTGGATTCGGTAGCCAAGTATTCTTTCGGGGAAAGAACAGGCAGGCCAGCCTTTACACGTGCATCATTTGCAGCAAACCGTTGCTTGTACTCTGGAGCATCTTGCAGCAGTAGAGACGTAGTGTCTTCCGAATAGCCTTGGTAGATGAACTCGGCAATACGTGCAGCCAAAGAACCAAGACCATAGTTTTCAAAAGTTTTAGTCAAACTAGCAATAGCATTTTGTGAAGTAACATCAGTATTGATAGGTGCTGGTGTAGGCATTTTAGAAGTAGCAGTGGCGGCAGCATCTCTTGCAATCATTTAACTCACCAGTCCAAAGTCAGAAAGAATCTTGCGGGCAGTAGAATCAACAGTGTCACGTGCGTTCTTAGTTGAAGCCCAACGAGGATCTTTGCGAAGGCTAGTCTCAAACTGCCAGATGGGTTGCAAAGCCGGCTTACTATCAGCATCCAAGTTAGTTAAAGCTTTGTTGATACTAGGATCAGTCAACTTGATTGATGTTGCAGGAAGTTCCAAAATTTGCGACATGCTTTGAATATACGGTGAAGCAGCTTGCGCAACCGTCAAACCTTTATCAATCTGGTCAGCAAACGCAGCATACCTAGACTTGGCAACATCATTGATTTGACGCTTCCAATCATCCGCAGTGCTTTTATCTTGAGCAATGCTACGGGCGGCATCCGTGTACCAACTATCATCATACGAAACACCCATGTTAGCTCCATGAGCTTTCAAAGCATCAGCAGTATTCATTGCTTGACCGCCAGTAAGTTGGCCGGTACTAGCAATACGTTCCATTATTTTGTTGGAATTGTAAGCATTTCCAAACACAAACGAGTCACGGGCAATTTCTTGAGCCTGCTCATCAGTTAAATCAAAACCTGCCGTATTGGCTTGCGCTTTAATGTCAACAAGATTGTTAGCAACAGCCTCTTTAAAAGCACCAGACTTAGAACGTTCCTGGCCAAGCCTTTGCGTAACCTGCACACCATGCTTCTGGAACCATTGAGTCTTGGCAAGAATCTCGGCAGCACGATTGTAGCCAACAGAATTAGCCGCAAGATTTTCTTTAGCAATGTCCGCAAAAGCTTCAGTCAGCGTGTAACCCTGAGCAGGATCAGAAGTATCAAGGTCAAGTAGGTGATCTGTTAAACCAAAATGTGAAGCAATGTATGCACTAACAGCAGTATTGTTTTTAGACTTTGGAGCCATAACTATCCGCCTAACTTATCGGCCAATGCACCAAGTGCGCCACGAAAAATGTTATCCATCTTTACAGCCTTAGCCTCAGTAGTGTTCTCAATCTGACTGGCAGCAAACCCTGCCACATCAACACCGCCAGAAGAAGTAGATGAAGATGTAGTGGAACTTACTGGCGAACTGGTCGAAGTTGTTCTAGTTCCAGTTTTGTTACTTTTGGAAGTACCCAAACTGGTTGTAGTTCCGGAAGCATTGCGCGCAGTCTTAGTTGGGTTTGCTTTAGAAAACGCATTGAGCGAAGTAAGAAATGTATTTAGTTCCTGCTCGGTTGGAGTTCGACCAAGCGCAGACTCAAACGCATTAGTTGCAACATTACGCACCTGGTTTAGTGAATAGATGTTTACATCGGAAGAGATAGAGTTACTGCGCTCATTGCTTGTAGAGCTGGTTCTAGTATTACTGTTATTTTTTGAACCATACAAAGCTTGGTATTGTGCAAAAGTTAAATCAGAAGGAATGGTAGGAGGAGTAGGGGGTTTAGGAGAATCTAAAGGTCCTTTTCCGGTATCGCCGTAAGCCACTACTTAACACCTTTCGTAAACACTTTGTCATAAACAGGATCATTAGAAAAATAACGGTCATAAATGTCTGCAAAGCCAATGTCATCTTTTTTAAATTGTCTAACTTTGCCATCGTAGTAAAACTTTGCATCCGCATTAGATACACTGTCAATGTTCTTAACATCTTGAGTAGCCAAGTAAGAAGCAACTTCTTTACGCATATCCAAAAACAACTTAATAGACTTCCACGTAGGATCATTGCCGTGATCTTTCATAAACTTTTTATCGTTTAAAGCAAGATTGAAAGTTTCAACAACATTCTGATACTTAGCTTTGTCCGTGCTGCTGTAATCCTTGTACCAAGTTTGGTTCTCATTACCCAAAGATTCAACAATGTAATTCTTGTAATTTTGGAAATCTTCCGCACCACGCTGCTGGTAAGAAGTAAAGCCAGCCTTCTCAAGTTCATCATCAAGTGCAGAAATTTTACTACGGTACTTAATCCAACCAAGATTAACTTCAGTGTCTTTGATAGATTCCTGTGGGCTTTGACGGCCACGAAACTTAACATCGCTACCTGGTGAAATAGTATTCTGCTGCTCCCACATGTAGGCAGCTTGAGAAAACTTGTATGCACCCTGGCCGGTAGAAGTAATCAAACCAATCAGTTTAGGATCAATGTTACTCACTCCAGAAACAAGATCGCTGTACTTTTTAGCATTAGTAACATCATCAACAGAAGCACCAATGCCGGTATTGTTCTTAGACAAAGACATAGTGAAGTCAAAGAAGTCATCACCGTAGGTTTCCCAAAACTTTGTTGGAGCTTCCTTCTTGTACTGCTCTTGGAACTGGCGGTACTGGTCAATGTAATACTTGTATGGCGAATTAAATGTTGGGGCAAACGGAAGAATTAAGTTAGCCACAGTACGCATGTTGTAGTAAGAGTCAGCAAGAGCCTTAACTTCCTTGTCGGAAATTGGTTTCAAACCTTGCGCCTTGCGCTTGTGCTGCTCAGTCTGCCAAATCAACGCATACGTGTTTGCATACTGAGGATCACCCTGGCCACCACCCTTAGTCATCTGACGCTTAACCCAAGAAGGTAGCATTGCTTCAACTGCATTACGGCTAGGACCGTAAGGAATAGCCCACTTTAATGACTCTTCATACGTTGGCTGGTTCTTCACAATCTCAGAAACAGGAATAGTTACGTAAGGACCAACCGGAATCTCAGTGCTGCCCTGGAAGATAACATCCAAAGAACGTTTCTGAACACTCATCTGATCTAGCGAAGATAGACCTTTACCAATACCAAACGGTAAACCCTTTAACGTTTCAGGAATCTCAATACGAATGTAGTCATCCATAGTTGCATGATCAGGGTCAACAGGATTACCTTGAGCATCATAAGCATTGCCAGCACGGTTAGGTGCAGTGAACACCAAATTGGCACGGTTAACAAGTTGAGGCTTTTCGTACGCAAGCTTTGCCCAAGTCTTAACTGAATTTTCGTATGCTGAAAAGAATGGTGCAATGTACTTCATGTACGAAGCAAGGTTAGTTTTGCGATCAATCGTAAACAAAAGGTGCTTAGTCCCACGCAAAGCATCAGCATGAGCAGCCCGCATAGCCAACTGCATTTCAGAAGATGCAACCATGTCATCAGATAGTTCACTGACAGGTCGACCATTCAATGCAGTAAAGTCATCGATACGTTGCTGTAGAGACTTCTTGTACAACTCTGAATAGACCGGATGACGCGCCCAAGCATCTTCAGGCATAGAACCAATAAGTTTGAAAACATTATTGATAATGCTTTTAGACTTCTTTGCACCAACAAGATTCAGATTCTCTACAATCACATGGCCATGAATGGTCGGCAAAGTAGAAGGTTCAGTGAAAGTTTGACGCAACATTTCTGAAGTAATCTCTTCACGGCCAGCAAGCTTTGCTTGCAAACCAGCATCGGGAAGATATTGATCAAGAATGTTTTTTGCAGTGTAAACATAATCTCTCGCATCTTCTTTGCTTAAATCTAGACGTTGACGCAAAACACGTCCGGCAGGATTGTTACGAAGCCAAGTAATGACATGGTAAGGATTGTCACCAGCGGCAAGTCTGCGTACCACAGTGGAGTTGCCAAACTGGTTGTTGATAGTCTTTGACCATTCCATCCAGTAATTTGGATCTGAAGGCTCTACCGCGCCAAAACCTGTATCAACCATTTTAGTCGAAAGCATGCTTGCCTGACGGTCAACAAGTGAAAGGTAAGAGTTTTCCGAACTGGCATTGTTCCAATGCACATCACCATAAGGACCACCATAGGCTTCAGGTAGAGTGTACTTAGTTCCATCGATACCGGTGTACTCGTAAGTTCCGGTAGCCATGCGCCGCTTACCTTTTTCAAGTTCAGCCAAATGCTCATTCGTTTTGTCATACATGGCTTGCTTCTCGGAAAGAAGTGTTTCAAAAAAGTCACGGTCAGCCAAACGACCAGGATCATCAAAAGCATCAACAGGCAAACCGGTAGCGGGATGTGGAACTTGGCTAATGCCATCAACCCAAACTACTGAAGTTTCAGGCTTAGGGTAAATACCAGACAACATTGATGCTTTAGCTTCATGCTTCATGCGAAGTTTTTCAACATTGCTCTGATGCGCCATTAGCTCATCAACATACTTTTGTGCTAGTTCATCAGACTTTCTGTCTTCCCAATCTTTGATGAAAGGTCCATCTACACTTTGAGCATACTCGTCAGCTTTGACACGGCTAGGATACCAATCGACAGGGACATACTTTATTTTACTTCTGCCAATTGTGTGAGCCATGCCAGTAAATTCGCCAGCTTCACGGTATGTGAAAGTTTCAGGAACAATGTAGTCACCCTTAGTGCCAACTTCAATAGCACCAGCATCACCATGTTCGATCATTGCTGAAACAAACTCGGCACTCTTGTTAGGGTCACTAGACTTCAAAGCAGCCAAAACTTTAGACAAAGGAACAACACCATGATGGCGAAGCATGTTCATCTGAGGACCCGTTAGGTCAAAAAAGCCACGTAAGTCTGCTTCTCTTTCACCCATTTGTTCATTATCAAACGCATCTTTGATGAACTTGTCTGAATCAAACTTGTGGTTAGCGCGCAGTTCTTCTTTGAAAGCATCATCCTGAAAGCGTTTAGGTACGCCACCACGATCAATAAGTTCTAACTCTTCAGGAGTAAAAGTTTCACTTTTAAATTCTGGCTCAACAAACTCTTCAGCCTTAACAACTTTATCCTCAACAGGATTTTTAACAATAACTGCCCGAGGTGCATTGTAGCGAACACCACCAGTGCTAAGACGGTCGTAACCAATCTGATCGTCAATCTCAGAAATACGCTTCTGGATACTTTCAATCTGCTGGCCAACAGTATCAAGTTGAATCTTGTAGCCGTCATAAGACAAAGTTTCACTCAAAGGATTTAACTTGTCAATAGCACGTTTAGCAGCAGTGCCAGTATTGTAAATGAGGTTGGACAAACCTTGGCCGGAATAGCGCATGGAAGCTGTAGCACCAAGGCTACTAGCAATGCGCAACTGTGCCTCAATGCTGTTACGTGTCATGTAGCCCAGGCGAAGTAGCGAGCCAACCTTGAACATTCCCTGCATGGTATCCATGAAGTTAACAGCATCGCTGCTGCCATCAAGAGCAAGACCAACTGCACGTCGGATGCCCATGTTTTCTTTCAACAAATTATGACGGCGCAACACGGAATTAGCCATGTCAAAATCCATAATAGGAAGAACATTGGCAGTTTGTGATTCAAACAATGGTGCTTTAAAAACAGTTCCATCAAGATCAACAGCATAGCCACGTTCTTTTAAAGAAGAATAGGCAGTAGCGCGAGCGCGCTTGTAATTGTTGTAAACCTCATTGGCGTTTTCAATACTCAAACCATGCTTTATTGAAAGCTGCTCAAAAATTTGACGTTCCAACTGGTACACCGATTCGGCCCTAGCCTCTGGAGTAGAAGCACCAAGATACGAATCAAGTAGTTCACGCGCATGGCCATCATTAAGATTGGCAACTTTCATGGCGCGGGTAACAACAGCAGACACTTCACGTGAAGACTCAGCATCGTTCAAATTAACAATACCGGAAGGACGCTCACCAGCAGCCCAAGATACAACCTGGTACATCCGATGAAACGGTGTCGGTTGGAAGATGGCAGTCTTACTTAAAGACGTAGATTTTAAATCGTAGTATTTTGCAGTACGACCCATAGTAGTAAAACGATCAATGGCCTGGAAAGGTTCAGCACCAACAGTGCGAGTAAGCATGCCACCGGGAGTAGCAGCAACTTCTTCCAAAGCCCAAAAACGATTAAAGACCTCATTGTTGGCTTCAAGTGCAGCTTTCTCAGAACCGATCTCTGCATGGATAGCATCATCTTCCCAAGAAAACTTTGGTGAACCATCAGCAAGTTTTTCGCCCTTCAAGGCCCAACTGTCAACCGCATCAATTTCACCAAGTGACTTGCCGATAGGGTTTGCTAAATCTGCACGACCAACAGCACGAATTTCTGCCAAAGCATTAGGATCACCAAGACCGGCACGAACAACCATTCCAACATCTTTAGGTGTTTCTGCTGCGCCAAGCGCATGGGCAAGAGTGGCACGTGCAGGAGAATCTTTTAGCATCGGATGGTTGTAAGCATACGTGCTGTCATTGTTAGCAAAATCATCAAGCAAAGTTGTGTACTTGTTGACAGCTAAACTATCTTCAGCAACCGAAACGTCCTGAATGGCATTAGCAACCTTTTCAGCACGATTAGCACCAGACAAACCGCCAGTTATTGCTTCGGAAGCACGGGCAGCTTTAGCAAACTTTCCGCCAACAATAGAAACATCACCCAAAATTTGGGCAGAAGTATCAACAATCCCGGACCAAGTTTTTTGAGAACCATGATTAAAATAGTTTTCAACAGACTTTGGATCATTCCAGTTGACTTCTTTTTCAACAGCCTGCTGGCCGGGCATAAATGCTGCCACAGAACCAACAACTGCTTGACCTACAGAAACATGCTGTGCAGCAGCATAAGCATTACGCCAGTCGCTACCACTGAAAGGATCATGCAACAAAGCGGCAGTGGTTAAAGGTTCACGAATAAGTTCACGATTAACAGTGTCTAATGCTTGAAGTGCAGGCTTAACAACAGGAAGTTCAGCAACATCACCAAGGGGTTTAACTAAACTTCCGATTGCTTTTGCACCAGCAGTAGTCAAAGTGTTGCGAATACCATTGTAGGCAGGATCATCATTACCTACAGATGTCACAACATCCCACGCAAAACGTGGTGCAGAAATAACAGCACTACCAGTATCTTTAGCAAGCTGGCCTAAACGGCCCCAAATGCTTGGTGCTGGCGGCTCTTTAGGTAGAGGCGTAGTTGTACTCACAGCATGTCTCGTAACTGTCGAATAACGTTACGTGTCTCAGGAGACGTGTTAGGACGTGCAGCAACCTGCATCAATACAGGCATGTACGCTGCAAGGTTAGTTTTAAAATTGTTATCTGCCGTAACATCTTGCGAACCCAAACCAAGACTAGCGGAACCAGGACCCATGCCGGCATCGACACCAGACGTTACAGGCTCGCTAGGATTTTGCGTAGGAGCGTTCAAAGGAACAATAGGCATAGGTGCGGCAGCAGTTTGTGCACCACCAGCAACCTGCGACGCAGGAGCAGGAGAAGAAGATGCTTCCATAGGAGCAGCCATTTGTGTGGCCATCATCTCATTCCCCTGCCCGTACGGTAAACCAGAAACGTATCTAGCTGCTTGCTTGTCTGCTGGACCACCATCGGTACGTTGGGATAAAGACCCTGGGCCTGAAACTGGTGCTGGACTTGTAGGGCGTTGATAGCCACCTTTGCCTGCCATGAGTTTACCTGCCTGTATGTTTTAAACCGAATAGATTGTCACCGCATCCAAGACTGCTAGAGTCTGGACAGTTATTTAATTAGAACTTCTGCGACTTACCAACAGTGCCAGTACCACCAACACCACCAGGTGCATAGCCGAACTGAATCTCTGACTTGCCAGGCTTACGAACACCAGAAGGTGTACCTGACTTGCGAGTTGGTTGCATGTAAGCACTGCCAGCAGAACCCTGCGTGGCTGGCTTATTCTTTGATCCGAAAGCCATAACTTTCTCCTTTATCCTGCTGGACTCATTCTTGCAACGGATGCTGCAAGGGTTGGATTTCCTCGCGAGTTTAAACCCGCAAGAAGCTGTTGAACATCTGGCCTACCACCAGGAATTTGAGGAGCCGGTGCAGCACCCATAGGGCCACCAGGCATACCGCCACCTTGAGCCATCATGGCTTCTTCAGGACTACCCGGCGCAGGTGCACCCGGAGGTGGTTCAGGTGGTGCAAATGCTTCAGTCACAACATCCTCAAGAGCGCGGCCCTTAGAACGGCCAGTAATGATGGCAGAAAGCTTAGTAAGAATCTCACCAGGATTACCACCCTGCTGAGCCAACGTAGGAATAGCCTGTGCATAACCAGAAACTGCCATGATCAGCGCATCGCGCATCTTCTCAATTTCAATCTTTTGTTCTTCCATCGTGACATTAACTTCCCAAGGCATCTGCCTACGCAAAAAGTCACGACTAATCAACTGGTCTCCGCGAGCCTGCAAACCAAACACAAGAGCTTGATTAGGGTTAAGACCAGCCATCAGACCATAAGTTACGTCAACAATGTGCTCACCAGCAATGTCTTTGCTAGGAGTGTACGTAATCTCATATGGCGAACCAGCATCAACACCACGAACAGTTTTCTCGGTATTACCAAAAACTGCTTCATCAACCATGAAACAGATTTCCATAACGTCACGGAACGAGCCAGCAAGCACATTCTGTGCAGTCTTAACCTGCGTATCGAAGCCACCCATGAGTGCTTCAACGCCACGACCAGTAACAATAGAACCAGACTGCTGACCTAGACGGCCTTCAGGATAACGTGAACCGACACGAAGTTCCTGATCAAGCGCAGCAGACTCTTGGAACAAACCGGGCGGAACATCAAGATTTACGCGACGAATCTTTTCAGGCTGTGCTGAACGAATGGTCGAATCGGGACCAATCTCCAACACATTAACGTCAGCAGGTAAAGCAAACGGGGCCTGTACAGACTTTTGTGCAGCCTCAAGGCTCAATGTTGCAAAGCGGCTACGTGCAACCTGAACCCACAACACATCATCAAACTGGCCACGCATAGTTTCATGCGAATCAATACCAGGACGAACAGCACAAACCACCATGATTTTACCGATAGGGTTCTTAGACTGTGCCAAAACAAAGTCCTTGCGTTCAGGAAGAAACAGCACAGTCTGGTCAGCGTCATGGTAGCGAATCAAATCAAGCTGAGCGTTCTGCCCACCCTCACGATAACGACCACGAATAACCGACTCGTGCTCAGGGAACTCCATGCACAAATCTTCAACAGTCTTCAAATAACGCTTAGTGTACGACTGCAAACGACCAAAACGGTCAAACTCAGGATACGAACTGTACGGATCATCAACACGAATAATCGGTGTCTTTTTTTCGTAATCAATCTCAACAACGAAAGGAACCATGCCGTACGTAATGTAACGGTCTGCACCAGTAAACATGTTGGTTTGCAAACGTGACTGGTCACGGTAGCCAGCAACAATCATCGTGCGCTTATCGGCACGTTGCCTAGCACGGTCAGACACCACATTAGTGGCATTGCAGTTAAACGCCGGTAGAGGTGCAACAACTTCAGCCACATCGCGAGCAGCAATGTCAATAAAGTTAGCCACCATAGGCTTAGGATAGTCATCAGGGAACAAACCAGGAAACACTTTATTGATGTTGCCACGACGTACTTCACGTACATCAGCCCAACGCTGGTCACGTTCAGTAGACTCACGGCGCAAATAGCGTACGCGAGTTGAGATTTCCTCAACACTTCTAGCCATTAGTAGCCTCCTGCAACCATTTTTTGTCTTCTAGCAAATTCTTCCAAATCAACAACCTGACGCTTAGCCAAATCATGCGGTGTAGCAAACGGATTCCTCACCCACGTTTCACCAAAACGACCAGCAGTATTCACGTAATCCCTGATCTGTGTCTCCACAAACCACAAAGCCATAGGCCCATCCTGCTTATTCTTAGTACCAGGAGACCACGTGACAAGCTGCTCAATCAGAGCCTTAACACCCTCATTGTCAGTACGAGGCAACTCAAGAAGGCTCGTACCCTTCATGTGCTTACCGTGCTGGTCAGTTTGCCCAAACAAAGGACCCATCGAAGCGACACCATACTCAAGGTCCATCTTGTTAGAACCCGTGTAGTGGCTAATCAGACGGACACCACGCGAAGCAAGAAAAGAGTTAATTTGCTCATCCTGCGTCAAAAACAACTGGAAAGCGTTCTTCTCAATAACCCACGCCTGAGGCTTATACCTGTCAGTCCACGACATGATAAGTTCACGAATACGTGCAGGTGTTGGGGCCGGCATACGGGACGCATCAAGCAGATACCGTTTTTTCGTCGCACGATCAGCCGACACCACAACACCAAACGTGTCACCCGACATGGCAGGATCTAGACCGCAAACAGTATAGAACCCGTCAATGTTATCGGGATGACCGGCAGCACCAGGAAGAAGAGGACCACAAGCCCTCATGCCATTCACCGAACCCCTCACGGCTTCAGGTGAAAACACAGCTTCAGACTCAACGTCTTGCTGCTGATAAACCATAGCCCACGTTTTAGGGTCAAGCACACCACGACGCTTACGCAGATTAGTGCCATCCCAACGCGGGAACAAACCATCACTATCAGGCTCAATAGGATCATTAGCCCAAGGGCGGTCAGACCTAGGCCACAAAGTCACCCAATCGGCAGGATCATCATGGAACTCAAGAACAGCCGGCATAGCCAAATAAGTCCAAGGAGAACCATTATCAGGATACCTATCAGGGTTCCGAATTTCACGATACAAATCAACAGGGTCCACGCGCGTACCCACGATAAGAATTTTACCCGTCGGTCCGACACGTGTCAGGACTTCTTGCTGTATCCAGCGTATTTGTTTCTCGTACTCTCCAGCGTTGGAGAGCGTGATGGTATCGTCAAGAATAATGAGGTCTGCACGTGCACCGTAGATTTGGCCACCGATACCCAACGCTTGTAGGGTAGGGTCTTTTTCACCGGAGTCACGTTCTAGGTAGATGGAGTCGGAGGTCCATTTGTCGGCGGTGGCCTTGAAACCGTCAGCGGGAGCATAGCGACGCTGAAGTTCCATGTAGCTTGGTGACGTTAAACGTTGCTTCACGGCATAAAGGAACTCTTTGGCCATTTCGCGCGTCTTAGACACGACCTTGATACGAATGTTCGGGTCGGTACAAATACGGTACGTAATGTAGTCGATGCTGACAGTCATGGACTTGGCA
>Ga0304729_1002063_pt1 | contig 12482 bp, 10 predicted proteins | sample C_131016_MF_Meta_FD_190475 | JGI IMG/M metagenome (GOLD analysis project Ga0304729, IMG submission 190475) | Freshwater microbial communities from Lake Croche, Canada to study carbon cycling - C_131016_MF_MetaG (v2) (version 2) | ecosystem: Environmental > Aquatic > Freshwater > Lake | place... | reverse complement strand
AATGAAAAAGGTGGTGATCCATTCCGACGGCGGGTGCCACGGCAATCCGGGTCCGGGCGGCTGGGCCGCAACACTTGCCCACGGCCCGCATCTCCGCGAGATCAGCGGCGGCGATCCCGCCACGACGAACAACCGCATGGAGCTACTGGCGGCGATCGAAGCGCTGAAGACCTTGAAAGAGGCCTGCCACGTCGAGTTTCACACCGACTCCACCTATCTCAAAAACGGGGTGACCTCCTGGATGACAACCTGGAAGCGCAACGGTTGGAGGACGACCGCCAAAAAGCCGGTCAAGAACGAGGATCTCTGGAGAGCCCTGGATGAGGTCACGCCGATCCACCGGGTGGAATGGAAGTGGGTCAAGGGTCACTCCGGGCAGGAGGGCAACGAAAGGTGCGATCAACTGGCCAACGAAGAGATAGCTAAGATCAAGGCCGCCTACTCCACCGATCAGCTTCAGGAGTTCCTTGCGGTCTTCATCCTAAAAAGCGAAACGGTCGTCACAGAAGAAGCACCCGCCGAATTGTTCTGATCCGGCCTGCCAACTCTACCCATTATTCTTGTTCGGACATAAAGGGGATTTCTCGCGGGAGCGAGAGCGTCAAATCCCAACCCCCAAGGCGACGGTAATTTGAGGTCAGAGTTAGACGGTCAAGGGAAGCTGTAGCAAGCCTACTGCGACCGCAGGCCAACGACGCTATGGCCCAAAGGACCTAACCTCTTCTTCTTGAAAGCATGATTTCATTGCCTTCTGTATCCACACACATCGCAAGGTGCGGCGGTTCACCGTTCTCGGGCTGAGGCTCTCTAAGCAACTGGCCACCCGCGGCGACGATCTCGGCCGCTCCCGCGATGACATCGGCTACCTGAAAGCTGATGCCCGTCCAGGTCCGCTTTCCCTCGCCACCTCCGTGGATGCCGATGATGCCGCCGCAGATTTCGATGTCGGTGACGGCCGGGTTTTCCCGGATGATCTTCCCGCCGAAGACCGTGGTGTAGAAATTCACGGCACGGGCTGTGTCCGCGGCCCAGATGATGTACTTGAGGCGTTCGACGTTCATGTAGTCATTCTGACGGAATATCTCCCGACAGAAACCTTTTAGTTGCTGGTAGGGATACCGACCTTCGCTATGCTCCTTCCTCACGTTCCCTTCCTATCTCAATCCTTTTCGTCCCATGACCATCACCACCGGCTCCGTTGTCCTCTTCGACTACACACTCACTGATCAGGAGAAGGATGTGATCGATTCTTCCGCAGAGGGAGGGCCGCTTGCCTACCTGCATGGCGAGGGACAGATCGTGAAGGGGCTGGAGAAAGCCATGGAAGGGAGGAAGGCCGGTGACACCTTCCAGATCACAGTTAACCCGGCCGAAGGCTACGGCATTCAGGATCCCGCCAAGATCGTCGTGGTGCCCGCCGACGAGATCGAAGGAGGAGATGAGCTTGAGGTCGGGATGCAGCTTGAAACCGAGAGCGATGAGGGGGAGCAGACCGTGGTGATTACCAAGATCGAGGGGAACAATGTCACCATCGACGGAAACCATCCCCTGGCGGGACTATCACTCCATTTTGACATCAAGATCCGCGAAGTCCGCGCGGCTACTGCCGAGGAGACCGAGCACGGCCACGTGCACGGCCCCGGCGGCCATCAGCACTGAGCTCGCCCGGAAAGTTTTCCTGCGGAAGCGCAGGGTCGCACTGAGGTGTTTACCTCTTATAACTTTTCAAGGGGCTGGAAGTTTTGATGCCGCGCTAGGCGCGTGAGCGCTGCTGTAGTGAACTACAGCAAACGAACAGCAACACCGCGCGGCGCAAAAATCCCGGCCACCTCAATTATTTGAGGTCGAAGCGGTCGAGATTCATCACCTTCGTCCAAGCCGCCACGAACTCCTTTACAAAGAGTTCCTGTGAATCGGCGCATGCATAGACCTCTGCGAGTGCCCGGAGTTGGGAGTTCGAGCCGAAGACGAGATCGGCGATGGTGCCGGTCCACTTGAGTTCGCCCGTTTTCCGATCACGCCCCTCGAGCACGCCTGCTGTTGCGGCGGACTTTTGCCACTTCGTCCCCATATCGAGGAGATTCACAAAGAAATCGTTGGTGAGTGCTTCAGGACGCTTGGTGAAGACGCCATACTCGGAGTGATCGAAGTTGGTGTTGAGGACGCGGAGACCGCCGATGAGAACCGTCATCTCCGGAGCAGTCAGCGTCAGCAGGTTGGCCCGGTCGATCAGCAAATCGGCCGCATACGCCTCGTGCCCCTTCCTCAGATAGTTGCGGAATCCATCCGCCACAGGCTCCAGGACGGCGAATGACTGCACGTCGGTCTGCTCCTGGGAGGCATCCGTGCGACCCGGAGTGAAAGGAACCTTCACCTCGTGTCCGGCCTTCTTCGCCGCCGCTTCGATGGCGACGCAGCCTCCCAGAACGATCAGATCGGCGAGCGAGACCTTCTTTCCGCCAGTTTGCACGGCGTTGAACTCCCTCTGGATCTTCTCCAGCGCCTGAAGGACCTTCGCCATTTCGGCCGGCTGGTTGACCTCCCAATCCTTTTGCGGGGAGAGGCGGAGACGCGCTCCGTTGGCACCACCGCGCTTATCACTTCCACGGAAGGTGGAGGCAGAGGCCCATGCGGTCGAAACAAGCTCCGAGATCATCAGGCCGGAAGCGAGGATGCGGGTCTTCAGATCCGCGATCTCTGCCTCACCGATGAGCGGGTGATCGACCGCAGGGACGGGATCCTGCCAGATCAGCTCCTCGGCGGGAACATCCGATCCCAAGTAGCGGGCTCTTGGCCCCATGTCACGGTGCGTCAGCTTGAACCAAGCCCGTGCGAAGACATCAGCGAACTCCTCAGGGTTAGCGAGGAATCGGCGGGAGATCTTCTCGTAGGCAGGATCAACCTTCAACGCGAGATCCGTGGTGAGCATGGTCGGACGCTGACGTTTGGCCTGATCAAATGCATCAGGAATCACATCCGCGGCATCCTTAGCCACCCACTGGTGGGCACCGGCGGGGCTCTTGGTCAGCTCCCAATCGTAGTTGAAGAGGTTCTCAAAGTAGTAATTGCTCCACTGCGTCGGGGTCTGCGTCCAGGTAACTTCCAGTCCACTGGTGATCGCATCAGGCCCCTTACCGCTTCGGAAGCTGCTGATCCATCCGAAGCCCTGCTCCTCGATGGGTGCAGCCTCAGGCTCGGGACCGACATGGCTGGCTGGCCCAGCTCCGTGGGTCTTGCCGAAGGTGTGCCCTCCGGCGATGAGAGCCACCGTCTCTTCGTCATTCATCGCCATGCGGGCGAAGGTCTCCCGAATATCCCGAGCAGATGCAAGAGGATCAGGATTACCATTTGGCCCCTCGGGGTTCACATAGATGAGACCCATCTGCACGGCAGCGAGAGGGTTCTCGAGCTGGCGGTCACCGCTGTAGCGCTGATCGGCGAGCCACTCCTTCTCAGAACCCCAGTAGATCTCCTCCGGCTCCCAGATGTCCGCACGACCACCGGCAAACCCGAAGGTTTTGAAACCCATCGAATCCAGGGCGACGTTCCCCGTGAGGATCATCAGATCGGCCCACGAGATTTTGCGGCCGTACTTCTGCTTGATCGGCCAGAGCAGGCGGCGGGCCTTGTCGAGGTTGCCATTGTCGGGCCAGCTGTTCAGCGGGGCGAAGCGTTGGCTGCCGTTGCCGGCGCCACCACGACCATCCGCGATCCGGTAGGTGCCGGCGCTGTGCCACGCCATCCGGATGAACAGGGGGCCGTAGTGACCGAAGTCTGCGGGCCACCACTCCTGAGAGTCCGTCATCAGCGCATGCAGGTCCTTCTTCACGGCCTCGAGATCGAGGCTCTTGAACTCCTCCGCATAATCGAATCCCTCCTCCATCGGGGTCGTGAGGGGAGACTGCTGGTTGAGCAGTTTGAGATTGAGCTGATTAGGCCACCACGTGGAGTTCATCGAAGCTCCTGTGATGGTTTTCTTGCTGGTTGCGCCCGAAAAGGGACACATGGATTCGTTAGATGGAGTGCTCATGAGTGGGATGGGGAAATGGTTATTCACATGAAGATAACCCGCGGGAGAGCCATTGTTGCAATACTTGTTTCCTGTGATTACCATAGGCAGTCCCTATGGAAATGCACCAGCTCCGCTACGCCGTCGCCGTGGTGCGCGCGGGGAACTTCTCCCGGGCCGCCGAGCAGTGCCATGTCTCCCAGCCCTCGCTCAGCCAGCAGATCATGAAGCTGGAAGAGGAGCTCGGAGAGCGCCTCTTCGACCGCACGAAGCGCGAAGCGCGCCTGACGCGGCATGGAGAGGCTTTCCTGCAACGGGCCGTCCGGATCCTGGAAGAGGTCGATGCCGCCAAGAGGGAAGCCAACGACGCCAAGGATCTCCTCTCGGGAACCGTCACCCTCGGCGTGATCCCCACCGTCGCCCCCTATCTCCTTCCCGGCGTGATGGCAACCTTTGCTAAAAAGTATCCCGGGGTGGAAATGATCGTCCATGAGGAGCAGACGACGCGCCTTCTCAAGATGCTGCACGGGTACGAGATCGACCTCGCGCTGGCCAGCCTCCCCTTGGAGGGCGAACAATTGCAGATTCAGCCCCTCTTCACCGAGGAGCTTCTGCTGGCCCTTCCACCAAGCCACCCGCTGAGCCGAAAGGCCGTCGTCCCCGACTCCGAACTCGAGCAGGAACACCTCATCGTCATGAAGGAGGGGCATTGCCTGGGAGACCAGGTGCTCAGCTTCTGCAACCGCCGTCAGGTCCGCCCGAAGATCAGTTTCCGAAGCGCACAGTTGGAGACCATCCTGGCTCTGGTCACCGCCGGGATGGGGATGTCGCTGATTCCCGCCATGGCTGTGAGCGGCGGGAAAAAACACCTTCCCGTCCTACGCTCCCTCGGTCCCCGAAAGCCGGTGCGGAGCATCGTCGCCGCCTGGCCGAAGCATCGCCCCCTGGGGAGAGCCGCCGGGGCGTTTCACAAGGTTCTTCTCTCTTACCTCCAGAGCACGGGAGGGAAACGCTCGTGAGCGCTTCAGCCGAACTCGATCACCTGCTGCTTGATCCCTCGCCAGTGCTGGCGTTGGCGCCGATGCAGGATGTGACCGACCTGCCGTTCTGGAAGCTGATGACCCGTTACGGCGGCGCGGACCTCTACTACACCGAATACTTCCGGGTCTATCCGACCTCGCTGCTCGACAGACCGATCCTCGCCTCGATCACGGATAACCCCACCGGCCGCCCGGTCATCGCGCAGATGATCGGCAACGACATCCCATCCCTCGTGCGAACCGCCAAGGAACTTCAGCAATACCCCGTCGCCGCGATCGATCTGAATCTCGGCTGTCCGGCGCCCGTCGTGTACCGCAAGTGCGCCGGGGGGGGGCTGCTGCGCGATCTCCCCAGGATCGACTCCATCCTCGGCGCGCTCCGGGCGTCCATTGCCGGAAAGTTCACGGTCAAGACCCGCCTCGGCTTCGATGACGAGGCGGCCATCGAGGCGCTCCTGCCGCTCTTCGCGAAACACGCCGTCGACTTGGTGACCCTGCACGGGCGCACCGTGCTGCAGATGTACCGCGGCGGCATCCGCCACGATCTCATCCGGATGGCTGCGGAGTCACTCCCCTGTCCCGTCCTCGCCAACGGGAACGTCTCCACCCCAGCCGACGCGGAGGCCGTTCTCCGTGAAACAGGTGCGCGCGGCCTGATGATCGGCCGAGGCGCGGTGCGCAACCCGTGGATCTTTTCCCAGTTCCGGGAGTATCTGGCGGGCAAACCGATCACCCTGCCGGCGGGTCGGGATGTCCTCTCCTACATTCACGATCTCTATGAGGCCGTCTGCGATCGGGGCATTCCCGATCCCAAAGGGGCACAGAAGATCAAAAAATACTCCAACTTCATCGGCGAGGGAATCAGCCCCGAATTCCTGCACGCCGTACGGCGAGTCTCCACCAAGGCTGATTTCTTCTCCCTCTGTCGGGAACACCTCGACCATGATAAGCCGATGCCTTTGGATCCGGCATCGGCAGGCTTTTAGGAGAAAGGAAACCCGATCCAGAAATCAAGAGATGCAGACCCCGACGACTTGGTGGATAATTAAATCTCAGTAATTCACCTCCTGATTTCCTGAGTTCCATATTCATCTACTTCCCCAACAGTCCCGCAACCTAAACCTTTCAGCATTGACAGCACTTTCCTCCCGGAAAGCAGTGCTGCCCCGTTGGGGCTGCCTACGGCAGTCTACCGCGTCGCTTCCCAGTTCCTTGGTTCAGCCTAAACACCTCTTTATCCCCGCATGTTCGAAATTAAACGCCGCGAAAAAATGGTCGAGCGCGCCCTCCTGGTCGGCGCCTACACGGCAACCGACGAGAAGGAGGATGCCGATGACCTGCTCAACGAGCTCGGGGAACTGGTTCGCACGCTCGGGATTCCGGTGATCGAGAAGCTGCTGATCTACAACCGTGAACCTCAGGCCCGCCTCTTTGTGGGATCGGGCAAAGCGGAGGAGGTCTGCGAGCGGGCCCGTGAACTCTCGTGCGACGTGATCATCTTCGACAACCAGCTCTCCCCCGCACAGCAGCGCAACTGGGAGGAGCTCGCCAAGATCACCGTGATCGACCGCCAGGAGATCATCCTCGATATCTTCGGCTCACGCGCCCAGACCCGCGAGGCCAAGATCCAGGTCGATCTCGCCCGTATGTCCTATTCGCTGCCGCGCCTCACGCGCGCGTGGAGCCACCTTGGCAAGCAGGGCGGCGGCATCGGCTCGAAGGGCGAGGGCGAGAGCCAGCTGGAGCAGGACAAGCGGAAGATCCGCGGCCAGATGGATCGCCTGAAGCGCGACCTCGTGGAGGTTCGCCGGAACCGCGCCAACCAGCGCAAGGACCGCAAGCGCGCGCCCGTCCCGAATGTCGCGATTGTCGGCTACACGAACGCAGGCAAGTCCTCCCTCCTGCGGCGACTCACGGGCGCGAACGTCCTCGTCGAGGATGCCCTCTTCGCCACGCTCGACACGACCACCCGCAAGATCGACCTGCCGAACAAGCAACCGCTCCTGATGACCGATACCGTGGGCTTCATCCGCAAGCTCCCCCACCAGTTGGTCGAGTCCTTCAACGCAACGCTGGAGGAGGCCGTCATGGCCGACTTCCTCGTCCACCTTCTGGACGCCTCCCATCCGCGCGTTCTCGAGTTTTACAACACGACGATGAAGGTCCTCACCGATCTGGGCGCCGACACCAAGAAGACCATCACGGTCTTCAACAAGATCGACCGCGTCGAGGATCCGATGACCAAGGCGATGCTGAGGAACGCCCATCCCGACGCTCTTTTTATCTCGGTCCACTCGGGCGAGGGGCTCGACACGCTGGTGCGGCATCTCGGCGATCTCGTCGGCGACGGAAACAAGGAGATCGAACTGCTTCTCCCTCACGACCGCACGGATCTCTTGGCGCGCCTCCACCGCGAGGGAGTCGTGCACGCAACCGACTACGAAGAGGATGCCATCCGGATCCGCGCAACCGTTCCCGAACGTTTCCGCGAAACGCTGACCCCGTTCGTTGCCGCGTGAGCGAAAGCATCTTTCCTGCTTTCCCAAGACACTACTCCTCGTGATAGCGTGAATGTTCCATGAGCGACGATTCCACAGCACCAGCAGATCTTTCCAACATCGGGATCGACCTCACCCAGATGTTCCGTCCTGCCTGGACGACCGAGACAACCGACACCTCCGCACGCCTTGCGGCCAAGTTCGACGAAGGGGACCGCCCCGTGCGTCGCGGCGGAGATCGGGGAAGGGACCGTCATCAAGGCCGTGATGCCCGTGGCCCCCGCCCCGATCGCGGCGCAGGTGGATTCGGAGGCCAAGGTCGTCAAGGCGGCCCCCGTCCTGAAGGACGGAGTGGTGACCCCGGCCAGGGAGCAAGAAGCGGAGGCCCACGACGCGAAGGCCGCCCGGAGGGACGTTCTGGAGGACGCGACCGCAATGACCGCGGCGGATCACGTGATGAGCGCCGCCCGGAACCGGTGGCCAAGCCCCTCCTCGAGGGATGGAAGCTCCAGCTGGTTCCCGAGGCTCCGGCTATCGAAGGGATCGCCAAGCAGATCCGCTCACGCGCCAAGGCCTACCCTCTCTTCGAGTTGGCACGACTCATCGTGCAGCTTTCCGATCGCTACAGCGTGAAGCTGGAAGCGGAGCCCGAGAAGACCACCGAACTCTTCCGCGCGAAACTCGACGACTCCGTTTGGACCTCCCGCAAGGAAGCGGTGAACCATCTCCTCGCCAAGCATCTCGGAAAATTCTACCGCAGTTCCTCCGTCACGACCGAGGCTCCCAAGGGAGCGTTTGCGGTGGTGGCCCAGTGCGGCATGAGCGGCGTCCTGCTCGGCCCTCCGAATCATCACGAGTACACGACCCGCCTGATCGCCCTCCACGCCTCGCGGTTCAAGAACATGCCGTTCGAGGTCTACAAATCACGCATCCGCATGATGCGCGACGAGACGCTGATCGAGCAGTGGAAGACCGAGCAATCCACCAAGACCATCTACATACCCCTCACCCCGGGTGAGGTCGTTGCAGAGGAGATCACGGCGGCAGCTCCCGACATCCTTCCGACGGAGGTCACCGAAGTCACCGAGGAGACAGTCATCGCGGAAAGCGTTGTGGCAGAGACTGCCCCGGAAGCTGCCGAGGAAGCAGCCCCCGAGTCTTCCGCCCAATCTGCAGCGGAAACTCCTGATACCGCATCCGCTGACGAACCATCAGCCGATGCAGAGGCAAGCTCTCCTGACTCCCTCTCGGAAGAGGTGGCTCCCGAGAGCGCCTCGGAAGTTCTGGAGGGCCTTTCCCTGGAACAGGCTACCGCGCACTTCCTTGAGCACCATGCAGCAAACGAAGTGGAGTCCGTCGGCAAGGAAATCACGCTCGAGGGCCGCGTTGCGCTCCACGGATCCACCCCCCTGCTCCGCGAACTCCTGCTGAAGAACCTCCAGGAGATGGACCGCTTCCCCCTTCCGCTCGCGCAGGTTGTCGGCAAGGAACTGACCAACCGCGGCCTCCAGCTCTTCAAGTCCCACAAGAAGATCATCAATGTCTCCGTGGCGCGACCACGCTACCTGGACCGCGAGACCTCCGTCATCGCCGAGGGATTCCGTTCCATCCTCGAGTACCTCGAGGCTCATCCCAAGCAGCACCGCGACAAGCAGTGGGCGGCATTGCTCGCTCTCCGGACCGAGACCGCCGAAACACCTGTCGTTGAAGCGGCGGAAGCAACCGAAGGCTCCGAGGCGCCGCAGCCCGCCACCACTCCTGACGAAGAGACGCTCAAAAAACGGGAGCAGGCTCTCGGGGCCGACCTCCTCTGGCTCCTCCATCAGGGCCATGTGATTGACTTCGCGATGGGGAACCTGCAGGCGGCGACCCGCCCCGCACCGAAGCAACTTTCCAAGAAAGAGGCGGCAGCCGCAGCGGCTGCAGCCGGTTCGGAAGCTAGCGCCACGCAAGATGTGGAAAGTGCGGATAGCGTCGAAGGCGCTGGAGAGTCCTCAGAGGAAGAAGTGCTCGTCAGCGAGGAAGAGCCTGCGGTCCCTGTCGCAGAGGTCGCAGACGTCCCAGATGTCACGGTTTTGACCTCGGCAGAAATAGCAGTAGCGGAGCCTCTCCCAGAGACAGCTAAGGAGTAAAAGGTGACGGTTCAGCCCCCGATCTCGGGAGCAGGTCTCTACGAGTCGCCCAAGCTCCTCGGGGAATACCTCCTCCTCCACTACGGAGGAGCTGCGGAGCTGCGTCACCCTGCCCTGCCCGTCGACTCATCGATCTTGGACATCCCCTTCCCCGTGCGGTGCGTTCGGGAGTTGCTCGATCTCTCCCTGCTCCCGCCCGACGCCAGAGCTCTGGAGGTCGGATGCTCCGTCGGAGCCTCCGCTTTTGAGCTGGCCCGCACCTGCAGCCGCGTGGAGGCCAGCGACTATTCCCAGTCCTTCATCACCGCCGCGCAGACCCTCGCGCGGGATGGCTCCCACGCCGCGAGCCGTATCGTGGAGGGTGTCATCACAGCCCCCTTTGAAACCCTCGTACCCTGTGAGATCGACCGCGACCGCGTCTCCTTCTCCGTGCAGGATGCAACCAACCTGCCCCCCTCGACCGGCGCTCATGATGTCGTGCTGGCGGCGAACCTGATCTGCCGACTTCCCGATCCCGAGGCTTTCCTCAGCCGCGTTGCCTCCTTGGTCAAGCCCGGCGGCCAGCTCCTCCTTACCACCCCCTTCACGTGGCTGGAGGAGTACACGCCCAGCGATCGTTGGATCGGAGGCATCGATCCCGAGCGACGGAGCGAAGAGGAACTCACTCGCCGGCTTTCCGGAGAGTTTCGGTTGCACCGGCGCCGTGATCTGCCATTTCTGATCCGTGAGCATGAACGCAAATACCAACTCGGCATCGCACTCGGCACCTGCTGGATCAGGCGCTGATCTGCCCACGGATCCGCTTGATCCCGTTGACTGGGAGGCCCGCTATGTGGCCGGGGATACCCCTTGGGACAAGGGATTCGCGGCGCCGGCGTTGACGGCCTTTATTCCCACTCATCCGATTCAGGGGGAGGTGCTCGTGCCGGGGTCGGGGCCAGGCCACGATGTGCGGGCCTTGGCCGCAAGCGATGAGAAAGCGAGGGTGACCGGACTCGATCTCTCCCCCAGCGCCATCGCTTTGGCCAAGTCTTTCCAGACGGCAAGTGATGAACGCTATGAGCGGGGCGATCTTTTTGATCTTCCGGCATCGTGGATCGGCCGCTTCGACTGGGTCGTGGAGCATACTTGTTTCTGTGCCATTCCACCCGCTCTCAGACCGGAGTACGTACGGGCGATCTCCAGAGCCCTAAAGCCAGGCGGGCACTATCTCGGGATATTTTTCATGAATCCCGAGACACTGGAGGGACCTCCCCACGGAACGACCCGCGAGGAAATTGCCTCCCTCTTTGATCCTTGCCTCGAGCTGCTCGAGGAATGGAATCCCGCCGAGGCTTTCGAAGGGCGCGAGGGCCAGGAGCTCTGTCAGCTGAGACGAAGGAGGCTGTTAGACTGTTAGGAGGGATTTATGCGAGACCACAGAAAACTACGGGCATTCGTCATGGCCGATGAACTCGCCATCCAGATCTATCAACTGACGCAAAAGTTCCCGAAGGAAGAAATGTATGGTCTCACATCCCAGATGCGCAGAGCTGCAGTTTCAGTTCCCTCAAATATCGTGGAAGGATGCACCCGCGAAGGTGAAGTGGAATACCTCCGCTTTCTTGAGATCGCATTCGGCTCGTTGCGGGAGCTGCACTACCAACTAAGTCTGGCAAATAGGCTCGGGTATTGTAATCCGACCATCTTTCTCGCATGTGATGCAAAAAGTGAGGAAACAGGAAAGGTGCTCGCTGCACTGATCCGTTCGATCTGCAAAACCTAACAGTCTAACAGACTACAACCTAATAGCCTCACTTCCCCCCATGAGCGACTGCTGCCACCACCGCGCTCCGGCGAGCAAATCCACTCCCCATCCGGCTCCAGAGGGCTCTCTTTACACCTGCCCGATGCACCCTGAGATTCTGCGGGACAAGCCGGGCGACTGCCCTAAGTGCGGGATGGCTCTCGAGCCCCTGCTTCCCGATGCGGGAGAAGATGAAGAGAACCGTCTTCTTTCGCGCAGGTTCCTGCTTGCAGTGATTCTCGGGATTCCAGTTGTCGTGCTGGCCATGGCTCCGATGGTCGGCATCAGCTTTCCGGATGCCGGATGGCGAGGCTGGCTGGAGTGCCTGCTTTCTCTTCCGGTGCTTTTCTGGTGCGGCGCAACCATCTGGATGAAGGGGATGCGCTCTTTTGCCAGCGGCCACCTGAACATGTTCTCTCTTATCACGCTCGGGACCGGAGCGGCTTTTCTTTACAGCGTGACTGTCCTGCTCTTCGGCACGCGCTTCGCGACCGGCGCATCCTCCGACGACCTCTACTTTGAAGCAGCGACCGTCATTATGGCCCTGGTTCTCATGGGCCAGTGGCTAGAAGCAAAGGGGCGCACGAAGGCTGGCACGGCATTGCGCGAACTCCTGGATCTGACGCCTCCCACTGCTCTCCTCATCGGCAAGGAGGGAGTGACGGATCACAGGATTCCCGTGGGAGAGCTCAAGGAGGGAGACCTCGTAAGGCTTCTTCCCGGGGAGAAGATCCCCGCGGACGGCGTGGTGACGGAGGGATGGAGTTCGGTGGACGAGTCGATGCTCACCGGAGAACCCCTCCCCGCGGAAAAGTCAGCCGGCTCAACCGTCGCGGCCGGAACACTCAATGCCTCCGGATCGCTTGTGGTCCGCGTCACCGGAACCGGGGCCAAGACGGCGCTCTCGCAAATCATCAGCCTCGTGGCCCAGGCCCAGAGGAGTCAGGCACCCATCCAACAACTGGCCGATCGAGTCGCCTCGGTCTTCGTCCCGATCGTGATCGGCATCAGCATCGT
>Ga0304729_1002062_pt1 | contig 12482 bp, 11 predicted proteins | sample C_131016_MF_Meta_FD_190475 | JGI IMG/M metagenome (GOLD analysis project Ga0304729, IMG submission 190475) | Freshwater microbial communities from Lake Croche, Canada to study carbon cycling - C_131016_MF_MetaG (v2) (version 2) | ecosystem: Environmental > Aquatic > Freshwater > Lake | place... | reverse complement strand
ACCCTCCTTGACGAGCTGGCCTAATGAGCTGGCGAGCATTTCAACGATTGCAGGCGCTAATCCCTCCGAAGGCTCATCCATCAGCAATAAGGTTGGATTAGTGAGCAGTGCGCGGCCAATGGCTAGCATCTGCTGTTCACCGCCGGAGAGCATCGCTCCGCCATTCTTCTTTCGCTCCGCTAACCGTGGGAAGAGTTCATAGATGCGCTTTGCACTCCATTGCGCGTTGCGCTTCTCGACCATCTTTAGATGTTCATCAACTGTCAGAGACGGGAATACTCGACGTCCTTGAGGCACGTAGGCAATTCCCAGACGTGCAATTTGATAAGGGGCTAGACCGTTAAGTTTCTTCTTGTCATATTCAATCGTTCCACCCGTAATAGGAAGAAGCCCCATAATTGCCTGTGCCAGAGTGCTCTTTCCCATTCCATTGCGTCCCATGAGCGCAATCGGCTCATGACCAATCGCAAGCGAAATACCGTGAAGCACCTTGACGTGTCCATAACCGGCCTCTACACCGTTGAGAATCAAATCACTCATGGCCATGTCCTAGATAGAGATCTCGTACCGCACTGGAATTACGAATTTCATCGGGTGTGCCTTGGATAAACATGTTGCCATCGTGCATAACAATTACTCGATCTGCAACAGCTAGCGCAACCGCCATATCGTGTTCAATCAGAAGTAATGAAATATCTTTATCGAGACCGCGTAAAAGTTCGATCAACTTTCCTCGTTCGCTGGGTGAGATACCTGCTGCGGGTTCGTCGAGCATAAGCAGCTTAGGATTGAGTGCTAGGGCCATCGCAACCTCAAGTTGTCGGGTTTCGCCATGGGAAAACTCCGAAACGCGAACATCGGCCTTGTGAAGAAGATCTACTTTAGTAAGAGCTTTGGTAGTTTCATCGACGAGAGCAGCATCCTTGGTTGGATTAGCAAAAATTGATTTTCGGGTAGCGCCATTGGTTTTATGAAGCGCGACAAATAGATTCTCACGTGCGGTTAATCCTGCAAAGAGTTTAGAAGTTTGAAAGGTACGGGCCAGACCCATGCCGGCGCGCTTGCTCGGCGCCTGCTTGCTGACATCTTCGCCAAAGATAGAGACCGAACCACTTGTAAGTGGATACGAACCAGCGATCAAATTAAAGAGCGTTGACTTTCCTGCGCCATTGGTTCCGATAATTGTTAATCGCTCTCCGTGTCTGACATCAAAAGAGATGTCAGACACGGCGCGAATTCCACCAAAATTGCGCGACACATTGCGCAGGCTCAGTGCCGCGCTCTTATCGGTGGAGGTTGTCATTCTGTTAGCTCTTTACTTCACATCTGCACAGCTGTTTACACGGCCGTACACCTTGGTGCCCTGAGCTACGTTGTCGAAGCGCTTGATGTTCTTAGTGGTGAGACCACCCTTGCCATCAGATACGACTTGGTAGATGAAGGTTGAAGTGATCGCGTTGCGGTTCTTATCCATTGAAAGTGGGCCGGTTGGGGTGTTCCACTTCAAAGTGCTAAGAGCAGCGCGAAGCGCCTTCTGGCTATTTGAAGTATCGCCCTTTACAGCCTTCAAACCAGCAAGCAATGACTTGAAGCTGTTGTAGTAAAGGATTGCGAAGATTGATGGTGAAGGATATGCATCCTTGACCATTGCATAATCTGCAACGAACTTATCCCATGTAGCAGAGTGATAATCAGCTGGTGGTACTGGACCAGCAGCGATTGTTCCCTTAGCAGCGTCTTGGATATCAGCCTTTGCAGCAAGTACTGAGGCGTCAACAAGGATGGTTCCGCCGATAAGAGGCTTCTTCACTCCGTTTTGAGTAGCTGTTGTCAAGAAGTTAACAGCGTCAGATCCACCGACACCTGCGTAGATTGCATCGATTCCTGCTGGAATACCTGCAACAACAGATGAGTAGTCCTTTGTACCAAGTGCAGGCCATTGCGCCTTCACGATGGTTCCGCCAGCCTTACAGAATCCGGCAGCAAAGCCACCGAAGTTTGCATATGGGAATGAGTAGTCATCAGCCAATGATGCGATCTTCTTATAACCCATCTTTACAGCCTCTTCTCCAAGACCACCGTTCCACTGTGCGGCATCGCCGTGGAAGCGGAAGAAGTTTGGAGCCTTAACTGTCAATGTAGCTTCTGAAGCCGAAGAAGATGAGTTAACAAAAGTTACAGTTGGAACGGTCTTTGCGTAGTTCGCAATGGCCACACCTTCGTCTCCTGAAAGCGGTCCGAAGACGATATCCACCTTATCTTTTTCAACTAGCTTCTTTGCCTTAGTAACAGCTGTTGCAGCTGTTGCATCAGTTGCTTCTTCGATGAGGACGATCTTGCGACCGTTAATTGCTCCACCGAACTCCTTGATCGCCATGTTGACGCCACGAGTTCCATCTGGAGCAGGACCAGCGAAGGGTCCGATTGTTGCGTTGAGGTAGCCAATCTTGATTGGCGTAGATGCAGCAGAACTTGATGGCACAGCCACAAAGGATGCGGCTGCAATTGCAGCGCCACTCAAGATTGCTAGCGCTTGGATGCGCTTCTTAATCATGTTCACTCCACTTCATTCTTCGGGCTGAGGCCATCTCTTCCCGATTTATTTCCACTACCTTGTGAGTAGTAGAAAATTTTTCTATCTCGCCCTTTAGCGAGCTAGAAAGCTAGGTTTACTTCGTGCTCGCCGCGCTGGCGAGTTTTTTATTACGACGCTTTCGCATCTGCTCCCCAATTCCCATCAGCCCTTGTGGGGCAATAAGGAGAATGAGGATGAAGAGCGCGCCTTCGGCAGCGACGTAATATTTTGTATAGTCCTGGATGATGGATTCGAATACTGCGATAACGGCAGCTCCGAGATAACTGCCACCCAGATAAGAGGCGCCACCAACGACGACCACAATCAAGAGATCGATGGAGCGAGCTAGTCCGACGCTGTCCGGTGAGACTGCTTGATAGTAGAAGAGTCCGATAACTCCACCGACCGATGCAATAAAGGAGGCCCAGACAAAGGCAGCTAAGCGAAGTTTGTTATTGCTGTAACCGAGTGAAGTGGTTCGAGCAGAATTGTCTCTGATGCCATTGAGAGCTAACCCAAAGTTTGAGTTTTGCAGACGCAAGCAAGCTGCAAAGATCAGAATATTTATGATCAGGCACAGGTAATAGAACGTATTTCGAGCCGTGATATCAATCCCGAATATCTTCGGTGGCGCGACCGAGTTGATACCCGTGTGCCCGCCAGTTACCGATTCGCCTGCAAGAGTGAGGGAATAAAGTCCGAGTGCCAGGGCCAGGCTCAGCATAAGGAAGTAGACCGCTTCGGTCTTGAGCGCAATCCATCCAATGATTACGCCAGAGAGGGTTCCGACAATGAGCCCCAATGGAATGGAAATTCCATAGGAGACGCCATGTTTGATGGTCAGAATTGCGATGGTGTAACTGGTCATGCCGGAGAAGAAGAGCTGGCCGAGCGACATCAAACCAAGATTTCGATTGAGATAGGCCATGGAAAGCGCGACTAAACCAATCCATAAGGTGCGAGTACCGCCATTTGTTACCCAGAAAGTTGAATCAGGAACGATGTACGGAAAGGCAATGGCAAGTACAACAAGCACGCTAAAAAGAGTTCTGCGGCGGTTCATAGTTTGCGCCCCAAAATTCCTTGCGGTCTAAAGGCAAGCACGAGAATCATCAAGATAAAGACGATAGCGCCGCTTAGAGTCGGGGCATATCCAGTGGCTAGTTGCCCGACTACGCCGACAATGAGTGAACCGAGCGCGGCGCCTCCGACTGATCCAAGGCCACCAATGATTACAACTTGAAGGGAGAAGAGTAAGAAATCTCCATCCGTTCCCATTCCATAAGCGATGTATGTTCCACCAACCGCACCAGCGAAACCAACTAGCGCGCATCCGAGCGCAATCACCAAGGTAAAGACTTTCTGCACGTCGATTCCCAAAGCAGAGACCATCATTGTGTCATCCACGCCGGCGCGGATAATGGAACCAAACTTTGTTTTGCTGATAAGCAGCCATAAGCCGAGTCCAATAACAATCGCGAATAGAAAGAAAATAAGTTTGAACTTGGGGAAGTTGACTTCCACCCCAGGAATTGCAACGACTCCTCGCAGTGGAGTCGGAACACTTATTTGATAAGCATCTCCTCCAAATAAGGCAAGCATTAATTGTTGGAGGATTAGCGAAATTCCTAATGTAATGAGAGCAACTCTCAACTCTTCATACTGGAAACGACGAAGCAGGATGATGTAAATAATTGTTCCTGCTACCGCCATAAAGATTGCTGAGATCAGAGCCCCCAGCGCCCAATTATGAACCTTGTCCATGATGGTCCAAGAAAAATATGCAGCGAATAGGTAGTAACCACCATGCGCCAGATTGATTACTCGCATCAATCCAAAAATCAGAGTAAGGCCACTTGCAACTAGGAAGAAGACACCTGCGAGAGTCACGCCGTTGAGAAGCGTGAAGACAAATTGGCTCACGGCTCTCCTCTCCCAAAGTGGCATTCGACCTTGTATCTAAGGTTGTATACAAGTAGATAGGAAAGCCTTGGTCAATAGCCAGGCAGGGGTTTTTTATAACAAAAAAGAGATAAAGCTGGGGTTTGGCAGGGGTTAAAACTGGCCCAAGAATGGGGCGGCGGCTCGGACGATTTCGAGCATATTTGAGCGCAGGTGGGTGATGTGCTCGTTTACGCCCTTGCTAATTGCCTTGATGTCCTTATCGACGATGGCATTGGCAAGGTCTACGTGCTCCTGTGAGCACGAAAATAGATTGTCGGTGGATTGTGGCGAGCGCGCCCAGAATCGCTGAATCCGGCGTCGAGTCATTCGAGCAGCTTCGGAGATGATCGGATTATCTGCAGCTGCCATAACAGTTTCGTGGAAGACGCTATCGGATTTAGTCCACGCGCTCTTATCCCCTGCCTTGCCGGCGGCAATCATCTCTTTTGTCGCCTTTTTAATCAGATCTGATTGAGCCTTATCAATGCGCTCGGATGCTTTGCTAAAAATGTAGGAATCGCAAATGATGAGAAAGTCGCAAGCATCATGGACCTCTTTCTCGGTCAGCATCGCAACAGTAAAACGACCAGCATCACCCCGTTGAACTAGGCCTTCGGTCTCTAACCGGCGGAGCGCCTCCCGAACAGGCGTGCGAGAAATACCAAGTTGAGCGGCAAGTTTATTTTCAGAGAGCTGACTGTTTGTAGGAATCGCGAATGAGGTAATCGATTTAACTATCCATTCATAGGCGTCATCGCTCATTGAATCAGAGGTGCGCTCGAATGCGAGCCCATTCTCTTTACTTGCCATGAGTCAACCTTTCGAGCCTAGGGTCATACTGTTCGGGGTAAAACCCTAGCGCACGAGGTTACTTTTTCGTCAAACGCGATTGATAAATTCCCGATTCTGTACCTTTACCGGGACTTTCATGAGTTCGAGTATGCCTTTCGCCACATGCTCGCTATAACGTCGGAAGGCTTCCTCGCCCTTCTCTTTAGTCGCTCTCATGGGGTTGCCGATAATTCCATTCTCCACAAATTCGTGGTGATCCATCGGGAATTGAAAGTACTGATAACCATCAAACTCAACATCTGGCATGCCATCATGCTTTCCAAATGTCTTAGGTAGGAATTCAGGGGTATGCGCTCGAGTGTCGACCGCACGCTCCATACGCACCAAGTCAGAGTTCCAGGCCATATCTTGGGAGGTCTCAAGCTCAGAGGAGTGCCAACCAGGTGTCTCTTCGGGTGGATTCTCCATGAGCCCAGCCAAGATTCCTGTATAGCGTTCCATGTACGGCTTCACAAAACCTATGAGGGCATTTGTTTCATAGCGAAGTTTGCGGAGAACGGGATCGACCACCTTGATATTTGAACCATGACCATTCACGAAGATGATGCGGTTAAAGCCATGATGAATCAAGCTGCGGGCTACGTCATACATCAAGGCATTTAGAGTCTCAGCGCGAACCGTAATTGTTCCGCGTCCTTGACCAGCGCCGTACATGTGTTGTGGTGAATATCCGGTCCAGATTGGCGGAGTGTGGAAGACGCCTATCGCCTCTGAAGCGCGTGCCGCAACTTCAATTGCGGTAATGGTGTCTGTATAGAGCGGCAGGTGTGGACCATGTTGTTCAGTACTTGCCATAGGTACAAGCACAACATCCTTCTCTTTCAAATACTCATTGATATCTACATACGATAGGTCGGCAATATTCCATGAGCGAAATTTTGCACGAAAGGCTTCGTCGCCTTTAGTGAGGTGAGGCGTTGCCTTACGTTGAGGTGTTGCGTAGTCCATTTATTTTCCTATCTTTTTTAGTTGCGAGTTTTGGTCTCTTGCTTGAGAAGTGAGATAAAGCGTTGTGCAGTTGCTACACCGAATTCACGCGAGTTGACGTGCATCGGCAATTTCTCTACCCAGATATCTTTTCGGGTCTTTTCAATGAGTCGATCTTCGAATTTCTGATCTGCTGCTCGGTCCCAGAAAACTCCATCGGGAACGTTCGGGATGGAATATCCCTCTGTCGGAATAATTATTTCGATGGGTCCAGTGGATTGATTTGCGCAATCAGCTAGGTATTCAGCGACTGTCAGCATCTCATCGGAGTTAAGTCGAACTAATGCAAATTCAGGGTTGTGGTCATAGATCGGACGGGACTTATATTCATCAGGGAACGATGAAGTATGAAAGACCATGAAATCCACGCAACCTGTAACCATGAGTTGGGGAATACCGAGGGCGCCAACTCGGCGCATTCGTCGCTCTCCCCCATTGTGAATACCACCGATTAATTTTCCGACAAGTTCACTCGGGGTTAAATCAATGACTCCAACAAATTGTCCTGCTTCGGCAAGTTCTTCCATCGCAGGTCCACCCACGCCATTGGCGTGGAAGGTAATGACTTCGTATCCATGTTTTTCTAGCTCTTCTTGAATAGCCATGGTGGAGGTCGTGGTGTTACCCAACATCGTGACTGCCACATATTTCTTATCCGGACCTGGCGGTGTGAGCACGTGGCCGTGCTTCACCATTCCTGCCATTGCGGCAACGGCATTGTCATAAATAGTTTCAGAAATATTGTTGAGGCCAAGAATGTCGATCACGGTATGCATCACCAACATATCGCTGGTACCGACGAGCGGCCCAAACTCATGTCGGCCGGAGGCAATTGGTGAAAGAACAATCTTGGGAACACCAATCGGGAGTTGCATTAAGGCACCAGCTGACATAACAGAGCCCTCGGCGCCACCCATTCCGATAGCGCCGAGGACTTCACCTCTGTCGTACAACTGCTTTACTTTTGCGATAACGAAGGTGCGCATCCGTTCGACCGCACGCCCACGTGTTCCAGAATTCTGAAGTTCGTGAAGGGTGATGCCACCAAATTCAGCCAGATCCGCATGGCTGATATCCGGAACAATCCCTAGCGGTTCACCCAGAATTCCAGTATCAATAACAGTTGTAGGAATACCTAGCCGGTTCAAACCATCCCGAATATAGGCAGCTTCAACACCTTTGGTATCGAGAGTGGCGATGATAAGTACAGACTTGCTCATGCCACTCCCTTCACTTTTCCTACAATCTCAATCGATACTCAATAAATCATTTAGATGAGAGGCAAAAGAGTCTTTGCGTTCTCTTCTACTAGCCAGTCGTAGTACTTCTCGGTCAAGATATTTGAACCATGATCGATGATGAACTTCAACTGTTCAGGAGAAATATCGACGTTAGAGAAATCGGTTTCGAGCGCATCTGGGTACTTATTTGCAGGTGTGCGATCGATAGGTGCCACGAACTCAGCAGTAAGTGCACCGTCGTAACCAATGCTCTTGAGTGTCTCAATAACTTTCTTCCAGTCGTAGTCGCCGTAGCCAGCAGGCATACGGTTATTTTCTGCGACGTGGAAATCTGTGAGGCGACCCTTGGTGCTACGAATAGCTTCATAAAGGTCAGCTTCTTCAATATTGATATGGAATGCATCGAGGCAGACTCCGCAATCTGGTCCAGTTGCTTCTGCAAGGGCCATCGCTTGTTCAGCGCGATTGAGGAAATATGTTTCGAAACGGTTGAGTGGCTCGATTGCAAGACGCACGCCAGCCTTTTGAGAGTGTTCGTAAATCTCTCGCATGCCTTCTACTGCCCATTTCCATTCTTCATCAGCTGTCGCATCTGCAACAACTTTTCCGACGGTGGCTGGAACGATTGTCATTTCATAGCCATCAAGTTCTTTGACCATGGTTATGCAATCTTTGACATATTTAACCGACATTGCGCGCTTGCCAGTATCAGCTGCGACTAGGTTGCGCTCTCCGAGCATCAAAGTTACAGAACCCCAGCACTTTAAGCCGTGATCATCAAGTAACTTCTTTGTATCTTTTGATCCATTCAAACCGAATTGCTCTGGCTCGCCAGAGATTTCGATTGACTTATAGCCGTACTTAGCGAGACGAGCAATCGTGGTCTTGATTGGCTCGGCGCGCATCCAGTTGTGCATTGAGAGGTGCATGATTCTCCTTTCGAAAAGAATCCATGTTTTATTCTGTTAACGCCTGTTCTTCGGTGGTCCAAATCCAAGTTTTCCTGGATTTAGGATTCCATCCGGATCCCACGCATCTTTTACTCGTTGGAGTAAATCAAAAGCTGCTCCATGCTGAATCCGCATGAATCGGCCAAGCTTTAATCCAACACCGTGATGTTCGTTAAGAGAACCCCCGTTGTCAATACTTGCTTGGATGGCAGCATCCCAAACACGGTCATGAAGCGCGATTGCCTCATCACTGTCGTCTGGGCCGTTATCAATATAGAAGCGGTCATAAATCATGCCGCCCCATGGGAACCAGTGTGAGAAGTGGGCGGAATAGCGTGCGCCATACTCTTTGAAGCCCTCTTCAATCGCCTTCTTCTTTGCCCAATAAATTTTCTCGAGATCTTCGAACCGAGCACAAGTGTCTGTTGTTCCAAAGATTTGTGGCGGCGCCGGTATGTTGCCGTGCTTAAATGGTTCGTACTTTCCATCCCACCACATCTGGCCAATTTCTGGGCCATATGACTTTCCGCCAACTGCCTCGCACAACTTGGCGATACCCTTCGATTCAAGTTCGGTGAGCTCCTTACTACCATCGCACATCACGACAATGAGCACGCCTTCAACGCCAAGGTTGAGCCAGCTAGAAAGTTTCGCGCTATCTGCTTCGTCGTAGAGGCGGATGACGGCTGGCCGATATCGGTCAACCATGATGCGACGTGCAGCTTCAATGCCCGCAGAAATATCCTTAAATCCATACGAGAGAAAGACCTGTGATTCAGGAAGCCGTTCAATACGCATTGCTGCCTTGGTAATAATTCCTAGCGTTCCTTCAGAACCAACAACGGTCTGAATAATTCCAGGACCTGATGCGTGGTTCGGGACCTTCATGGTTTCAATAAGTTTTCCTGGTGGGACTGCAAATTCAATTTGCAGAACGAGATCTTCAGCTTTTCCATACTTAGTAGAAACTACGCCAGAACCACGTGCTGCCAGGAATCCACCAAGGGTCGCACCGAAGTGAAACGAACCTGGATAGTGCGGCATGGTTAAGCCTTTTTTATTGAGAATCTCTTCTAACTCTGGACCCGTGATTCCTGCTTCTGCAGTAACGACCATGCTGGATTCATCGATATCAATAACTTTCTTAAGTCGGCAGAGATCCATAGCGATACCGCCATAAATTGCGAATGTTCCGCCTTGAGTTCCAGATCCACCACCGCGTGGAACAACTGGAATCTTGTACTCGCTAGCGATGCGAAGTACTTCCGCGACCTCTTCGGCAGTGCCTGGCTCTACATAAAGGTCGGCTGTTGGTACCGGCTTCTTGAGTTGGTTGAGATGCTGAGATATCCAGGACCAGTCTGACGATTGCTCATGGAGCAAAGCTGGGTCCGTGTTTACATGTTCTAGACCTACAACTGCAGCTATTTCGCGCTCGATCTGCTTGATCAAATAGCGTTCACGAACGCTCTGAGCCTCGTCCCAACCCACTATGTACTCCTTTTCGTATCCAACCTTGTATACAGGTCGAAACACTAGGGGCGTAGGTGGGGGGTGTCAAGCCTTGAATCTGGGCATTTTATAAAGTTGTTTCGAGATTAGCCCTTGCTCAGAATGCTCTTTATTGTCGGTATCGCCTTCATAACTGCGTTCCATACCCCAGCTCCACCATGAATTGCTCCTGGAACGATGGTCAGACTGCTCTTTCCCTTAAGTGCCTTCACTGCTTTATCAAGGTTCTTGGAATCTTGTGGGCTGACCGAGCAATCATCGCTGCCATGAAAGATAAAGAACGCAGGCAAGGGCTTAACCTTTTTTAGGTACGGATATAAACCGCCCGCTCTCATATTCACTTGTACCGCAGGATCGGTGATGTCACCAAACCACGGATGCATATTGCCCACAGCGACAGGAAATGGGTTCTTGCTCTGATCGCACGGGTACTTAGCGTTATTTGCGGGCATCTCGAAGAAATCAGCATTACCGAAGAGATCAATAACTAATGAGACTGCTGCGGAAACTTTGAGATTGGGGTCGGTCGGTGAATCAAATACCGTGCTCTGATCTCCGGTAATTGCAGCCATTAACGCAAGATACGAGCCAGCAGAGTCTCCCCCGGTTGCAAACTTCTTTGCATTGAAGCCGTACTTACTCGCATTTGCGCGCAGGTATCGAATCGCGCTCTTCGTATCCCGGCCAGCAGCAGGAAACATTGCCTCTTGCGCTAAACGATAATTGACCGAGGCAACCGCCATGCCATTCTTTATAAGTACTTCAAGAATCTTGGCGGGCTCATCAAATTTCATAAAATCTTCATCGCCAAAGACGAATCCCCCACCGTGAGTCCACACAATAAGCGGTGGATTGCTGACTCCTTTAGGCACATAAATATCTAATCGCTGACTCGCGGATTCTGATGCATAAACAACATTTTCAAATACTTTCATCGTCGCTAGCGCTTTAGCTGGCAGTTTGTACTTGGGCGTGTACTGAATCTCTGGAGTTGCATTCGTTCCACTCGTGTTCGACCCAGTGGTCCCTTGAGAAGGTGTTGGCTCAGGAACTGGTAGCGCATCTCCTTCAATCCACCACTTCTTCTCACCATTGATGAGTGTGCAGATTAAAGTCTTGCCGCTGTATTCACTGACTGTCTTGAAACCTTCTTCCGCTACTGGACATGTTCGACCAGGTGCTGCGGTGCCTTGGGGATAGCCGTCGTCGAGATTGGCAGCGGCTGATGGAGCAAGAAAAGAGAGAGCAACCCATGCAACTAAAGTTGAGGCGACTAGAGATTGTCGTTTCGAGCGCATGCTTTATCGTAGAACTCTTTTGCTGACAGCACCAGATAGTTGAGCAAAAGAGTGCGTTCCTAGTTGCTACTGCGGTACCAACTCTTCCAAATCAACCGATGGACCGGAATCTTGTAAGGAATTCTTCGAACAATTGGCAGTAATGGCACAAACATGAGCCCCACTGTGAGAACTCCCATGATCAGCATGATGATGGTGTCTGCATTCTCTGATGATTTGAATGGATCAATCTGGTACCAGAACGAGAATAGCCAGAGCCATGACTGTCCCGGCCATGAGCCGGTCTCATTCATGACGCCCCATTGATCTCCACCAAGATGTTGCTTCGCGGCTAGTGCGCCAAAATATCCATCGCTGTCCGCTAAGAAGAGCATCGGCTTGGTGAAGTTTGTCGGCAAGTTGGTATCACTCGTTGTCAGTGCGCCATCTAATCCACCGGATTGCGCCATGACGAGAAGCGACGAAATCATGACTGGTACTGGACCAAAAGTGCCAGCGGTATCAGAAACTTCGCTCTGGTTTGGCGATTTACTGAGCGCCGCTTCATAAGCAGTCGCCCACTTACTTTGCTGGTCGGCACTTGCAGCTTTCCATATCGCAACTGCATCCTTCGCAGCTTGATCAGAGTTCATGAGAAGTGGTTCGATCACAAATGCATGTGCGGGATTAATCGGAATTCGAACGCCTGCCCAATCCTGCAATTTAATTAATCCGAAGTGTTGTCCCTTAGCGGCGGCGTTGTATGGAGGGCCATATCCGGCCGATCCAGTCGAACCTGCAAGCTCCCCTGTCGCGACAAGTGCAAAGTCTGCTGGAGCAGAATTGGACCAGGATTTAAGTGTTACCGCTTTCTCATCCGGAGAGCTGAAAAGTGCTGCCAACCCCATCGCAAGAATTCCAACGACAACAATCGCAACCACTATCTCTTTGACGAGATCGTACGGCCGCATCGGGCCACTCCATTTTTTACTCGGATCTACTTTCAAGGTCTGGCTCATTTATGGCCTCCTTCAATGGTCGCATCATTATCAATAGGGGGAACAACACCCATTTTGCGAACGAGCAAGATATGCCATACGACAATTCCGCCTAGCGCTAATGGGAGCAACGAAACGTGAAGCAA
>Ga0304729_1002061_pt1 | contig 12483 bp, 7 predicted proteins | sample C_131016_MF_Meta_FD_190475 | JGI IMG/M metagenome (GOLD analysis project Ga0304729, IMG submission 190475) | Freshwater microbial communities from Lake Croche, Canada to study carbon cycling - C_131016_MF_MetaG (v2) (version 2) | ecosystem: Environmental > Aquatic > Freshwater > Lake | place... | reverse complement strand
TTAACAGGATGCCGGAGCGAAGCGACGGCTATCCTCTATCTTTTTAAAAAGATAGAGATGCAAGAACGAAGTGAGGTGATCCAAGCTTGCTTGAATTTGTGAAATAAAAAAAACCTACTATAAAAATAAGCTGAATTTTTTTGTTTAATCTCTATATATTAACCCTAGAAATCATTCTACATCCTCTTTTTTTCTTCATATAGAGATATTTCTTAGTACTTAAAAAACACCCGTAAAATTGAATCAAATTATAGAAATTATATTTTATAATAGATTGTATATCAATGTTTCAGTATAATAAACGGCAATTACTGATTTTAATCATAGAATAATTTTTTCTTAGGTTAGAGGGAAAGATATTTGAGTTAGATAATCCTCCTAATGCAAATTTTAACTCAATTTACTGATTTCATAAATATGTTGTTTTCCTCTAAACCAGGTTTCAATAACATATTTGATCATTACTTTTTTGAACAAAAGTATTATTTACATACTTCAGCTTCCGTTGAAAATTTCGCCAAATTATTGAATACTAACACTGATAAGTTAGATTATATTTCAAAAAAATATAATCTGTCTTCTTTTAATGAGCTCATTCAAAAAGCACGTTATGAGCATCTTTTGAAAGAATTTCAAAATCCTTTCAATGCTTCCCTTCCAATAGATTCTGTGATTAAATTAAGTGGATTTGATAACAATGAATCCTTTGTGAATTACGCTAAAGAAATACAACAAAATAACCTTAAAAGTATAAACCTATAATCATGTCAACGACCGTAAAGACAAAAAAATTAGACATATTTAACCTGTTTTACAGCGGTGCTGCCGTTGTAATCCTTATTGGTGTAATTGCCAAATTACTAGAGTGGCCAGCCCAGGATTTATTGATCACTGGTGGATTGGCCATTGAAGCAGTGGTATTTGGCGTTTCTGCTGTTAAATTTATTGATGTTGAAGTGAAGCAAGATGTAGCTACTGAAGCTACCTTATCCAAAGTGGCTGAAGGATTAGGTACCATTGCAGCCAATGCCAAAGCAGCAGCAGGCGAAACCTATATCAATATTCAAACAGGAAGTGAGAACACTGAAAATACTTCAGGTACAAGGGCTTCTAGTAATTCTGGTCCTGAAATAGCTACTTCCAATAGATTAGTTTCTGAAAAGAATGTTTCTATTGAAATCCATAATGCTGAAACAACTGCGCCTACCTTAGCTTCAACAAATATTCCAGCTTCTGCTCCAGTAACAGTTCAAGTTCAAGCAGCTCCAATTCCAATCCAATTGCCAAGCAATGCACATACTTTATGGCAATTAGAACAATTAGATATTTTGAGTTTGGCCAAGGATTTATTTTTTCAACCTAAATGGGACAATTTATCCTCTGAGGAGTATACTATCTTAAGTCAATTATTTAAACGTGTTTTTGACAAGAAACTTCCTAATAAAGAAGCTTTGCAATTTTTATTACAGTTCCCAGTTAAATTACCTATACCTGAAATAAATAAATTGACGATTGAAACAGCGCACAATTTAGATGCGTCTGAAATTGAGTTATTGTGTAAGGCGCTTACGATGATTGGGTTTAACAGTTTCTTTGAAAATTTTATTTTGGAAGCAAGTGGAGAATCCTATTTAATAAGACCTAAAAAAGCAGGAGATGTTCAAATTTATGGTGGAGAGGAAGATGTTGTCTTAGCTCATGCAAATACTTTCTTTGCTAAGGAATTAATAATAGGTCCACCTATTGAATGCTTGCAAAGCGCAATAAAGCTAAAAGGACAAACGCTATTAGAATTCTTTATTCAAAAGGTAGATATCAAAAAAGAGGATCAATTGGGTTCATTAATCAACTTGTTGCAATCGCAATCTGATGATTTGAAAAAGAAATTGTGGTCTAGATTTAAAAAGATCAAATATAACCAAGCAACTAGTGATGGTTATGCTTATTTAAAACTATTGGCTCAATCTGCTATTTCATTTAGTAATACCAGCATTGGGGCACAATTGTTTAATAGAATTATTGAAATTCAAATCAATGATAAGAAAACAATTACTTTGAATGATGTAGTCAATTTTAGTGCTGAAACTATTTATTTTGGTGCTAAAAATGAGTATAGTGTAAATCTAAAAGAATTGTTTGTTAATGGTGAATTAGAAAACTTAGGTTACACACAATCATTAATTGATAAACTTATTGCAGAAAATGTTGCCTCTAAAGCAAAATTAATGGAACTATTTAGTTTAGATGGGCAGGATTCTAAAAAAGAAGTGTTTGATAAATTAAACTATCATTTGGCTAAAAACAATACAAGCCCAAGTGGAGCGCAATTGGCCTTTGTATTATTATATAAACAATATCATAATTCTTAACTACTAGTATATGGCGGAAGGGCATGTAGACGTCAAAAGATACCAGATTATTAGTCTTTTGTACATTGTTTTTATTTGTTTCTCAGTAATCAATATCAAAATATCGGTATTGGATTCTAATATCTATACCATAAGGTCATTCCAGTCCTTGGACAAAGAAGAATTGAAAAAAGTAGACATTAGTAATAAGATTATTCAAGACAATATTGACTTAATAAACAAAAGCGAGAAGGCTCAATCCTATTTAAAAATACGAACAAGACTTTTAACAAGTAAATCCGTTGCTGAAAAGGTTTTAAGGCATGTGGATGAGGAGTTTGCTAAAAATAATACTACGCTGTCAAAGCAGTTCAATGGTAGAAATTTAATCGAGGAAATATTAAAGGGTACGCAGGGGATTTCTCTTTTGGAAAAGGATTTATTTGATTTATCTGAATACATAAAGAAGTCACCTTTTAAAATTCAAACTTCTTTAGACTCCTTAATTCCTATTAAAAGAGATGTAACAACCAATAAAGGCAAGATAGAAAAATGGGACTATTATTTATTCTTACACAAGCCTTCTGCGATTAGTTATATGCAATTGGAGCGTATCAGATTTTTGATTACAAAAACACAGTTATTGTATCAAGAAGCCGCTTTGGCTGAAATTGGTTACCAACCCACTTATTTCTCTCAGTTCAATCCTAAATTATATGTTTTAAAGGCAAGTGTAAAAGAATACAAAGAAGAAGAAATTATCAAGCCAGGTCAAAAAGTAATTAATATCAATGATCAAGTATTTGATGTCTTGTTCCAAAAGCTTTTAGCCTCTTTACATACAGAAAACATTTTTGTTGGATTGAGTAATACATTATTAGCTGATTTTGATTTCATGTTGGGTAAAGAATTTGATGTAGAAATAACACCCAATGTAAAAATTGTTAAAAATAACAATAACTACAGTGTCAATTTTAATAAAGTAGGAGATTACATGCTTCGTTTCTATGATATGAGAAAAGAAAAGAAAGTATTGTTTGAGAAAAAAATAATCGTAAATCCTATTCCTGATCCTATTGTAAAAGTAAAGGGGGATAATTTAAATAATTATCTGATTAGTGTTAAAAATTTATTGAGTGCAGAGCGGTTAGAAGCAAAACTAGAAATTAATAATTTGAATTTCTTCCCTGGCCGTATCAATAGTTTCAAGGTAATTCGCATTCACAATGGTAAAGAAGAAGAATCCGTGAATAATTATGGAGAACTTTTTCAGTCTCCAACACAAAAAGTATTGGCTGCGCTTAAGAAAAATGATTTAGTGATTTTTGATAATTTAAATATGTCTTTGGTAGATGGATCCACAAGAACTTCTGCTCCAATTATTTATAAAATTTCAGATTAAAAAGATTGAATAATAGTATGATGAATAGATCGAAATATATTAGAATAGCCTTGGTGACTATTGCATTGGTGGTATTGAACGCATTATCAATAGATAGTAGTGCTCAAGATACTATTGCAGGCAACTATGCAAACTTGGTAATAAAATCTGGCCTACATTTTATCAAAGAGTCGGTTACTGTAAAAGGAAAACTAGAAATTCAAGCGGGCGCAAAAATTGAATTCACCGATCCTGGTGTTTTGGTTTGCGAAGGAGAAGTTTTAATTAAAGGAGAAAGAAGTAATAAGATTGAAATTTACGGCAAATTAAAAAATGAGGGATTTGGATTAGTAATCAGAGGAATAGATTCTATTGCTACTAGTAAAGTACTAATTAGCAATACTATTTTTAAGGGTTTACAATTGCCCCTTTATTTTGACTTTGGATGGAAAAGAGCAGCGGTGAATATTGAAGACAATAATTTTATCAATAATGTTGGTAAAGTATCTGTAATACAAGTGCTTAATCCGCCTTTTAATTTCAATATGGATTCAAGTTCCATTGACTTTAAAATTAAACACAATTTATTTGCAGGAAACAGCGCTGCAATCTATTTCGAAGATTTAAAAAGTGACCACGTTAACATTGAAGTGACCAAGAATACTTTTTACGGCAATAATGTATATGGGTATAAGAATTACAATATATCCACCAATGTATTCTACGGAAGAATGGACCAGTTGTTTACCAGGTTTATTCCAGTGATTGAAAACAATAGCTTTGCCTTTAACTATTTGATAGATAATTTTACAGACACAGTGGTGCATGTAGCAAATTTTGGGGTGTATGGCACAGACAAACAAATCAATTTAAGAAATAATTATTTAGGTGCTAGTAACAAAGAACAAATTTTGAAAGGGATACATGATCAAGTACTCAATTACAATGCCCCTAAAGTAGAATTTGAACCTTTTTTGAATGTACCTGGACAAGATAATCCTTCACATATTTTTGCTATTAATAACTTAGATAATTCAGCCATACCAGATTCTTTAAAAATTCTAGATCCATTAAAAGGCTTTGTTTTAAAAGCCAATAATAATGTTGACTATTCAAAAGCGGTGCTTACTTATTCTTATTTTAAAGATGACAGCAGTTTGAAGAGAGTAGATACTGCGGTCACTTATGATAATCAACCCAATGGTTTAGAGACAAAGATTACTATTACAAAGACCTTAAATAGCGCTAAAAAAATCGGCTATTATAATTTAAGCAAAATCAGTAATAGCAATGGAGACATTGTCCCTGATGTAAATATTGGACACAATGCTTACTTGATTGATTTAAGAAGAAGAACTATTATCGCCGAGTTACAAAAAGATAAAAAATCCAATGACAGTATCAGAAAACAATCACCTCCTGCTGACTCCTTAAAAAATATATTTCAAAAAATTGAAGCCCCATTAAAAAGCAAAATTGAAGTTAGTTTGCTTACAGGGGGATCTATTTTCACAGGAACCATTAGTAATAAAGGCAATTTGTTTTCCAATGACATGAATATGTTATTGGGTGTCAATATAAATTACACATTGTACTCTAATTTAAGTGCGAGCTTAAATATTGAAAGCTTTAAGTTGAGCAACTCAGATGCTAAGTCCAATAATAATGATCAATTGGCAAGAGGTATGAGTTTTTCTACTTCTATGTTAGGCATCTCGCCTTCTATTAATTATGATTTTGTGGACAATAGATTGTATACAAAAGCAAGAAGAATTAGACCGTCTGTTGGTTTAGGTATGGATATTGTAAGCTTTACGCCAACTGGTATCTACAATGGAACTGTTTACAACTTACAGCCTTTGGGTACTGGGGGACAAATTGCAGACAGTACCAAAAAAGCCTATTCCACTTTGGCATTTGGCTATTTCTTGAACTTTAAAGTAAAGTATCAAATTAACAGATTCAATAGTGTTGGTTTGCATCTTTCTTATCACTGGAGTATGTCTAACTATTTAGATGATGTAGGACCAGATCCATATCCTAGTGCAGCAAGTATTTTAAATAGCAAAGTACCTAATAAAGATGCTGCTATATTTTTCTCTAATCCAACTTCTAGAAATGTAGTTGGACAATACAGAAATAGTCCTACCGATGCACAAGACAGTTATTTAAATTTTGGTATTTTTTATTCAAGAAGATTATTTAAATAAACCATGAGATTAAAAAAAACAATATTATTTTTCGTGATTGCAGGAGCAATATTTGTTCTATCCTCCTGTGCAAAGACAGCGGCTACCACACCTATACAATTTCAGAAGCAACTATTGTCTGGTTCGGGTACTTATCAAAATACACAACACACTTGGCAATTGGATTCCACCCATGTGAATGGTGTCAATTTTGTATTGACCAACTTGCAAAAAAACTTTAAAAAGACCTACACATTTGATGGTGGGTATTCGGATACAGATAATTATAGCGGTAAATGGGAGATCACGACATTGGGCAAATTAAAAGAAACGATTATTTATAAAACCACCAATAAACAAGACAGTACAGTGTATGACATTGTTTCCATCAACTCTGTGCAATTAAGTTTATCAAAAAAAGCGACCAATGGTCAAATTATTAGTTATGCTTTTAAAATAGCCAATTAAAATTGAAATATATTTTTACCATATTATCCTTTGTTTTCTTTTCATTTGCATCAAAAGCACAAATGAGCATCACCTATTCTATGGGTGTGCTAGGAGGTGATATGAAACTAAGTACAAGTTCTAATCCTTTATCGGTGAATTTGGCAGCCTGTCTTCAAGTGTCCAATGGTGTATCAAAATTTTTAGTGGCTAATAATGGTGAATTTGTTAATGATTGTGTAGTGAATTTAAACTACACCAAATTAAGTATTCAAGTTGCCCCCAATCCATTTGTAGATGCCGTTTACATTACATTCAAAAGTAAGTTAGATGAGGACAATCATTTTAAGGTATCTGTATTCAATAACTATGGACAATTAGTAAAAATTACAAGCATCTATCAAAATTTATTTTTATCAGGATTTAAATTGCCATTGGCGGAATTGCCTACTGGTATTTATTTCTTGCAAATAAATTCAAGTAAAGTAAATGAAGTATTTAAAATAATTAAAGACAATTAAAGAATGAATACTATTAAAAAAATATCATTTCTTATAATATTACTTATAAGCATATCCTTTCAAATGAAAGCGCAGGTGGCGCCTAGTGGAATTAATTTCCAGGCGGTTGCCAGAGATGCAAATAACAATGCAGCTTCGGGTCGAACCATCTATGCGCAAGTAAATGTGCTTGAGGGCTCCAACTCTGGTACCAATATGTATGCAGAAACTTTTAAAGTAATATCTACCAACGAGGGTGTTTTTACTATTATCATTGGTCAAGGTACTCGAGTTTCAGGTGCCGCCAATTTGAAAGATTTGGATTTTATGAACAAAACTTATTATGCAAATATCAAAATTGCTATTGAACCCTCTTTGCCAGATCCAAGTTGGAAACCTGACAATAATTATTTAGATGTGGGAACTACACAGTTTTGGTCTGTACCTTATGCTTTTTCTGCTTTAAATGCAAGATTTTCAGATTCTACTGGAACCATTACTTCTATCTTACCAAGTACAAAAGGTGGTACTGGGGTAAACAACAATGGCAATACAATTTCACTTGCCAATAATATTATTACCAAGGGTATTGGTGATTTAACCATTACCACTACTGCTGCAAGTAATTTAATATTTCCAACTACTGGTACCATTGCTACTTTAGCTGGTACAGAAACATTGACCAACAAAACAATCGTTTCTCCAGTGATTACTGGAAGGCCTGTCACCGTCACACAGGATTCTACTGTGGCAGATAGTACCCTTGCCACTACTTTATTTGTGGCTAAGCAGATTAAAACATTAGCAGTAGCAACAGGGGCAACAGCAGGGGAGAAACTAAATATTTCAGATACTGCTACTATGATTGCAAATTATGCTAGAAAGTTCACCAAAGATTATACAGTAAGAATTGCCCCAGGTAAATATTTAGGCAAATACACAAGTGGGGATACGTTGCGTACAAAGGGCATGACCTTGGATGATTTCATGAATGATATAGTTACCGAATCAGTGAAGCCAAACTATGTTTTACCTACTGTTACAATTAGTTCTAGCCCTGCTCCAATAGTTTATGAAATTGGTTCTAATATAATTGGCATCAACCTAACAAAAAACTTTGTTCAAAATGATGCAGGCGCTATCGTGACTACTACTTATAAAAAGAATGGAACCAATTTGGTAGGTACAACTGACGATATTACTAATATTACAACGGATCAAACTTACACAGTTCAAATAGCTTATGCTTCTGGCTCAAATAAATTTAATAATTTAGGTCAAACTGATTCAATTGGAGCAATAAAAGCGGGAACAATTGAAAGCAGTGGAATTACATTTTCAGCAAAAAGTAAAAGGTTCTGGGGTACCTCAAGTACCACTACTCCAACAGATGCAGAAATTAGGGCAGCATCAGGTGAATTAACAACAGCAAAAGCAAAATCAACTTTCTCTATTCCCGTTTCCACAGGAACTAAATATTTGTTCTTTGCTTATCCAGCAGGTTATGGCAGCTTGAGTTCCTTAACTGTAGGAGGCTTTCAAAGTTTACCAGCATTTACCCCAATTACTAGAGCCTTTGTTAATGCGCAAGGTTATAGTAGCTCATATATTATATATGTATCAAACAATAATTTCTCATCAAGCGTTGATAATATAAATACTAATTAAGATGAAAAAAATATTTAAACTCTTATTATTAACTCTAATTATTTCTGTTTCTTCCAAGGCACAGATTAAGTTAGTGGGTAACATCACCACCAATGGCGTTGCCTCTTATCCTACGCATATAGATAGCTTAGGCAAAGGAGGATACATGTCTATGCCAACTTTGAGTGATCGTGACAGTATTCCAACCTTGAGAAGGAAATACGGCATGTTGGTTTATGTACAAGCCAATGATTCATTGTATAAATTGGCTAGCCCAAGTTTGGACAATACCAATTGGATCACCGTGGGCTTGGCCTCTGTTTTAAAATTATCCAATGATTCAATATTAATATACAATAAAATAAAGACAGATTCAATAGTATTAAGTGATAGTATTAACAAAAAAGTAAATATCAGAGATACAGCAGCCATGTTGAGTAGAATTAATTTAAAAGCAGATAAGTTAAATGCTAAAATTGATTCTTCCTTGTATGTAAAAGGAAAAACAACGATTACCGACTCCCTGTTGGCTAAAGCCAATGTGGTGATTGATTCTAATTTGTATGTGAAAGGAGGCTTAAGATTGGGAGGAAAACTACAACTAGATTCTGGCTTGGTATTTAAAGATTCCTTAACAGTATCCCGTGGGGCGAGAATCGATTCAAGTTTGCTTGTGAAAGGTAAAATATTTGTCAATGATTCCTTAATTGTAAAAGGAATTAGTGTGTTAGCTAAAATAAAAACAGATTCAATAGTATTAAGTGATAGCATTAACAAAAAAGTAAATATCAGAGATACAGCAGCCATGTTGAGTAGTCGTATTGCAAGAGATACCGCTGCCTTGTCTATGTATAAATTGAATGCTTCAGATACGGCAGCGATGTTGAGTAATTATTTAGCTGCTTTAAATAATTTAAGAAGCACTAAATTGAATGCTGCTGATACAGCAAAATTAGCTACATGGAAGTTGAATAAAGCAGATACGGCAGCAATGTTGAGCAATTATTTAGCTGCTTTGAATAATTTAAGAAGCACTAAATTGAATGCTGCTGATACAGCAAAATTAGCTACATGGAAGTTGAATAAAGCAGATACAGCGGCCTTATCTATGTGGAAATTGAATGCGGCAGATACAGCGGCCTTATCTATGTGGAAATTGAATGCTTCAGATACGGCAGCGATGTTGAGTAATTATTTAACTGCTTTAAATAATTTAAGAAGCACTAAATTGAATGCTGCTGATACAGCAAAATTAGCTATATGGAAGTTGAATAAAGCAGATACGGCAGCAATGTTGAGCAATTATTTAGCTGCTTTGAATAATTTAAGAATCACTAAATTGAATGCTGCTGATACAGCAAAATTAGCTACATGGAAGTTGAATAAAGCAGATACAGCGGCCTTATCTATGTGGAAATTGAATGCGGCAGATACAGCGACCTTATCTATGTGGAAATTGAATGCTTCAGATACGGCAGCGATGTTGAGTAATTATTTAACTGCTTTAAATAATTTAAGAAGCACTAAATTGAATGCTGCTGATACAGCAAAATTAGCTACATGGAAGTTGAATAAAGCAGATACGGCAGCCTTATCTAAGTGGAAGTTGAATAAAGCAGATACTGCTGCTATGCTTTCTACTTATGCCAGAAATTTAACAGTGTACAATAAAATTTACTCCGATTCGAATGATCTTGCCAATAGGTTAAGCACTTTAAGCACATCAGTTTCAACTGATATCAGCAATGCAATTTCCTCTTCTGGATCAGATGTCACAGCCGAAGTAACAAGAGCAACTGCTGCCGAATCGGCATTAAATACTAAAATTAATTTAAAAGCAGACAAATTAAACGCAAAAATTGATTCTAGTTTATATGTGAAAGGAAAAACAACCATTACCGACTCCCTGTTGGCTAAAGCCAATGTGGTAATAGATTCTAATTTGTATGTGAAAGGAGGCTTAAGATTGGGAGGAAAATTACAATTGGATTCTACTTTAACAGTGAATAAGGTGACCACTTTAAGAGATTCTTTAAATGTAAAAGGTAGAGCACAATTGGATTCTACATTGTTTGTGAATAAGGTTACTACTTTGAATGATTCCTTATATGTTAAGGGCAAGGTAATGTTAGATTCTACATTATTTGTTAAAAAAGTTTCTACTTTCAATGACTCTATATTAGCTAAAAGGATATTAATTGTTGATTCAAGTCTATTTGTAAATGGAATTTACATAGGAAGTGGTTTAAATATGAATAATACTCAAACAGCAGTGGGTGTTGGTTCTTTGAGGTTGAGCAATGGTACATATAATACTGCTTTAGGGAACACTTCCCTTTTCAATAATTCAACAGGGATAGATAATACAGCTATAGGTAGTCTATCATTAAATTCAAATATTTCTGGTTCTCAAAATACCGCAATTGGTATGGTAACTTTAAGGGGAAATACTATTGGTTATGAGAATACTGCAATTGGTAACGGAGCATTAACAAGAAATACTAGTGGTTATTATAATACTTCAACTGGTGCAAGTAATTTAACTTTTAATACTACGGGTTATAATAACTCTTCATATGGTTATCAAGCAATGCAGTATAATACGACTGGCGCCTTAAATACTGCATTTGGATCTCTGTCTTTAAATCGAAATACTTCTGGTACAAATAATACCGCACTAGGCTATAATGCTGGAATTGCTAATACTACAGGCAATAATAATTTGTTCCTCGGATATAATTCAAATGCAGATTCTGCTGACTTATCAAATGCAACTGCAATTGGTACAGGAGCGATTGTTAAAAATAGCAATACAATCCAGTTAGGAAATACATCACTAAATTTAGTAAATACTAGTGGTTCAATCAATAGCTCTAAAACAATTTCAGCAAATAAGTTACTTGCTTATGATTCTTTAGTTGTGAGAGGAACAAATATACTTTCTAAACTCACTTCAGATTCTATCAATTTAAGAGGCCTTATTAATACCAATACATCAAGTATTACTGCAGAGGTTACAAGAGCCACGAATGCAGAAAATTCATTAAGTAGTAACTTAACAGCCGAAGTAACAAGAGCAACTGCTGCTGAAACAGCCTTGGGAACAAGGATCAATGCCGATTCTTTAATTATTATCAACAGATTGGTTGCTGATTCTGGTATATTAAGAACATTGATTAATTCTAATATATCAAGTATTACTGCAGAAGTTACGAGAGCGACCAATGCGGAAACCGCCTTGGGAACAAGGATCAATGCTGATTCCTTAATTATCATCAACAGATTGGTTACTGATTCTGGCATTTTAAGAACATTGATTAATTCTAATACCTCAAGTATTACAGCAGAAGTGACAAGAGCAACTAATGCGGAATCAACATTGGATACAAAAATACTTGCCAATACATCAAGCATTACTGCAGAAGTGACAAGAGCAAAAGCTGCTGAAACAGCCTTAGCTACTAATTTAGTTACCCTTACATCAAAGCAAAGTATTGATTCTAATAACTTAAAAAGATTGATAGATGAAAACACATCTTCTATTAATACTAATTTATTTAAAGAACAATCTGACTCATTAACACTTGCTAATAGAATTTACGCTGATTCTAGTTTATTAAAGAACTTAATAAATGTAAATACTGCTGATATTGTTACCCACACATCACAAATTTCAAGTAATACTGCAAATATTAGTCAAAATGCAACAGATATCACTGCAAATACAATAGCTATTAATAATCGGGTTCAGTATACAGATATGCCTGCGGCCTTGCTGCCTTATTTAAAACTGGATGACACTTTAAGTATGTTGTCTGTTTATAAAGCTACTATGATTGATAATAATGCAAAAGTGGCTGCCTTGATTACAGATTCAGCCACATTGATCGGTAGATTTGCTACCAAAGAAAATTTAATTAATAAAAGTACGGATATAAATAATGATGGAACTTCGGATACCAAATATCCTA
>Ga0304729_1002055_pt1 | contig 12523 bp, 25 predicted proteins | sample C_131016_MF_Meta_FD_190475 | JGI IMG/M metagenome (GOLD analysis project Ga0304729, IMG submission 190475) | Freshwater microbial communities from Lake Croche, Canada to study carbon cycling - C_131016_MF_MetaG (v2) (version 2) | ecosystem: Environmental > Aquatic > Freshwater > Lake | place... | reverse complement strand
ACATAACTGATGGTTATATATCTTCATCACGTTGGTTCAATGGAGAACACCAATACAGACCTAAAGATTTCAAACGAAAAATAATCAAAATATTTAATGATAGAAAGTCAGCCAGAAAAGAAGAGGCTAGAATACTTCGTATGATTAAAGAATCTGAGTTTGGTAAAAAATACTACAACCTCAAAAACGGTAGACCTTCTGGTGGTGAACCTTGGAATAAAGGTAAGAAAAACATATATTCACAAGAAACATTACAAAAAATGTCGGCGGCCAAAAAAGGTAAACCTTCAAACAATGTGACAGTTTAATTCTGTTACGAGGATAAACTGTCAAAAACCCTAGCGGCCTTTAATTAGGCAGCAATGCGGTAACTTTCGTCATTTGCATTTACTTTTTTTTAGTTTTTACACCTACTCTGGTGAGTTGTCCACTTCTATACTTGTTGCCCTGTCAAATCTAGGTCAGCCCCATCAAAAGCATATTCACGTTTCTTATGTCTCTGTATGCTATGTGCATACCGAATATGCTTTTGGTGGAGCTGGGGGGATTCGCACCCCCGTCCAGAACACTTTTCTAGTTGCTTCATACAACTATAACAAAGATTATAACACGATTATGTTATAATGTCAAGAGTTTGCCGTGATATTTACCGACAAATTCAGTCAATGGTTGAATGTATTTAGTTTTATTACGCACGAATATTTGAGACTGACCATCGGCAACTGCTATTGCTACAACGATTTGCTCAATTTCTCTACCAGTTATCTCTTCAAACATAATTGCATATGCGGTACATTGCATAAAATAGTTTTGAATCCAATTTTCATTCTTTTCTTTAGATGCACTTTTATAATCAATTACAGATATCTTGCCATTCCATTCAGCTATACAATCGTTACGACCAGCAACTTGTAAAGAATCGGAATATAAAGATTGCTCAATAGCATATACATCACCAACATTATCATCAATGTGTGGTTTTAATTGAAGAAACAATTCTTTTGTATCAGGCATTAATGACTGACGATATTGAAAATCAATTTGATTCAATAGATATTTTTCACAAACTGTATGTAGTGCTGTACCACGGCGAGCCGCCTTTGTACTTATTCTAGTAGCTTCTTCATTACCAACTTTAGCACGCCATTCCATAATTCCTTTTTTACTATATTCAGAAAGGACTGTGGTGATAGATGGGTAAATATTACCTTGTGGTGTTGTATACCTTCTACCGCCTTCAGTTGTTACGGCATTTAACTCAAAGTTTAATTCGGGTATTTTAACATGATTGAAAGTTTTTAAATTCATCGGCCTTGTAATCTCTTTGTAACTCTCTCAACATGCTTCTTAACCACTTCAGAGTTTTTCGCTTCTCTAATAGATTTCTTACCATATCTCTCAGCTAAAGGTGAACCTCTATGCTTTTCGGACACTTTAGATAATACTTCTTTAAATCCATCGGGAACTTTTAGTGAACCAGTACCAACAACACCAGAAACAATAGCTGGTGTTGTTAATACAGTTTGAATATGTGGGTTTTCTTTTAAGAATTCCTCACGCTCGGATATTTTCATAAACGAGTCAAATTCTTCACCTGTTTCAGTATCAATAAAACTATATGTTGGCATACCAGTCTGGTACCTTTCTATTTTTCCAATTCGCAAGATGCGTCTTATTCTTTATATAGTAGTTGCGATAGGACTTAATAGAATCACCAGAAACTTTTACATCATCAGGCATTGCTGGTGTTGGTTCTGTAAATTCACCCATTGGTATATTCATTGGCCAATTGAATAACATTTCAAGCAAACCTTCTCTTTGCACTTTGTGAACTTTGCCATAACGATAGGTATATTCTTTGCACAAAGCATAAAGCAATTGTGATAACCAAATATAATTCTGGTGATTTTGCCTTACCCATATGGATGATGGATGATTGAGATGAGTAGCCATATATAAAATGGGTTCTCTTTCATCAAGTAAATCCCACACTCTTTTTTTACGACCATTTCTCAAATAGATATGCTCTTCACCATCTAACACACGATGAGCAGTAGAGAGAAGCTGTGCATATTCTAAAATCATCTTCACGCAATGTTTATCGTTATGCATTTCGGCACAAGTATTTACATCACGGTCTAGGTAAAAAATGTTCACTTCTTAGTAACCCATTGGCGAATAATAGCATCTAATTCTGTATTCTTCGGTGCTATATATTCATTTGTTTTAAGTGTAGAAACCACTTTAGTGGGTACAATTTTACTCATAATATTTTTAATCCAGTTCATATATTTACCAATCTCCGTTATCTAACCAAAATCTAACTGTCAAAAACAAAAACCCAAAAGCATGGGTATTTGTTGACCAAACTTCTGCCGTTTTCTCATTACGATACCAAGGCAAAACTTTCCAATGTAATGGATTTAACATTAATATAACCGAGAGTCCGCTATATCTAAAATAATTATACATCAGTTATTCACAGTCACAGGTTTGTTACTTACAGCATCACTAAATGTTTCTTTGAATGAAACAGGTTTATCGCCACGAGAAACTGGTGTTTCTTCTGCAACTGGTGAATTGATTTTATCAACTTCTTTTTCCAATTCACGGAAAGATTTAGATGCAGCCAATTTATGATTCAATTGACGATTCTTACGAACTTCATTCAATAGAATTTTATTGGATTCATCGGTAACATAGCGCATCATAACATATGCACGATAGCCTTCATTCTCATGGCGAATTTCAAGGTTAGTTCTTTGAACACCAATCAAATTCACTTGAGCAACAATCAATCGTGTTGTTCTATCAATCTCACGAATAACATCAGCATTTAAACCGCCTGCTTCAGTAGAATAATCTTTCATCAATGACGAAACATATGAGGAATAGTTTGATGCTAGTTCCCGTTTAGCAGACATGGTTGCTTTATCAACTGAAAATTGCATATCTTTAGAATACTCTGTAGCAACAGAATACAAAGCGTTATCGGTATTTTTCTGAGTATACCAAGATGGATATCTTACTTCATCACCAGTTTTTCCAGCAGATGCAAATGGATTCTTTGATTCAAGTTCCATTCCACTCTGTACCTTAACTGTACCACAAGCAGTTAGAGCTAATACTAACGGCACCATAATAAACGACTTTCTCATTTCAATTCCTATCACTTTACAATGTTAACATAACGATTAATAACCTTTCGGTTCATTGGCGGAATACTTGCGATTAGATTTTTCATTTCTAATGACGAGTATTCATTTTTAAACACAATGTCTTTTTCAGAGAACAAAAATGTTACCAATTCTTTTGATTGCGTTTGCCCTTGTGGCAACAAAGCAACTATCTTTTTAGTCTTGTCATATGGTAACACAATTTCAGTTCTTTGTGAGGCAAACTTTACCTCTTGAACTTTATAATATTTGTTACCATGATAATTAAACATACCAACTTTTCCAACTTTGTTAGCCACTATTCTGAATGTTAATTCTTCTTCATGGCGAACATCAAACTTACCTTCAACAATAAAAGTAATGGTGTTTTTTGCACCAATAACTTCCGCTTCAACTGTAACTATGCAAGAAGAATATCCAAGAAATACTTCTTTCTGTATTTCTTTCTTGGATATACTTTTAATATATCCATTAAAATCAGAGAAAGTATCTCGGTGAAACACACATTTTTCACTTCTACATTCTTCTTTAATTTGCGCTTCAATTGATTGGCCAACATATTTAATGATGGCATCTTCTTTTGCTTTCTCTTCAGCCAATTCACAGGCTTGGTTTTCAGTAGTATCCGGCCCATAACGATATTCACCAATGCCTGTTACAGCAAAAGCGTTTGTTACAAGTAACGATAATAATAAAACTTTTTTCACTTTGCAATTGGCCTACAAACAGCTTTCATTTTTGAATTCACCTGATTCAATGCTCTTGTTAATCTTGCTTGATTATCCAAACATTGTTCTATGTTTTCAAATTTATCGTGTATGGTAAAATTGTCAAATGTACCAACCCAAATAACTAAAACCCAAGTGTATATCAAAACGCTTCTTCTTCATCAAAAATATTTGACCACTTAATTAACTTGTGTCGCTTAATGCCTGATGCATTAAGCAAATCTTTTCGGTTAATTAAACCAGATTCAACGAGCAACTCAATCATACAATGCAAATCACCAGCTTCTTCGGTTAACCGTTCTCTGTTGGTTATTTCTTTGTATGAACCATCAATACCAAATCTAAAAATCTTAGATATAGCTTGTGTCACTTCTGCACATTCTTCCTGTGTGATTAGTAAAACTTCTTTTTGTTGTTTGTTCATAATTTTATTAAGAATGCTAAGGGGCACTATTGTGCTGTTGTTTAAGAATGAGCGAACTCCGCATTTATGAGACTTACTGCACGATCCTTTTTAAGATTCGTAGAATCCGGCATCTGACTTACTGCTCGGTTGGGTGGCGCAAATCCCCCTTAGCAAATTACTTATTTTAAGCGATACACTAGTGTACCACGTTTATCACCCAATTTATAATTAGAGCGAGCAACAAACTTCATACCTAACTTAGAAGCTTGTTGATATGGTAAACATAAGTCAGCTGACTGTTTGCCATATACAACAAAACCTTCACCAGGTTTTAATTGCAAAGCACGAGCATATGGTGTATTTGGGTCACCACGCAAAGCGAGACTCTTTACAGCAGTTGCGGGAAGTTTAATAACTTTTGAAAAATTGTATTTACTCATAATGACTTTCTATTAATTACGCTGGGTCTTGAACTTCAATTACAAGATTCTCAGTCACTTCTTCCTGTTTAACAGGTTGAATAACTTCGCTTGTTTTGATTTCGTCAAGCTTCTTCACGGAAGTTTTAGGTGCAAAACCACTACCAGTTACACCAACTCTGTCCATGTACTTCTTAACATCAGCGACATTCATCAACTGATAACAGGTGACTTTACGACCATCTTTGATAGCCTTCACAATGCCATTAGCATGTGTCTTGATGTGCCAAATATATGTACTCAAACGGTACATATAAATTTCATTGCCTAACAATGTTTCAATTTCATCTTTTGAAACTGGTTTGCCGCTTATCATAACGGTTAACAATTTCTCAAATGGCTTCAAACGGATTTGTTTGACTTTTTTTGCCTTACTCATATTAAATCTCCATAACGATTAAAGAACTTCTATTATAACACACATCGGTAGTTTTGTCAAGCACTTTTATCATGTTTACCGAACATACACGGTAAAAGTGGTAGCATTTTCTTTAAGGCAAGTTGATTGCCTTGTATGGGTGCCACGACCCATATCTCTAACAGTATTTCGTGGCCCACGAAACCGGACTTTCAATGGTTTGCCAACTATTGAACGAATCACCTTAATTTTTTCAGGTGTATATTTGTCCATTGGAATATTCTTATACAAAGAAGTTTCCCAAGGAGGTGAGCTATAATCTCTTAATGTCGTACTCATGCGGTTTCACTTTCAGTAGTTAATAACAAAAATTCATTCCAAGAACCAGAAAAAATCACTTCAGTAGGATTCATCACAACCACTTTATTTTCATAAACATGGTATTCATAATCTTGCCAACAATTTTGGTTCAATTCAATTGGATGAATATAGAATCCGCCAGGCGTTTTCTTAAACCACACAATCATTTGAGCAGCTAAATCACCCATGCCATTTGCATATGTAAACAAATCACCAAATTTTGCGATGCCATTGCCAATAGTTAATTCATTTAAGAAGTTGGCCAATTCTTGGCCATGACCAGAAAGATAACCATCATATTGGCGATACATACACATGATTGGATTTTCACCATCATACACATAAGTTAAACAACGAGTTCCCATTATATAATTTCCTTAAAATTAAGCTTCTGCAAAAAGTTTAACACCTTCTGCCATAAACACACGATAAGCAATCATGGTTTTTTGAGAATAAACCATGTCACCTTCTTTTTGAATATCTTCTAACAATTCTAAAAAACCTAAACCTAAAAATTCACGCTCTTTATTCAATTGTGCAATTGCTGTATCCATTTTCATATCATAACTCCAAAACATAAGTAAAAGTGCCGTCAGGATGAGAGTGTGATTTCACAATTTTCCATCCTTGCTTAGTCATTTTTTCCAACACTTTTTTAGTGTAACTAGGTTTACCAGTTACCGCTTTTCTCAAAATAGAAAGTGTGTTATCTAAAATCATAATGCTTCCAATTCTTCTTTTGTTGGAATATAAACATATTCATCAAATTCTTCATCATACATCCACATATTAAGCAGCCTTCATTAAAAAAGTAGGATATTTCACAAAACCAGAGGTATCTTTTTTCGCTTTACCTTTGGCATACAAACCAACAACAACGCCTTTTGGATCTAAAAAGCGCAAATCAGAATCATCACCATTAAACACGGTACGACCCAAATAGGTTTCTGGCATCGGTTCGGTTTTCTTTAAACCGAATACAGTAGCGACATTGTAACCTTCTGAAATAGCACGATAAACATCCGCATCATTTCCATCAGCTGCTGAAAATGTCAAACTATAATTAGCAATATTTTTCACTTTGCGACCAAGAATCTTGGTGTAGTCATAAAATTGGACTTCAGGGAAAGCGGTAAAAATATTACTGTAGGTTTGACCATTGTGAAGCACTTCGTATTTTTCAAACGAAAGGTCGGAGGTGCCGTTCATACGGAAAACAGGAGTCAAACCTTTTTTAGCGGATTGTTTAATACCCAATTCAATATCTTTTACCAGTAAATTCATAAAGGTAATACGGTCTTCAAAAAACATTTTTGTTTTACGAATACGAGCTTTTTGGATCATATTAGTATTTTCGCCTTTTTTAAACATTCCGCCACGACCAGCAGTATTCAAACAAGCTGAAGTGCAGCCTGCTGTTCGTTTAGGGCAGGTTTCATAACCAGATAATTTTGCAGGTGCAAGGTGCATAATATAAGTATTAAAACCTTGTTTTAAACCTTTTAAAATCTTGGGGTTGCCTGTACTAAGTAACTTCATAAAAATCTCGCTTTCTCAATCTATGGATGGAGTATAACACAATGGGCAGGATTGTCAAGCGTCTTGTTGCACAAAAGCAACAGTAATACTTTAGTATTCATCTCCGCATACTCGCTTGGTCTTTCGCTTCTTCATCACTAAAAATTGGCACAGCATTACTTTTATGCAAAGTACCAATTCCTAACATAGCTGTTCCTGTATAAACATTTCCTTTAACAGGTTTTGTAGCAGAACCGCCTGGTGTTACCATACTCGGATATTTTCTAACATCACGACCAGCTGGTATCGTTAATTTTGGTATAACTTTAGGATCAAAAGATATTTTTCCCATATTTTTCCTTGAAAAATTTGTTTTCTGATTAGCAATATTATCAACCCAAGCCTGATACTCGGCCATTTCTTTTTTTGTTTTCTTTTTCTTTTTAGATTTTTGATAGGTGTATATTAACATAATTCCAACACCTTGGCAGGAAAACGAATTGAACCTTCATACTCTAATTGTGATTTTTCAAATTCGGTCATAAAATCATCAGCGACAATATCCCAACCAATAATTTCGCAACGGAAATATTCGCTGTTTTCTTCTATATCACCACGAACCGCCATTACAATAGCGGTTGCGCTTTCAGAATTAATACGATTACCCATCGGGACAAAAAAGTCCGAACCACCCTTGAATTTCCAATATTGTGGGCATTCACCAACTCCGTCCCAATCGTGGGCGCCGTAGTTTTCTTGGTCTTGAGTGTAAATATGTAATTTCATAATCGCTTTCAACAATTTATGGAAGTATTATAACAGAACAGGCAGGATTGTCAAGCGGGCTGTTGTGATTCTACAACAGCAGTAATATGTTTACATTTTCCACGAAAATTGTAACCAGTACAAGTACAAGTATAATTGTAATTAAAAAGTTCTACAAAATATTCTTTTTCACCACTTGTAACTTTGAATACGGAAGTATTAGGTTTTGGGATTGTTTTTTTGATAAGTTTTTGAAGACCTGGATGCTTGGTCTTCACAAAGGTTCGGTACCTTTTATCAATTTTGATTTGTGTTCTTAATTCTTGAATGTCATTACCGCCAAATTTTGCATAGGCGACAATTTTAGTACCGTCAAGTAAATAAGTATGATTGGCATTTGATCCGTCAGACCAAACCGTGGTTTCTTTTAAAATTTCTAACATACCTACATCCTAACACAGGTAGATGGGTATGTCAAGCGTGTTGTTGTTTTTTTACAACATTGTCTTTATGAGGTCAAAAGCACACAAAAAACAAGGCTTTCATGTATTTTTGTTCCTATGAGACCAATTATCCTTTTAATAATTGTTGATTGGTTTCTTCTCGCATATCTTCTTCAAATTCAGCGATTAGCAATTTATTCAACTCATTTTGTAGAGAAACAACATCACCTTGATTTTGTTGTATACGCAAATTCAATTCAGTAATTTGTTTTTGAAGTTCTTTAATATAACTCATCTTCATCCTTTTTACGCAAACGCTTCATAGCTTTATCATAGTTGCGTTTAGCTTTGTTTTTAAACTCTTTAAAGTCCTCTTTCTCTTCATTCTTCTTAGATTTCGGACTACAAATCTTTTGATACTTATTACCGCCGGCTATCATTTTACAAGATGTGGTCTGCCACGTTAAATGTGATTAATTCTTCAGCTGTCAAGTAAACATCACTCGGTGATAAAAGTTTGGATTTAATCTTACTCACCGGTAAATCTGTTGCTTCTTTTAAAATTTCAATCATACGATTATTACAATTTTCCGTTTCTTTCATTTGAGCTTTAATGTCATGGTATTTACTTTCCATGCTACCAGTAAATTGATGACACATAATGCTCGTGTGTTTAGAGATATATCTTTCACCTTTAGAGCCACAAGCAAACAAAAGGAAGGCAGCACTCATTACATTACCAATTCCAATTGTACGAATGGTGTGCTTTGATTGTTTCATAATATCAATCAAAGCGAAAGCATCAGTTAAATTACCACCGCAAGAATTTATATAGATGGTCAGAACCTTGTCTTTACTTTTTTCTAAATTTTCGTAAATAAGCCATTTGATGGCTTCTTTTACCGATTCTTCATCTATGTCTCCATTGATGAAGTGAATATGGTGGTCTAATAATGAATTTTCAATTCTCTCAGTTGTAGTTTGCGGAAACTCAGCTAAGGATTTAATGTTTGTCAAATTTTTATGTTCCATGATTTATTGTGTGCCAATTGTATGCTGTCTTAATAATATCCATTATATCATATTTACACTTGAAATTCAATAACTCTGAGGCATACTTAACATTTGCCACCAACTTATCAGGGTCACCTTTTCTTCTTGGCAATACGGTATAATTTACTTTCAGATTTAGGCAAGATTCAATTAAGGAAATAATTTCTAAAATAGAATAGCCTTTACCTGTACCCAAATTAACTACTTGAGATTCTGCATTTTCTTCCAAATAATTTGCAGCTAGTATATGTGCATCAGCTACATCAGCTACATGAACATAATCACGAATACAAGTTCCATCAGGTGTATTGTAATCATTACCATTCAATTGAAAGTTATTTAGATTCGTTAGTATTTGTGGAATCAAATGAGTCTCAGGTTGATGGTCTTCACCCATTTCTCCGTCTTCATCAGCACCAGCCAAATTAAAGTATCTAAAAATGATATATTTTAGACCAGAGTCTTCAATAGCATATTCAGAAGCTAGTTTAGTATTACCATATACATGATTGTTAGTAGTACATTCTGTTTCTGGTATTGCTAGACCTCCAGATAAGTATACACCGGCACTTGATGAAAATACAATATTTTCTACATTGTATTTTTTCATCATATTCAATAAAGTTACTGTACCACCAGTATTAACGTCCCAAAATTCAGTTGGTTCTTCAAATGAACTACCAACCTCAATTCTTCCTGCTAAGTGAAAGACAGTATCAAATTTAATTTTACGAAAAACATCTTCTAAAGAATTCCTATCTCTAATATCTGCAACTTCACACATATCAGCATAGTTGTGTTTTGGTTTAACTTTGTCATATACAAAAGTGTTCCAACCAGCCTTCTTTAATGCTTTACTTAAATGACTACCGAGATACCCGGTCCCACCTGTAATAAGCGCTGTTTTATTTTCCATGGGAATTTACCATTATATTTTTTTTCATTGACTTCATTACCTTGCTCAAAAAATTCTTTTGTTACAGAATTAGGATTGCCATCAAGCCTATAGTTTGTTGTATATTGATTCGTACAGCCGTAATTTTTAAAATTGTTTTTTAATGCGTTAAAGAATTGTCTATCGGCACCCCATTGGCCATACCAAGCATGACCAATCCGAACAGCAACATCACGGCGTATGGCAAAACAAGAAGTATCAATGTGAAACACTTCAGGATTAAAATGTACTGGCCATTTACCCAACGATTCACAATTATCTTCACATATAAATTCTCCATCTTTATCCACTATTTTTCTTAGAGAATAAACCCAATCATAACCTTCTTCTAACTTACGAACCATTTTTTCAATATGACATGGTTCAAAAAAATTATCTTCATCCAAATAACAAATAATATCTGCATTAACTAAGAATGAACTAGCTGCATATACACGATGGCCATACCATCCTTTACCAACATTTTCTTCCAATTCAATCATTCTGGTCTTAGATGAACCAACAAGAATTTCTCTTGCCTTTGGTTCATACTGGCAACCATCAATAAAGATATAGTGTGTAATATCTTCGTATGTTTGTTTATCAACCGATGCAACACATTTTGCTAAATGCTCGGATGCAATAGTGGGAGTTACAACGGCTACTTTCATTTCTTTGGAATATTTAAATTAGGGAATGCTTCACGGACAATTTGTTGTGATAGGTATTTCACATCCAAATCTTTCTTAAACATTTTAACTAGAAGTTCAGCTTCATCTTTATGAAGAGATTCTAAAATAACAGTCAATAGTTGTTTTTGTTTTTTACCCGTTAAATCTGGACTGCGTTTAGGATGACCAACAATAAAACGGTATATTTTGCTCATCTCATTATGAAGATAAGTAAAATTTAATCCCGCTGGTTCTATAGATGGTCGGTATTGTGGAACTTCTACATCAAACTTTATATCTGGATTAAAGACACAAATTAGAAACTCCTGAAAAGCAAAACTTCCATATTTTTGTAATACAGCAATCTTATCTTTCCTTGTTTCCGCTTTTTGAAATAAATCAATTATTTCAGAATATAACAAATCATTCATTTTTTTCTCTTTAAAATTCGTCAATCACTTCAATTAAGTTTTTAAGACGATTAGCAACCATATAGTTCATAAACTCTTGCCGAGTATGGCCTTTACTTGATTCATAGGTATCTATGATGTTTTGCTTTAAATTTTCGGGTATTCTTGTGAGGTCAATTAGAATCTCATTACGGTTATAATTACGCAACATCTCTTCAGTACAAAATTCTTCTGGCTTCTGATTCATCCAGTTAATAATCTTTGCCTCTGTGATTGGTTTCTGCCTCACACCTTCAATGAATACATCATCTTTAGAAAGAATGTTTGGAATGCCATCACTTTTATCACCACGAATTACCAATTGCTTTAGTTGTGCAGAGGGCAAAGGTTCTTTAATGAATTTCTTTAGAATTGGTGAATACTGTTCAACATTAGGAAACTTTTGCAATTGTGCAAAGTCTTTATCAGATGACAGAATCATAATCTTTTCTGTAGCAGAATTTCTCATAGCTAAAACGGCAATGATATCATCAGCTTCAGCTGTATCAACTTCAATAACTTTATATGGTGAGTATTCACGCAACTCATCACGGATTTTATTCAGACATTCAAAAATAGAGTTCCAATCGTGACCAGATGATTCACGGGATTTTTTACGATTAGCCTTGTAGTATGGAAATATCTCACGGCGCCAGTATTTCTTATTGTCACAAGCAATAATTATATTTGGGCCGAATTCTGCCTTGAACTTCTTTACATAAGTTCTGATTGTGTTTAAAATCATGTGGCGAACCAACGATTCATCAACAGGTGTCTTAGAAGACCCTATTTGTTCCATTAAATTGGAAATAGCAACTTGATTAAAGTCCACGAGTATCATATTAAAAATCCAAAAAATTATAAATAGGTGTAGGTCACCGAATTGCAGTTCGCACCTACTCTAACACGAAAGGCCGTATCAGCATGATTATTTATCAAATCACCAATATCGTTAATAACAAACGATACATCGGTAAAACAACAAAAACCATTACTGACAGATTCAATTCTCATTTAGCTACAGCTAAATATGGAAGTAAATCATACTTACATAGAGCTTTGCGTAAGTATGGCCAAGAAAAATTCAGAATTTCTTTAATTGAGAAAGATATTTTTTCAGAAGATATCTTAGCAGAAAGAGAGAAATTTTGGATTGAAAAAACAAATCCCGAATACAACATGA
>Ga0304729_1002052_pt1 | contig 12527 bp, 22 predicted proteins | sample C_131016_MF_Meta_FD_190475 | JGI IMG/M metagenome (GOLD analysis project Ga0304729, IMG submission 190475) | Freshwater microbial communities from Lake Croche, Canada to study carbon cycling - C_131016_MF_MetaG (v2) (version 2) | ecosystem: Environmental > Aquatic > Freshwater > Lake | place... | reverse complement strand
AGCGAGAAGAATAAACAAGACCTGCGAAACCACAATCCACACCATCCTTAGTAGCGATCCACCAATATCCATTAGTTACGTCATAGGCTTTATCGTAAGGTAGGCACTTCTTTTGAAGTACCGACAATCTCGTCTTTACAGAGTCATGGCGAACGTCTACACGCTGTATTTTCATGTTGCGTATTAGACGTTGCCAATATGAACGATTTATGAATAAGCCCGTGTACCTTGCTTATCAATAATCAATGCTTGCTTGCGTGATGTACCTGATGGACTGTTTGGCACAGAGATATGCGTCCAACGATCAAACTCACGAATAACTTGATCGTAGTCAAGATTAGCCGAAATAATAGCCTTCACAACTTCATCTGGAGTCATGCTTGGCACACGAATGTCTGCGGCACAACCAACACGATGCTGAGATGTATCTTTGCTTCCAACCGCATCATTTAATGCTTTGCAACGAAATGCTGAGTTAACCATGATGGGTTTACCACCAACAGCAACCTTAACTTTTTCTAAGAACTCTGCTAAACGCTTTAAGTTGTTGATTTCAGAACTGTTTGGAGTATTCTCAATTTCACGATGATCTGTATGGGTCAGTTCCTCAAGGGTAAAGTGTTCACTCAGTTGCATTTGGTTCTTCCTCTTTCGTTGTGTTGTTAAGTTTGATTGCCGCTAACCAACCAATAAATCCACCAATTACAGTAGAAAATGCTGGCGCAATGATGGGGAAAATGTCTTTGTTGTCAATCACGCTGTTAGGCATAAACAAGCCACCTAATAGGGCAACAGTCATGGCAACCACAACAAAACACAAGGTAAACGCCATTTGTCTGGCAATACCCAATACAACTATTTCTTTTTCGTTCATTTCATGCCTTTCACAAGTGCGTTAGTTTTGTCAGCACTAGACTTGCTAGAGCCGTAGAAGAAGTTGAATACTGAAGAAATAGCAGTACCCAACAGGAAACCTAAAATGATGTTTGCAAAGTCTCTAGCACCATCAGGCATGGTTATAAAGGTTACGCAAAAGAAATAAAGAGCAGATACGCCAGACCAAGCCCACGCAAAGTAGTAAACAAAGTGTTTAGCAACATTGTCTGTTTGGTTTAAAGCGGTCTCTTGCATATGACGAGCAGATGCACGATCTTCATTCTCTAATTTGGCAAACTCTAACTCTGCTTCTTGAAGTTTCTCAGCCGCTTGCGGATCACCTGCGATAGCCTTAGCAACAGCATCAACGGAATCAGAAACGCCAAATTTATTAGCCAAAGCGGTAATAGCCATGCCACCCATAGGGCCAGCCACAGCAGTTGCCAACGTGGGTGCGATACCCTTGAGTAAACCGAATAACTCATTCATTTTTCTTCCCTTAGTTCCCGTTTAAGTTTCCGCAACTCTTTCATTTCTTGTTTAAGTTGCGCCTTCATGTATAGAGTTTCTACATACGCCATTGAAGTTACACCAACAATGAGACATATAGCCACACCTATCAGAATCCACCAGACAAGTTTCGTAGTTGCCACATCATCCACCCAAAGATTAAAGATATAAACATCACAGCAATAACTCCACTTGTTATCTCAATACAACGAATTTCTTGTTGCTCTTTACGCCATCTAGCCAACCTAGCCCTTCGTATCATCTCAGACCTAGCCCATGCTTGCTCTTGTTCAATCTTGTTGTGCATCACCAAGAATCTGCTATACAAGTCCTTCAACTCAGCAGGGGCATAAACCATCGCCTCCCTTGTCTGCTCTAGCAACTTCTCCATCTGCAATTCAATCAACGCCCTCTCAATAGCCTTTTTGCTGTTGTTTTGCGTTGGATCGTAGTTAGTTTTAGACTCTTCTTCTAGTTCGTGATAGTGATTGTTTATTTGTTGTTGTGTATCAAATAACACGCCTAGATTTGCACCAACTTCGCTAATTACCTTTAGTTCCAGTTCTTCATATGATTGTTGTTTTTTAGATGCAGTCTTCTTGGCTACATTTGGTGCAACTTTGTCGCTTGATGTGATTGTGTCGCTAGTCGATGCAAATAAGCCTTTAAGCCACGCCCATAGACCTGAGAGTTGGCTGACAATAGCCTTTGCATCGCCAACAGCCCCTTCAATTGCACTCTTAGCGTTCTCGATTTCCATGCGTCCTTCTTGGAGCATAGCGCACCCTGACTTAATGGCAGAGACTGCGCCTTGGGCAAGGAGGAGGAGGCTGAAAGGATCAATGGTTTACTCCTATGGCTGTGGATTAGCCAAAGCAGTACCGAGCAAACCTGAATAACGAAAGTCTTGTTGATTGCCAGGCACAGCACCAGAGGCTATCTGTTTAACGGCTAAATCAGCCGCACGTTTACGCAAGACACCTTGTATAGTGTCCGCACCTAAACCTACTCCAGCCATTCCTAGAGCAACAGGAAGACTCTGTGTGCCAACTGCACCCATTATTCCACCAGTAACAAATTTTGCTCTAAGAGGACTGAACGCACCTAATACAGATAAAAGTTTATCTTGCGATCCACCATTAGCAACAGACTTAATAACATTTTGTTCTTGTTCATTAAATCTATTCATTTTGTTTTTGCTTGCCGCAATATTTATAAATCCTCTACGAATCAATTCGCTTTCAGAGGCTTTAGGGTCTAGTGATTTTGCTTCAGCAACATCAAGTGCATCTTGAAGAATCTCAGCACGACTTTGATTACGCCAATCTTTTCTAGCAGACATAACATTTTTAACTGCTTCATCTAGTTTTCCAGTTCCAGCAAATACATCATTTCCATTTATCTTTGTTATGTAATTATCAACAGAGTCAATCATTACATTTCCAAGCCGTCTTGTATTTGGATCAGTATCACTACGCAAGTTGTTTGCCATTTTGCGTAATTCCTCTAGTTTTGGGAAAGACACAAATTTATCACCAACAATTTCACGCATTTTTGATAATGTATTTGCAACTTTTGGTTCGTTTTGTGGAATATATTGATTTGAATTTAAGTTGGCTTCAACATCATCAACCATACCTAAAACACTTTTTGGCTTAATGTAAACACCAGCATTTTCTAAAGCGTTGTAAGACCTAGTTGATCTTTGCTTAATCTCATCCATTGTGTATATTTTTGGAGCAGTTTCACCAGCAACAGCACCTACATAACCTGCCGTCTTTTGACCAACTTTTGCACCAACACCCATAGCGGCAATCGTAGCCGCTAAGTCACTACCTGTTTCACCAAGTTGTCCAAGAGTTAATTCTTTAGTTGCTTCAGCCGCAGGTTGAGCCGCAAAACCAGCCGCACCAGAAGCAGGTATTTGTTTAACAAGGTTAGCCGCCAATGCGGGAACTTTAGGAGCAAGTGCCGCAGTAACTCCTGTACCAGTCATTGCTTGAGTACCTGCTTGAACAGCACGTTCTAAAGTATTTTGTGGTTCTGGAAGTCCTACATTTGTAAGCATTTGGCTTTGTGCTTGAGCGACAGAAGGCACTCTGCTTTCAGAACCAACTAAATTTGCTCCAAGGTTATATGCACTACGCAAGCCTTCTAAAACAGTAGTTGCTGGCGCAGTTAAGCCTTCATAAGCCGCACGACCAAACAAACCAACTTGACGAGCCAATTGGTCTTTCATAGAAGGTTGTTGTTGTTCAGTAGGTTGGGTTTTAAATCCAAAATCTTCAGGCGTAGCAAATCCATTCCTAACGGCCTTCATCATAATTTGGCCTTTAGTCATGCCTTCAGGAATATCCTGAATCACTACTCCATTTGGTAATTCGATGTCCATGACAATTCCTTATTTAAGGTCAGACCACTTAATTGCTTTTTGAGATTGATTTTGTTGTTCTGGTTGTATTTGTGGATTTCTACCAAAACTTTGGCTTTTTGGTGGAACAGTATTTTCTGAAGTTCCACCCATGCGATTTTCAATACGCTGTGTTCTGCCTTCCATAATATCTTTCCATCGTTGGAATGAATCTTTAATGATTTGCAATTGTTGTGGATAATTCTTGTCAGACGGATCAAGAGCAGTAGCGGCATTTTGAATTGTCTCCAATTCCTTGACTGCCAAACTACCAAAACCAGTAGCACCAGTTTTACTCTGAGACTTAAGTTTTTCAATTTCAGTAACGCTAAATGCCGCTTTAATTGCATCATTTAAGTTCTTTAATGACTTTGCTTCCGTATTTGGCACTACTCCTAAAATTGCAGAACCAAATCCACCAGCCAAATTAGGACTTGATTGATATATATTTAATGCTTTATCAACATTAGCAATAGATGATTTAACAGAATTAACTGCTTCAATAGCCGTTTCTTTCTCTTTTGCTAATGCTTCAGCAGAAATAGGGGTTTGTGTAACACGCACACCAACGCCACCTACGCCGCCACCACTAGCAGGTGATCCACCACCACCAGAAGTTGTTTGTGCAGGAATTAAACCAAGATATTTAGCAACATTAGGTGCGGCAATACCAAGATTTAATGGATCAATCGTAATAACTTCACCACTTGGCGCAATAGAAGATTTGGGCTTCATTTCTTGGGCAACTTGCACGCGCAAACTACTTTCTTCTTCTGGAGTAAGTGCTTCATTTTTACCAAGTTTAGTATTTGCAGATGCAATCAATTCTCGATTACGCTCTGAAACACCAGTCATTATTTTCCACTCATTAGCCTTTTTAGCCTGTGCTTCCCGCAATCCAATAGTTGCCGCTGATTCGGCTCGTTTTTGAGCCAACTCAGACAATCCATAAGCACCTTGTAAATCACCAATTTGAGCAAGTCTTCCAGATGCCATTTGTAATGCTTCAGGATCATTCAAGTCAATGCCTTGTATTACAGCATTTCTTGCGCTTATTAAACGTAATTGTGGGTCTTGACCACCCAATGCACCACCGATAGCACCAGCCAAACGATTAGCACCATAACCAATGCCTGTTTTAGCAAGTTCAAAAGGACTCATTTGAGCCAATTGTGATGCTTGACTTAGTGCTTGTTGATTTTGTTGTTGTTGATATGATTCAGGAGTCATACCAAACAAACCACCTACTATTGAATCTGCCATTTGGTTACTCCTTATAGATTTGCATAGCCAGCAGGCAAAAATGAACTTACTCCTGTTGGAGTGGTATATGGGTTGTAATAATCTGGTGCAAGCATTGCCGCACTTGTTATTCCACCACCTGCACCACCAATATTAGGTGTGCCACCAAATAAGTTATTGATTCCTTGCATTAACTGAGGGTTAGTAGATGCGTTAATCAAACCAGTTCCTGCTGGACTATAAGCATTAGATGCTTGCAAAGTATTTGCCGCCCCCATTCCACCACCATACAAGAATCTGCCTGTATTTGCACCATAAGCCGCCGCTTGCCCGCCTAAACCAGCACCTAATGTCAATGGTTGTTGTCCAAGTTGCTCAATGCCACTTTGTACACCAAGCGTATTTTGGAATGGAGACAATGCACCAACTTGACCTTGTTGATACTGACCAAGCAATCCTGCACCTTGACCAAATAACCCTGCACCAAAAGCAGTTTGTTGTTGACCAGCCTGTTGAGCATTTGCCGCTAATTGAAGGTCTTGCATAGACCTAGCATTAGCAAGTGCCGCCGCTTCTGGGTTAGCCGCCATCAAGTTACCACCTTGAGCCACAGATAAACCAGTTCTTCCAGTATTAGACAATTGGTTCATCAAATTTGCAGACTGTTGCTCACGACTAGGTGCAAGCAAAGCAAGTTGATTAGTCATGTACTGTTGAGCCGCTTCTTGAGGAGATTGGGCTAAATACTGTTGACCAAGATTAAACAGACTACCTGCCGCACCTGTTAGTGGAGCATATTGTTGTTGCGCTTGTTGTGCTTGACCTAACTGTTGTCCCATCAAACCAGATAATTGATTTTGATAGGCTTGATACTCAGGAGAAATGTTATATCCTGCACCAGTTAAATAACCATTTGCATCAGTTTGGAAATTGCTTGATCCAAAACGATTGGTAATACCAACAGGACGAAACTTAGAGGCTTCAGCCGCTATTCGTGCCGCTTCTATTTGAGCCGCCGCAGAGGTATTAGCCGCACTTCTAGCCGCATTGCCTTGCATTGCCCCACCAATAAGGCCTAAGCCTCCACCAATTGCCGCCGCTTCTAGTCCCATTATGTTCTCCTAACAAACATCTGTCTTGCTTTGCCGTCTAAACCAACAAAATCTTTCAAATACTCAAAACCAAAAATACTTATAAACTTCTCATGCTTTGTGTCACCAATCTCATGTATCGCATAAATGTCCTTTTTATAAAATTTGAACAATTTGTCAAAGTCAATTTTTAATTGATTCTTAACAGTTTTGCTCCATTTCATGCAATCACAATGAATAAAGGTAAATCCACAATCATCCTCAAAGTACACAATGTAATTTTTGGTTTTGATTACTTCTACTTTCAATACTTGCCTTCCGCAAATACATTTACAAACACAGTTCCATCTTCCAATGCCTCAATCTCATGCCATTCATTAGCCCTTAGATTGATTGGCTGTGTATTCTTATCAATAACCTTTTCAATGCCTTCTTTACGAATCATGCAACTTCCAGCGTGGCACATAGTTAAATGTGCATAGGTATGTTCGTGGCGTGGCAGTCCCTCACCTTTGTTAGTGTGGAATATCACCATAGTAGCCCCGTCATAAGTGACTTGGTGGGCTGGAAGCACCAAATTGGTCATAGGTCTTGTGTTCCTGTTGTTATAAGTTGTACTGGAACAAACTCTGGTATATCAACAAATGTCTTTGCTTCCAAATCATAGCAATGGGTAGAAACATCAATATGTTCCAAACAATCAACCCAAAGCAAAGTATTTGCTACTTCAAATTCAACATCAACAATCTCGCATACACGCACACCAATTTTCTTTTTGGTGTTTGGGTTTAATACGTTTTCATTTGGGGAAATAAGTGCTTTCATTTTTACCACTCCACAATAACAATACCACCCTTACCTGCGCCACCAGCATTTGTTCCACCAGTAGAGTGTCCAGCGCCTCCGCCTCCATTTCCATAGCCTGTTGCCGCACCACCTGCGCCTCCGCTACCGCTACCGCCACCACCAAATAAACCAGATGAAGGGGGTGCAATATTTACATAGCCAGTACCACTAGCAATACCAATTCCACTAACTGCCGCTCCATTACAAGAGCCTCCCGAAGCACCATAGCCAAAACTACCAACACATGGAATAACTGACGCATAACCACCAGCACCACTACTGCCTGTGATATTTATGTCTCCGCTAGTACCAGTTCCACCAGCACCACCGCTACTACTTGAGTTATCTCCTGATACGTTTGATGCAGTTGCACCGCCCGTTGCAGAACAATATGCGCCAAATGATGATGTTCCAGCAATTCCACCAACAGTTACAGTAACAGTTCCAGCGGGTGTTAATCCAGTAATATATTTAATCGCAAGCCCGCCGCCACCACCGCCACCAGCACCTGAGTAACCAGTTGATGCGCTACCACCGCTACCACCACCACCAACTACTGTTACCTTAACAGCAGTTACTCCTGATGGAACAGTAAACGTACCAGTTGCTGTAAATACTTGACCTAAAGTGCCTGTTAAAGCGGCAGGGAGAGCAGATGATGCCCATGTTGTTCCATTGGATGTCAACACATAGCCAGCCGTTCCAACAGAACTTAAACCCGTACCGCCTTGTGCCGCAGTTAAGGGCGTTGTTAAACCAGTAATAGATGTAAGGTCAGAGTTAGCACCAGAAGCCGCCGCACCTAAATTGGTGCGAGCATTTGCCGCATTTGATGCGCCAGTTCCACCATCAGCCACAGCCAAATCTGTTATTCCAGTAATAGTGCCACCAACAATAGTGACTGATCCACTAAAAGTAGGACTATTTAAGTCCGCCTTAGTAGCAACAGCCGTAGCAATGTTGTTGAACTCGGTATCAATTTCAGTTCCCTTAACAATTTTTAAAGGATTGCCAGTAGAAAGGCTGTCTTTACTAGCGAAATTCGTTGCTTTGGTGTAATCACTCATCTCATTTCCTTACAAAATCTTGCCATTTTTAGCAAATATCTCAATTTTTTGGATACTCAAGGCTAAGTTATTGATGTCCATCTCATAACCAGTTTGAATAACCTTGCCGGAACCTGTTGGATAAACACTCAGTTGTTGCAAAGCAACGCCAGGCGAATATTCCGCAGTCGTATTGTATTCAGCAACACCATAATATGAAACCCCTTGTGCGGGTATTTCAACAGACTGAGAGTAATAGTTACCCGAAAAGTCATATCCCCATTTAAAGGTCACATACTGACTACTGCCACCAATCACCACAGTCTTGAGTTTCTTCAAAATAGAGGTTACAGATGGCTGACCCAAATCAGTATGGTTCGTAAAATATTGAAAGCGGTACGTTGTGTCATTGTCAAGATAGCCAGAATAGGTAGCAAGGTATCCACCTTTTCCTATGTACAAAGTACCATCTTGCTTAGTCAACAAGGCTTTAGGCTCCATCGAGTCCCAAGTTGTCACCCTAGCCGCACCATCTTGCAAAGTGCCTTTCATATCAAAGCAGTAAACTGACTTTAATACAGGCAATGTCAACAAATAAAAGGCTTCTTTACTGTTGTATACAGACTTAATTGTAGATAACGACTCACCTGCAACAGCAGAAATTAAGTCATTACGAACATTCTTCGATAAATCACGCAAAGGCATGGACTTCTCTTGGATAGTCCTCAAGGCACTCCGTACACCAGTAGCAGATAAAAACAATAGGTCAGTACCCGTATAAGCAACAGAATCCCTTGCTACACAGCCAATTCCTGTAATGACATCCTGTAAAGTCATGGTTGACGGGGTTGTAGCACCTTGATAAACCAAAATATTGTTTTTACCAAAAATAAACAAAAAGCCGTTATGTGCTCCCAAGGCAACAATTACATCACCACCTCTAGGCCAAACAGTAGTGGTATCTAGCGTTCCCGCAGTACCAGTATTCCATTTATTTGCTAACTTGGTATCAGACCATTGAACTGTTAGTTTGTCAGTAGATGTATCGGCTGTCCAAAGCCTTCCATAGGCGCTTAAAGCCGTGTTAGCCAACTGAGCAGTACCTGCATAGCCAGTCAACTCACTAATCCGTCTAAAGGTTGTTGTAGACAAGGATGGATCAAAGACTAAAGGATCATGTCCTGTCTGGAACAAATAGAGTGCGCCAGCCAATGAAACCATCTGCCAATTATTTGCAGTAATAGTCGGGGCAGTACCCCCTCCCCCATAGGTTAAAGTTACTATGGTTGTGGTACTTAACTTATAGAGTTTGTTATTTCCAGCCATGATGGTGTAGGAAGTAGCATCAGCAGTTACCACCTCACCAATTGAACCGATATCATTTGTAGACAAATCTGTGTTTAAAGCAGAATTAACTTTTGTCCAACCTTTTCTAGCACCAATACGACCATATTGGTCAATCACACAATTATTCGCAATAAGCGCAAAGCCTTGAGCCAAATCCAAAGACGAGTCTTGGGTGTTTAGGCCGTAAAAGCCTGGCGCTGTAATCGAGAAGGCTTGTATCGGTTGAGACATTAAACCGCCTCAAATTGATCGTTTTCAGGCGATCTAGCCAATTCCAACGCAATTAGGTCAGATAGGCAAGACTTATACAAAGCATAGGCTTCTGAACTTGTCAGGCCACCATCTTCACCACGCTCAACCAATGCTCTAGCAAATGCACCCAAAACAATAGGTTCTCTTGCCAGCAAAGTGGTAGATGAGTCAGTCGTAAAGTCATCCTCTGGAACTATGAGACTGAAACGAATACTGTATACAGCATCAGGAACAGGCCAAAAGTTGACTTTAATATCACCATTTGTATCTACGCCCTTAATTGAGTAATACATTGGCAAACCCTTTGTAGGGGTAGGCGTTGTGTAATAGAAAGAATCGTAATTAGCATGAGACAAAGGTGACATCTCATAAAAACTGGTGGTGTTGATTACATCCATTGTTTTATAGCGAACACCAGCACCCGTTATGCTATATGGGCCAGTTGTATTAGCAATCGTGCTTACAGTAATTGGGGTATTAAAAGCATCCCAATCGTAAGAATCAGATACTTGACGCTTGGCATCATTAACATACTTGCCAACTAAAGCAGAAACTGTATTTTCAGAAACAGTTGTTACTTGTGGTTCACGCATACGAACCAACACATCGTTGACTAACTGTAAATAGGTAGGTAAAGCCATTACTTCTTCCCTTTGTTTCTCGTAGAAATCGCTTTTGCTTTTGCCTTTGCGTCAGCCTTGGAGGAAGCCCCCCATGCTTTTAGAGAAAGAAGCAGTCTTGTCGGTTCACCATTCTTGTACTCAGGGCCAGCATTGCCAGCCATTCGAGCCAAGAAACTTGCTCTACGGGGATTATCCCCTGATTTAACTGGCGGCTTTAAGTCTCCACCAGTTGTCGCATTATATGATGCTCTACCCTTGGCGTTCAACCCTCCTTTAGGGTTTTTACCTTCGGAGCGTTGCCAAGCGGGAGTTTTCATCACTTCACCTTTTTAGGTTTCTTCGCTGTTTTAGCAGATTGAATAAAGTCTTGCTTAGTTGGCGCACCTTTGCTACCAACCTTACGCATCTTTTCGCCAGAGCCAGCCTTAATCCTTGCCTGTTTAGCATGGATATTGGCGTAGAGTCCTTGCTTAGTAGCCATAACCACCACTCATTTTCTTCTTCTTTGGTTTGCTCATGCCAGCCTCAGATAAGGCGATAGCAACGGCTTGTTTCTGTGATTTGACGACAGGGCCTTTCTTAGAGCCTGAGTGCAATTTACCAGCACCATATTCCTTCATCACTTTAGATACTTTCTTAGCGGCAGGGGCCTTCATCTTCATGGATACTCCTTAGTTAAGTTCTGTTACAGAAACAGTTGAGGTGGTAATTGTTGCATCCTTGATAAATGCAATCTTTTGACCAGGCGTAACTTTAACGATTTCCACACAATTAGGTGGAATCATTGCTGTTGTTGTAAGGTTTGCTGTTGGGCTAGTGCCGATTGCATAATGGCAATGCCCTTGAGAACAGGCAATACGAATCATTGTTGTGTTTGCACCAAAAGCAGTCATTTGAACACTTGAGGTTGTAACTGTTGCCACTTGAGTCGTGCCATTGCTTGCCACGCCATAAGCAACTTGATTTGGGTCTAATTGAAAGGTACTCATTACTTTTCCTTATTGAAGGGTGAGTTGATACAGGGTATTTTGATATAAAGCAACGATTTCATCAATCTTGTTTTGCAATGCAGTCTCAGTACGGGGGGCAATCTGTTGGCGGTTAGCCTCAATCCATTCCATTTCCTGACGCAAGACTTCAGACACAGTACCTTTGTACTTGTTGTTCACATAAGGAATGTCCAAACGAATGGCATAACGACCCATAAACTGTTGTGCAAAGTCATCTGCCAAAGGAATAATGGCGTTATAGAACTCATTTAGAGTATTGTGTTCAGCAAACGATAGAGTCTTAAGATGGATACGATGGGTTATATCTCTAGCGAGAAATAGCATCCCAACAAACTCACCTGCTGTATTGTTCACGCCTACAAATTTATTATCCATTGCCATACTTAATCCTTAGTAATTGGGCCACCAGATTTCCATGCGTCACAGGTGCGTTTGGCGGCACAGGTAAAGTGGAAAAGTTCACAAAATCCTAGATTTGCCGCATCAATAAACTGCTGATCGTAGGACAACTCTTTTTCAGAAGTATTCATTGCCTCTAAGCCACCCTTGATGCACTCCATCATTCTTGGAGTCTGGATAAATGCGGCACAGTTGCCACAACGCATATCCATAATATCTTTGGTAGGGGCTTTGTACATCTTGGCTTTCTTCAGCCAAAACGCATGATTAGGATCGTTTGGGTTAGGAGGGCCATATCCATACTCTTTAAAAGCATGGTTTCTGTTCTTCAGATTGGTAGAAACATCCTGAGTTGCCACAGGACACATCTTCCCAGACAACATTCCTTGTTTCATTTGAGCAACCTTCCACCAATAAAGGTGATAAATCCACCAGCCATTGATGCTATGGTCATGCCCATCCAAAAGCCACCCTTAGACTTGTTTGCCAACTCAAGGAGTTCCTTGACATCTTTGGCTAACTGGTGAACTTCAGCCTGTAAAGACTCAACTTGGGCTTCTATTCTGCCGAAATCTCTTGCATCAATATCGCTCATATTCGTTCCTTACGGGGTCTACCCATAGGTTTCTTTAATGTGATTGTGTGCCTTGTTCCATCTTCTTTGACATCTTCAACAATGATTGATGTGTCCACAAAATCATATTCATGGTGTTCCATCATTCCATCAATGTCATGTTGCGCTGTGAATTCAACCACAGTTCCGCTACGTTTACATCTGAACAAAGCCATCTATATTCCTAATAGAGAAAAGGGGGACTAGCCCCCTTCCCTTATACGATCAAACGACCAACAACTACACGGATTTTGGTTGAAGA
>Ga0304729_1002050_pt1 | contig 12534 bp, 12 predicted proteins | sample C_131016_MF_Meta_FD_190475 | JGI IMG/M metagenome (GOLD analysis project Ga0304729, IMG submission 190475) | Freshwater microbial communities from Lake Croche, Canada to study carbon cycling - C_131016_MF_MetaG (v2) (version 2) | ecosystem: Environmental > Aquatic > Freshwater > Lake | place... | reverse complement strand
CACCGTAAAAGGTGGTATTGACCGCCCAAACCACCTGATTTCGGTTAACAAGGTTTGGCGAGCGCCCCGTGTCAACTCCGCCCTCAAACGAGATTGAACCGTCGCTAATCCTTTTGGGTGCGCGTTCGCTCATGCGGAAATCTTGGTGATGGTCACTCGACTGCCTTGCTCAAACACCGAATTCGCAGAGGACGAATCGGCATAAATCGCAACCTGAATGGAATCAGAATTGGCATTTGTAATTTGCACAATACCACCAAAAGAAAGAGTGACAGATTGGGCACTGGTGGTCGTTATCCGTCCAGTAATACCGGTAACTGCTGAGTTCTTTAGAACTTGAGCAGTGTACGTTCTTGTTAAGGAATTAGGACGAACATACAGGGATACTTGTATTACATAATACCCAGTTGTGGTTGGTGTATATGCTCCATTGGACCCAAAAGCAGCTTCAGTTTGAAAACCAATGGTTGTGGAAAATTGGTTTGTCGCCACGAAAATTACAGCACCCAATCCGCCACCGGAAACAATTGGAACCGTCCATCCGCTTTCGAGAGTGGCAAAATAGACTGATAGATATTGTGGGTTAAATGCGTTTGCCAACCCCAAGGATGTCCTGGCTCCTGCTGCCGTGGTTGATCCGGTGCCACCATTGGTAATAGGTAGCACTCCGGTCACCGCGCTACCAAGGTTAAGTTGCTGGTAGCTTGCTTGAACGCCTACACCATTTGAACAAATGGGATAGGTCACAGTCCCAACCGAAAGCTTGGCCAAGGCGGAGGTTGACGAGGCTGAAAGCAAATCACCAATTGCGAATGTCGATTGCCCGGTCCCGCCTTTCGGGGCCGTCAAGGTGCCTGACAGGTCACTGGTTGGAATTGTCGTTACCGTCGTAACCGCCCCAGTGGTCGTCGTCACCTTGGCATATCCCGAAGAAAGACTTCCAAGAACTTGAGCATTAGGAAGTGATCCGTCTGCCGTTTGAATCAGGTAGGTTGAAGTGGACGGAGCGCCGCCCCCGGCTGCTCCAGTGGTGCCCCTAGGCCCTGCAATGGATACTTTCTGACCAAGAGCAATAACGGTTGTGCCCGGAACCGCTTGAACGTTTTTGCAGGTAATGGAATTGCTCGTAAACGAGATAACCTCAAAATATCCCGCATTCCCGATATACACTTCCAGGTATGCTCCGCCAGGGCTAGACGGCAAAAAGCTGGTAGAATCCACCGAAACCACTACCGTAAAGCTGACGTTTGGAACAGTAAACTGAGCCGTGGTTGTGCAGTAAGCATTAACCCCATTTGACCCATTGGTTCCGTTTGACCCGGCTGGACCGGTCGGACCAGGGATATTCACTACGGTTGGACTGGTGCCGCATGTGCAGCACCCCGAACTACTTGGAAGTTGAGCAGGCATAACAACAAAAACAAATGATCGAAACAGCAACAACCGAAACCGTTGTTCCCACCGCGATTCAACCGCAAAGGCTTCTTGAATACAAGTACGGGATTCGGACCAATGTGCGCCTTACTCCCGCCGACGTGGAATGCTACGCATTTCGGAATAAGCTACAAATCCACGAAGGCGGCCTTGGCACTTATGGACATTGTAGAGAATTGTCCAACATACTTTGGCCCAAGCTTATTTGGCATGAATGGCTTGAACGGCAGATTGAGAGCTTGTGCGAGTCTAACTATGTAAGTTGGGCAGGTTGCGGCGCATCGGGAAAGACCTACGGTGCATCTCTCTTTGCCATGCTGTTTTGGGCAGCAAACCCATCCAAAACGGCGGTTGTATTGACCTCAACCACCGCCAAGATGATCCGAAAGCGTATGTGGGGAAACATCCAAGGGCTTTTCCGGGGGTCCACGGGCTTTCCGGGTAACCTTGTGGACTCAAAAATGACCCTCCAGTCAGTACGAGGAGACGATAAGCACTCAATCTCGGCAATTGCGGTAGCGGAGGGAAACACCTCCAAGGCCGTAGCAAACATTCAAGGTATTCACGCGGAACGGGTTATGGTAATCGTTGACGAAGCAACTGACACCCCAGAGGCAGCGTTTGAGGCGTGTACAAACCTGTCCAAAGGCTGCAAAGAATTCAAGTTGTTGGTGATCGGTAACCCTGCCAGTAAATTTGACCCCCATGGCCGTTTTTCCACGCCCAAACACGGTTGGGGATCTGTTGACATTGAAGACGATGAATGGGTTACAGAGCGCGGCGTTTGCCTTCGGTTTGACGGGTCAAAGTCCCCAAACTTCAAAGCTGGACGTACCTTGTACCCATTTTTGATTACAAAGCAGCAGTTGATTCAAGCCAAGGAACACGAAGGCGAGAATAGCCCTACGTTTTGGAAGTACACCCGTGGCATGTGGGCACCGGATGGCATGGTTAAGACGGTTCTATCTGAGTCCCTGATCGATAAGCACGACCTCCGTAAGCAGATCATTTTCCGAAATGCATCGACCAAGATCGCCTCGTTGGACCCGGCATTTATGGGTGGTGACCGGTGCATCCTCCGATTTGGCCGCCTGGGAATTAACCTTGCGGGAATTATGACCCTATCCTCTGACGAGATTATCCATATCTCGCCAAATGCCATGTCTCAGGAGCCGGTTCATTATCAGATCGCTAATTCAGTAATTGAGCATTGCCAGAAACGCGGAATCAGGCCGGAGCACTTTGCCCTAGACTCGTCAGGCGAAGGCGGCGGATTGGCCGACATTATTCAAAAGACCTGGGGCCAGATTGTGCGCGTTGAATTTGGAGGCAAGCCTTCGCAAAAGCCTGTATCAGAAGAGGATGCGCGTCCGGCAGAGGAGGTCTATGATCGCAAAGTGTCGGAACTTTGGTTTAGTGTCCGACAGTGGGCCACCAAGGACAAGCTGGGCGGGCTAGACAACGATACGCTTAAAGAGTTGTGCGGCAGGATGTTCAATGATGAAAAGCGCAAGATTGTCGTTGAGAGGAAATCCGACATGAAAAAGCGGACGGGCCGGTCGCCGGACTTGGCCGATGCTTTTGTGGTCATGGTTGAATTGGCTCGTCAGTTAGGCGGAGAAGGGGGAAAAGAATCTAGGTCAGACAAGCGGTGGGACGATATGGTCCACACTTTTGATAGTCTGCATACCGACGAAAATACTTATGTGGAAGCTCCTGAACGCACATTTTGGTCCGAGGGGGGGATGGACGTATCGCATTCCTGAAAACGGTATTATCGTTAACGGTGGTACTTTTGAGGCGTTGGTGACCGAGGCGACCAACCATTACTTGGCCAACAATTTGAAGGTTCCGTACAACTTGGAAAACATCATTCTCGTATACGTTTGTCAGACCTACGCCGAATGTAGCTACGACAATGTTCCCAATGCGGTAGCGAGAGGAGTTATCAAGTCTTGGCAGTTGACCGATGTGATTCGGTTTTCCAAGACCATGTTCGACGCCATGATTTCTGGAGAGAAAGTGGAACAGTCTGAAGCAGATAAACGGGCACAAATTTGTTCCACCTGTCCCTTTAACGTCCAGCCGGATGGTTGCGTTGGGTGCAATAGCAGGCTGCTTAAAGAATCCATTACTGCGCTTACCAGGGCCGGTAAAACGGAATATGATAACCGTTTAATGAGTTGCAAGTTTTGTGGCTGCTTCATCAATGCCATGGTTTGGTTTCCGCTTTCAACTTTACAGAAATTCACCGACCCTCAAGAAAACAGCGATCTTCCTGATTACTGTTGGAAAAAGGCAAAATAATTTATGATCGGATCAGTTACCGCAATTCGACTTGAGAATCTGAATAAGGACGGCTCTCCACCGGAGACGCGCCTCAAAGATCCCCAAGAGGCGTCGCAGATGCTTAACCAGATGCTTTACGCGGATGCCATGCGTAACAGCACCCGGTCCCGGCTGCGTGGTCTGATTGATGGAAACCAGCCGTACAGTCCCGCTGAACTCCGCAAGAACGGTCAGGCATTCCGAACCAACGTCAATTTCCGCGAGTCCGAAGCGTTTCTTGGTCAGGCCACCGGCAATTTCTATGACGTGTTTGCGGAAGTGCCAACCTACGCAACCGTTCGCACCAAGTACGGTCACGATGAGGCCAAGGTTCAGGAATGGTCCGGAATCATTACCGAAGAGTTTGACCGACTTCAAAAGGCGGATCGAGATTTCGATTATCTCATGCAGCTTTCGCAGCGGGAAATGGTCCTTATCGGCATTGGCCCGATGTGCTTTGAGGACGCTACTAACTGGAAGTGCAAGGCTATCATGGCCACGGAACTTTTAGTGCCGGATGGCACCAAGTCCAATACGTCCGATTGGAAGGTTGCCATGGTCCGCGTGAAGATGGGCGTGGATGAGCTGTACCAGAAGATTGAGAACGAGGATGCGGCCACGGCTAACGGGTGGGATGTTGAGGCGTGCAAGAAGTCCATCATGGACGCCATGCCGGAACCTTATCGGCGCGGCACCCAATGGAATTGGGAATACGTTCAACAGCAGCTTCGTGACAACAACATAAGCTATTCGGCCCGGTGCGACGTTGTTCTCGCTACGCACGTTCTTTACAAGGAATTCGACGGCAAGATTAGCCACCGAATCATTGATGAGCGAAACACTCAGGTATTCCTGTATTCCAAGATTCGCCGGTTTGATTCTTGGGATTCTGTGATTCACCCCATGTACTATGACCGTGGCGATGGGACTCACCACGGCGTCAAGGGGCTTGGAATCAAGATGTATCAGGCGATGGAGCTTAAGAATCGCCTTTGGTGCGCTACGTTCGACGCGGCTTTTGCGCGGACGCAGATCATGTTCAAGCCAAATAGCCCAAATGCGTTGAACAAGACAAGCGTTGTGCAGATGGGGCCGTATTCCATTCTGCCACCTGATTATGATGTTGTTCAGACTAACATTTCTGGTGTCCTAGATGCCCCCATGGCGGCAATGGCGTCGTTGGACGGGGTTATTCAAGGAAACACGGCCCAGTACCGACAAACCCTTACCAAGCCGCAGGGCAACCCGCGAACTGCCACGGAAATCCAGGCGATCATTTCCCAGCAATCGGCACTTGGTAAGACTCAACTCAACCGGTACTACGAGCAACTTGATCGGCTGTTTGAAGAGAAGTATCGCCGAGCCGTAAATCTAAACCTTCCTCCCAATGTTGATAAGGATTGGGACGAGGCGATAGCTTTCCAACAGCGTTGTGTGGATCGCGGTGTTCCCAAGCAGGCGCTCTTGGATGTCGATTACGTTCAGGCTACTCGCACGGTTGGCCAAGGATCGCCGTTCGTGAAGCAACAGGTTCTTGGGTCGCTGCTAAACATTGCTGGGATGATCCCGTCCAGTGGCCAACAGAATCTCTTGTCAGATTATGTGGCTTCGCTTGTGGGTCAGCAAATGGTCAATCGGTACGTCCCTCAAGGTCAGACCGACGCAAAGACTCAAGATCAGGTGGCCCTGGCGACTTTGGAACACACGTCAATTCACACTGGCAATCCGGCTATTGTCACCGACACTCAGAACCACCCGGTTCATTGCACGATTCATCTTCAGGCGGCGACCGAGGCTGCGAATAGTCTTCAGCAGGGCGGAAACCCGCAGGAGGTCTTGTTGTTCCTTCAGGGAATCGAGCAGCACGTTTCTCAACATCTTCAGAAGATGCAGAACAACCCGATCCAGGCCAACATGGTCAAAATGTTTGCCCAGCAGCTTCAGGAAATGGACAAGGTTGTTCAGGAACTTGCCTCCCACGTTCAGGAACAAGCGCAGTCTCAGGCGCAGATGCGTCAGGCTCAAGCGATCCAGTCCGGTCAAGATCCCAAGACCGCAATCCTTGCCGCGCAGACTCAGCAGCAAATCATGCGCGACAACCAACTCGCCATGGCTGAAATGCAGCGTAAGGCGGCCAAGTCTCAAGTTGATTCGCAAGCTAAGATCGCAAAAACGACTGCGGACATCAACCGGGCTAACGCTCAAGCGGCTGCGGATATCAATCGCAAGAGCGTGACGGATACTGTGTCATCGTAATCTTAAACCATGTTTTCATGGGAAGTATCACGCATACAATATGTGTGATTGCAATCGCGTTCCTGAATATCTGAAAATGATGGGGTTTGAACCATAAGCCTAGGATGGAAGATGTAGGCATTCATTTGACTGGTGAACCCTGAGATCAATGAATCAATGGGTGAATTTCCGAATAAATATGGAGAAATGGCTTTAGCCGTTTGCCATCTTACTGCGTAACTGGATGTCGTTAGCATCCTATCCATTTTGATGACATGTTTAGAGACTCTTTTCTGGGGAGGATTGGCGTAGTGTCCACCAAGATACAAAAAGTCCCAATCCTTGGGCACCTCATTAATCATTTGATTCCATAGTTCAAGAAACTCGGATGGAGAATGATTGCACTCAAAGTCATCCTCAAGAATAAGCACCTTATCCCATTTGTTGTGTGCTATGATTTCCAGAACTCCTCGATGCGAAGCGGTACATCCAGAGTTACCATTCCTAAGACCTTCCATAATCACATTGTCATATCCTGAAAATCTTTCCGCCTGAATGTTGTATAACTCCATCTGTTTTTGCGCGTGTTCCCAACGATCAGTACGACGATCCAGATTAATGCAAAACACTTTGTCCCAATATGACATGAATGAATTCATTTATTAATCTCCCAATTCTGCCAGATGAATGCCCCGGCGTCATAAGTAAGATGATGAGTTTCTGAAAGTCGTTTCGCTAATGCATGGTATCGTTCTTGAGCATTAGGAACGCAAGTATGAAATTGAACTTGAATGTTGTTGATAATTGAAATAAGAGATGAATCAACCAATCGTTGAATCACATCAAACTCTCCACCTTCAATATTTAGTTTCAAGAGTGCAACCAAATTATATCCAGAAACCACTTGGCAAATATCTTGAAGAATCACTTTCTCTTTTGTGTCTGTTGATTCTTTAAATTCTCCAGTTGAATCATTTGCAATTCCGAACTCAATAGTCTTGTACTTATTAGATACTCCCAACTTAAATATAGTCACTCCAGTTTCACGCATTATTTCACAAGCAATTGAATAGAATTCTGATGTAGGTTCATAAGCAAATACGCAACACTTATACTTATCCCAGATTCTCTTTGAGAAGTGTCCGTGGTATGCTCCGCAATCAATCACAATTGATTCCGGATTGAGATCGTAGTTGTACCGTTCTTCTTCGGTAAATGTTTTCATATTTTATTGTTTTACACATTCATTTTCAGTTCCTGAACAAAATCAAGTGATGTGAATCGTGGCCAGTTTCCTTTCACGAATATGCAATCGTGTTCCTTACCACCTTCTAGGAAGTCAACAATAGGAGCATATACGTTCTGGCTATCGTCGGCCAAGGATGATGCCCACCAAGAGAACGATGAGTTTCCTCTAAGCAAGTTTTTGGACTTCATCAACAACCAGAAATCAGGAAGAAAGTTCATCCGATCCGGCATGGATACGGAAACCGGTATTTCCTCAGTAACCCAAGTTAACGGTCCCAAATTGAATCGTTCCGAAGCTTGCTCGTATGACTTCTTGCTGACCACCGGATAACCGTATCCAAAGTAATCACCTAATCTTCGATGAGCTGTGGTTGTAACTATTGGAATATGAAACGAAAGATACTCTTCAATCCAGGTAACAAACTTAAACCATTTCTTAACATCCTGTTTTGAATACATTACGGCGCAACTGCTCAACTGACAGTAACCCTTAATGGTTACATTGCCTTTGAGTATTTCTGAACTTGATTCATTAACAACTGGAAGTGATTCATCCAAAATGCATGGATCCATTCCAAGCTGGAATATCTCATCTCCAATCCAGCGTTCGTATTTTAATTCAAATCCATGCTTCTCGCACACGGCCCTAGCGAATGCATACTGGAACAACTGATTACCAAAACGACCCATCATTTTCAATTGAATCACTGGTTTGCTCATAGATCTTTTAGGGCTGTTCCGGTGTACCATTCGTGCTCCGGCACCCCGACGATTGGAAATGGCTCGCCGGCAAGAATACGCCGTCGCAGCCCAACAATCCCTTCGTCACCAAAATAATTTGGGTGTGATTTAATCATTATAGCCTGATTCAAAACCGAATGGCTTTTGTCATCTGGTGACTTGCCATAGTCTTCTCGTCGGAAAGAGGTGTTTGAGACGTGCCCTTCCTCGGACTCCCAAGTCATCATGCCCTTGTGATACTGAAAATGGACCCCAATGTTTCCAAGCATAATCCCCATGATGCAGTCTTCAAACCCCATTCCGTCGCATAAGGCTTCAGGCCACCCATTGACGGCTAACAGGGTCTCCACCGGAGCGCATAACGAACATCCATAAAGCCATTGTCCGGCGCAAGCCATTGGAACCGTCGCGGCATGACGATTGTCGTGGCCCGTTGGGCTGTCTTTGAAGTGGGTCACAATTCCGGTTCCCGGCTCCACGGTAAGCTCAAAGACCTTTCGGTAAGCACCAAGCGTAATCAGCCCCGTCTTGGATGCTTCCGCGACTGCATCGACCCATCCAGGCATCAACACGCTCAAGTCGTCGCAATAGACAATGTGACCGTCCGGAGCCAAGCAGAGAGCCGTGTTGCGAGCATTCGATGCGGCAAACCAGTTGTCCTTTGTCAGTCGATGCGGACCCTGCCAAACGCACGGCTTTGGCGGAACGTGAATCGCGTTGTACTTGGCCAACAGATCCTTGAATTCCTTGGGTCGATTGAGGCAATGGAAATCGACCACAACAAGCTGTGAATCGGGAATCTTCTGTTTGAACCCTTGGTGATGGAGCGAATCCAGAAACCATTCAATGTGAGGCTCTTCCCGGTTCGTCATGTAGCAAACAGTGACCATGTTTCTTAAAAAGTTGACTTTTGTTGGCTTGGTTGGAATCGTGACCTCGAAACAACAAGAGATCCTTCAATGATTCCATCCGATCTTCAAGCACTCATCCTAAATCAGCTTCCGCACATGAACGGTTGGTGCGATCCCAAGAAAGCCCTGGACCTTGCGGAAACGGTTCTTGAATCCAAACCGTCCGTCTGCGTTGAGATTGGCGTTTTTGCAGGCAAGTCTTTAATCGCAACCGCGATGGCGCTTGAACACGTTGGACACGGCAAGGTTTGGGGAATTGACCCTTGGGCCGTAGCCGATTGCTTGGTTGACGAGAACGAGGAAAACAAAAAGTGGTGGTCGCAGGATGTCAATTTGGATTCCATTTTTGCTGAAGCGTTGAAACACCTTACCGACCGTGGCCTGTTAAACAAGCGTTCCGAACTGATTCGCCAGTCGTCAATGACGGCATGGAGAGGTTGGCCTGCTGACAGCCATCCAATCGATATTCTCCACATTGACGGCAATCACTCAGAGTGGGCCAGTAGCACGGATGTGATCCTTTGGCTTCCTTACCTCAAGAGCGGTGGAACACTGTTCATGGACGATTACGACTGGGCTTCCACCCAAACCGCCAAGCGACTCATTGAGCGCCATTGTACGCTGCTCCGCGAAGAGAAGCTTTCGGAGAGTCATTATGCAGTGTACCGCAAGAAGTGAAAACCCATGCGTGACATCATTCGTGATCTAGCATTACGAAGTCTGAAAAACTTTGTTGGAATCAATAATGATTATGCGGCTCAAGTAAAAGAGATCAGTGAACTGAAAAAAATCATTGAAGAACGAGAGCTATATTGGAAAAAGAGAGAGTCAGAGCTAATTGAAGATCGTGACAAATGGCTTGAACTTTCCGACAAATCACAATTTGCCGCTGACTATTTAATGGAACACGCCAAACAAGACATCCCATCAATTACTGAACAGACAATCTGGCCTGTTAAGATTTTTGATCTGAATCCCGAACCCAATGTTTGCTACTTCAACCCATCAATATGCAAACTTCAAAATGGCCGGGTGTTTATGTTTGTCCGTCGCAACTCCAATCGGGGAGGTCAAGAGGGAACAAAGTTTTCTGAGTTCAACAACATTGTGGCGTTTGAGTTGGATCCACAAACCATGGAGCCAACTGGTGTTAAGCGCATCATTACACTAAAGGAAAACCATGTCGGAGAACACTTTGAAGACCCGCGAGTCCTGGCTGTTGGGAATTCTGTCTGGTTGTCGGTGTCGTCCTTCGTGTGGCGCAAGTCCTACACCCACCAAGCATTTTTCCAGCTTGACCAAAACCTGCAATGCGGATTGCGGATTGACCCCGTTTATGGAAAGAACTTCATGCAGGCCACGGTCAACGAGGGACATGAAAAGAACTGGCTATTTTTTCCCCACAACGGAGTCCCGCACTTTGTTTACAACACGCATCCCCATACGGTTTTACAGTGCGACGGATCCTTGTCTGTGGTTCAAAAGCACGAAACATGGGAGACAAATCCTTTATGGCAGCATGGCCACCCTCGCGGGGGCAGCGTGCCTGTTCTGGTTGATGGTCAGTATTGGAGCTTCTTCCATTCCAGCCTTCCTTGGACCTTAGACAAGCGCCGTTACCACATGGGAGTCTATTCGTTCCAAGCTGAGGCTCCTTTTAGAATCACGTCAATGAGCAGCCTGCCTATCTTTAGCGGATCCAATAAAGATCCATGGTATCCAGCATTGCCACTGGTTGTCTTTCCGGGTGGAGCAATTCACGACAAGGACACTGGCATGTGGAATGTAGTTCTGGGTGTAAACGATTTGCATTGCGCCAAAATCACAATACCACACGCTGACGTTAAGGCTCTATGCCGACCAGTTAGGGTTCAAGTTGATGAGCCGGAAACAAAATATGACGAGTTTGCAATTAAGCCGGTTCAAGAGCAGCGAGTTGAATTGATTCAAAAAGCATGAAGAAAAACCTGATTCGATGGTTTAAGCGGGCACCTCGTTCGTTTAGCACCGAGCGCGACATCCCGACTCTTAGCCCCGATGAATTTCAGTCATCCAAGCCACTGATGGCTGGCCTACGTCGATCCATTAACAGCCAAGCGTTTCAAGTTGCCTTGCGAGTGATTGAGGATGCCAAGCCAATCGGGATTCCAGGAGCCGGAACACAACCCACCGATTACGCCTACAACTATGGCCTTGCGTTGGGATATTCCATGGCCCTCGATAACTTGAGAAACCTGGCAAACATTGTTCAGCAGCAGCAAGTCGAAGCCACCTTTACTCACAACGCAGAAAATCCAACTGAAGTTCCCGACAATCTATGAGCGATAGCCCTGACATTCCACATGAGACACTTAACCCGGGCACTGTCCCGATTCATTCTCAGAACAATGAGGGGACTAGCCCTTTTCTTGATTCATTGCGTGAGTTCGCTACGAAGAATGGCGCGACTCTCGTTCAGGAAGAAAAACCCAAGACAGCGGCTAAAACCGAACAGCCGGCTCCTGTAACCGATTCAAAGCCGGCAGCCACAAAGATTGACACGACCAAAGCGCCTGATTTCACCAAGGCTGAAGTCCCAGCTACCGTGTCGGACGATGTTCCCGCGTCCATTAAGTCAACCAAAGCTGCCGAGGAGTTCAAAAAACTTAAGGCAGAGCGCGATGCCGTTCGCCAGGAGCTTGAGACGCTTAAGAAAGCTCCAGCAGTAAACGAAGAGTACGCCACTCGCCTAAGGACAATTGAGGAGGAAAAGAAGGCACTTTCGGAGCAGCTTCGACTGCTGGATATTGAGCGGCATCCAGAATTCCAGCAGAAGTACAATAGCCGAATTGAGGCCACCCATGAACTTATCAAGGTGTCTGCTGGCGAAACTGGAGAACTACTTTCCAAGCTTCTTCGCGTTCCGCAGAACGAAACCCGAGATGCCCAAATTGATCGCATTATTTCAGAGTTGCCCCCATCCAAGCAGGCTAAGGTTGGGGCATTGATGGCTCGTATTGACGAAATCAGTACGGACAGGACCACAGAACTCAATGACGCAAAAACCAGATACGAAAGCGTTATCCAACTGCGGCAACAGGAAGCCAACCAGCAAGCCGAAGCATCAAAGCAGGCTTCAGAGCGCACCTGGAGCACAATTAAGGAATCAGCCCGCGCCCTTGAAGTGTTTGAACCCAAGGAAGGCGACGAATCTTGGAATTCAGAGGTCAACGACCGGGTGGAACTGGCCCGCAGAATCTTCAACGGAGAGAATGACGAGGCTGACTTGGCTAAGGCTGCGCTGTGGGCGGCTGCCGCTCCAAAGTACCGCGAGTTACTGCATGCTCAGATGTCACTGAACGGAAAGCTCCAGGCTGAATTGAACAAGCTCCGAAATAGCGAAGCCAAGGTGTCAACCAGCACCGAACCTGGACGCAAGGCTCCTGTTAACGATGGACCCGATTCGGGTGCGAACGACTTCGTGAAGCAGTTTATGAAAGCGCGGAACGGAGGTTAACGAGGCAACTGAAGCTCAAGCTCAAGTTGGTTAATCGTCTTAAGGCTGTCTCGGACCCATTCCGGGGCAGCCTTTTTTGCTGCCTCAAAATCAGGTCTTTGAATCAGTCTTTGGCTGTTGTGCAGAACCGGTCCACGGGTC
>Ga0304729_1002047_pt1 | contig 12536 bp, 12 predicted proteins | sample C_131016_MF_Meta_FD_190475 | JGI IMG/M metagenome (GOLD analysis project Ga0304729, IMG submission 190475) | Freshwater microbial communities from Lake Croche, Canada to study carbon cycling - C_131016_MF_MetaG (v2) (version 2) | ecosystem: Environmental > Aquatic > Freshwater > Lake | place... | reverse complement strand
GAGCGCCGTCTCTAGACCAAGCATTCCAAAAGCGGCTGCCTGCCATTCGCAGTCCTTATCCTCGGCTGGATGTGGGGCGTGATCGGTAGCAACGATGTCGATGGTTCCATCCGCAAGTCCGGCACGTAGCGCATCAACGTCGGCCTGAGTTCGCAGCGGCGGATTTACTTTAAAGATTGGGTCATAACCGATTACTTCATCATCAGTGAGTAAGAGATGGTGAGGTGTAACTTCAGCGGTGACATTAACACCCCTAGATTTCGCCCATCGAACTAGTTCAACACCACCAGCAGTCGTAAGGTGGCAGATATGCAATCGACTTCCAACATGTTCAGCCAAGAGAATATCGCGCGCGATGATTGCTTCTTCAGCAATCGCCGGCCATCCCTTTAATCCAAGCTGGGAAGAGATCAATCCTTCATTCATCTGCGCATCTACGGTGAGGCGAGGCTCCTGCGCATGTTGGGCAATAACTCCCCCGAAGATTTTTACATATTCCAACGCGCGACGCATTACTAACGGATCGAAGACGCATTTTCCATCATCACTAAAAATTCTCACTTGTGCAGCAGAGTTAGCCATGGCACCAATCTCCGCTAAATTTTCACCACTCAAGCCCTGTGTAACAGCCCCAATCGGAAAGACGTCACAGAGGCCAGCAGCCTGACCAAGTCTAAAAATTTGCTCTACTACGCCGGCGGTATCTGCGACTGGATTTGTGTTCGCCATCGCTGAGATAGCTGTATATCCACCAACCACCGCAGCAGTACTACCCGAAAGCACTGTTTCGGAATCTTCCCGACCAGGTTCGCGGAGATGTGTATGTAAGTCGACTAGGCCTGGCAATACCTTGCAACCAGTCGCATCAATCAACGTTGCACCGCTCTGATCAAGATTAAGTCCGACAGAGACAATCACTCCATCAGCAACAAGGAAGTCGCTCTTAGTACCATCAGCGAGTTCGCCACCGAAAATTAAATATTTCATGCGTTTACCGCCCCAGCCAATAAGTGATACAGAACTGACATTCGCACAAGTACTCCATTGGTTACTTGTGCAAGTACAACGGATTGGAGCGAATCTGCGCTATCCGCCGAGATTTCTAGACCGCGATTCATTGGCCCTGGATGCATGACAATCGCCTTTGTTTTCAGGCTCGATAACCGAGAGACATCCAAACCATAAGCTCGTGAATACTCACGTGCGCTGGGAAAGAATAGATCGTGCATTCGTTCAGATTGAATGCGAAGCATCATGACGACATCTAAATCTCTAAGCGCGTCATCGAAGTCATAACTGACTTTGACACCCCACATTTCAATCCCGACCGGGAGAAGTGTCGGTGGTGCTATCACAGTGACCTCTGCGCCAAGTTTCTTGAGTAACAGCACATTGGATCTGGCAACACGGGAGTGCAGGATGTCCCCCACTATGCCTATTTTCAAACCAGTGAAATCGTAAGTATCCAGTCCAAATTTCTCGCCAATCGTAAAAGCATCAAGTAGTGCTTGTGTGGGATGCTCGTGAGTGCCGTCACCGGCATTAATGACTGAGGCTGAAATCCAGCCAGAATCCGCCAGTCGTTGTGCAGCGCCACTCGCACCATGTCTGATTACAACTGCATCAGCACCCATCGCTTGCAACGTTTGGGCAGTGTCCTTAAGACTTTCACCTTTGCTCACACTTGAACCTTTTGCGCTGAAGTTAATTACATCGGCTGAGAGTCGCTTTGCAGCTGATTCAAAGGAGATGCGAGTGCGCGTGGAGTCCTCAAAGAAGAGGTTTACAACAGCACGTCCGCGCAGGGTGGGAAGTTTCTTCTGGCCACCTTCGCTGACTCGACCAAGCTCTCGAGCTGTCGTTAAAATTGCAACCGCTTCATCGCGCGACAAATCGTTAGCACTCAATAGATGGTTCTTCATGAGCGCGCCTCAATATCGACGCCATCTTCACCATCGACTTCAAGTAACGAGACCTTGATTGATTCCTGTGCGGAGGTCGGAATGTTCTTTCCGACATAATCAGCACGAATGGGAAGTTCACGGTGGCCGCGATCGACGAGTACTGCAAGTTGTACTGAAGCGGGGCGCCCAATTTCACCGAGTGCATCGAGTGCCGCGCGAATGGTGCGACCAGAGAAGAGCACGTCGTCGACAAGAACTACGTGCCGACCCTCTATTCCTTCGGGCGGGATAACTGTCGGCAGAAGTGGCCGAGGCGGGCGTAGCCGGAGATCGTCACGATGAAGCGTGATATCGAGTGCACCTACCGGAGTAGGGCTTTCGATCTCAGCCAGGATTGTTGCTAAACGGTGGCCGAGGAATGCCCCGCGAGTGGGAATTCCTAGAATTGTTAACTGGGAAGTTCCGTGATTGCGCTCAATAATTTCATGAGCAATACGCTTTAAAGCTCGGGTGATATCACCAGAATCCAAGATGCGAGTCATGTAGAAACCGCGCTCTCCTTCTCCGCCTCTCAGGACGGTTATTAAAGGACGTGAAGTAGTTACTTCGTGGGAAACCATATCACCTGTGGATAGAAAGTTAGCCCCACTCTTGCTCGTGGCTACCCTCACGCCATGACACTACATATACAGCCAGAGATGAAAGAGATAGCGGCCTCATTGCGGGCCATCCGGAAGCAAAAAGGATTGACCCTAAAAGAGGTAGAGGAGAGCTCAGCGGGCAAGTGGAAGGCGGTGGTCATTGGTTCCTATGAACGCTGCGATCGTTCACTCTCGCTCAATAAGGCAATCGCACTAGCCGGATTCTACGAAGTTCCATTGGATCAACTTCTTGGACTCAAAAGCCCGTCCGAGACACCTTTAACGCAACCCGGTCGAACCATCATAGATATGCGAGCGGTCGCCGGACTTTCCTATACCGATAGCTTGATCACACTTCTCAAAGGATTTCTCACGCATATTGTTGGAAAACGAAGGGATTGGAATGGTGAAGTTCTCTCGCTTCGAGCGGGAGATCTCACCACTCTTGGAATCATGTTCGGTAAGAATGAGAATGATGTCAACCTATGGCTGATTGATAATGGACTTCTCTTGGGTGGCGCTAGATAATAATTAGAGCGCGAATGAAGGTTTCAGAACGATGATTCTGCCCAAGACACCGTTGATATAAGCCGGAGACTTCTCGGTTGATAGCTCCGTTGCCAACTCAATTGCCTGCGAAACAGCAACTGAATCATCGACGGTTTGGTTCCAGAGAATCTCGTAGATTGCGATTCGGAGAATATTCCGATCGATAGCTGGCATGCGATCCATATCCCAGCCCTCGGCGTAGGTAACAATTAATTCGTCAATCTTCTCGCGGTGCAAGGCGCAACCACGAACAAGTTCAGCCGAATACTCACCCTGTGAAAGATCTTCTGGAGGACGCGCAACCAATAAGTCAGTGGCGGACGAGGAGCGAAGATCTGCCTCAAACAGAATATCCAACGCTCTCTTACGGGCCTTGCTGCGTGCGCTCACTTAGTTTGCGCGACCGAGGTAATCGCCAGTTCGCGTATCAACAAGAATCTTCTCATCCTGTTTGATGAAGAGTGGAACCTGAATTTGAATTCCAGTCTCAAGGGTTGCTGGCTTTGTGCCACCAGATGAGCGATCACCTTGTAGTCCCGGTTCGGTGTAGGTGATCATTAGTTCAACAGATGCTGGGAGTTCGATATACAAAGGATTTCCTTCGTGGACTGCCACGTTAGCCGAGCAGTTCTCCAACATATAGTTCGCGGATTCGCCGACGATGTCTTCCGAAATGGACATCTGATCGAAGGTCTTATCGTCCATGAAGATAAATGAATCGCCATCCTTATAGAGAAATTGCATATCGCGCTTCTCCAGAATCGCTACATCGACCTTGACTCCAGCATTGAAAGTTCTATCAATGACCTTTCCGGAAAGTACGTTCTTCAGCTTTGTACGAACAAACGCTGGACCTTTGCCAGGCTTCACGTGTTGAAACTCGACCACATTCCAGAGCTGACCCTCGATATCTAAGGTCATACCATTCTTGAGATCATTTGTAGTCGCCATGATTTATCCAATTCTTCCGTGAGCTGTCGAGTATTAGTGGTGGTGCAATTGAGCAAGGATACCTGAGTAGTTACTTATCTAAAATTCCACGTAGCGCACTCAACGCTAAGGCGTACGAATTCGCACCAAAACCAGCAATAGTCCCGTTCGCCACTCCGGAAATCACAGATGTATGGCGAAATTCCTCGCGAGCAAGCGGATTAGAAAGATGGACTTCGATGAGCGGGGACTTGAGCATTTCAGCTGCATCCCTAATTGCGTAGGAATAATGCGTGAACGCCGCAGGATTGATAATGACCGGTACGTGTGAATCAGCGGCCTCATGCAGCCAAGCAATGATCTGCGATTCGCTGTCGCTCTGTCGGACATCTGCGATGAAACCATGTTCAGTAGCGGCCGAGGTGATGAAATCAACGAGCTGTGCAAAGTTGAGATTTCCATACAATGAAGAGTCGCGTATATCTAAACGCCCTAAGTTCGGACCATTCAGGACGAGTACTCGTTGGCTCATGATGACATTCTTCCATAGGCGTTCCTTAAATCATCCTGCGAAACACTTTCTATCCAAGCTGGTTGACCGCGATCGCTCAGCCCGATAAATCGTAAACCACCATCCCGTGATTTCTTATCACCGGACATGAGTGAAAGAATCTCGTCCCAAGCAGATTCGGGATATGTGGTCGGCAGGCCAAACTTTGCGAGTAGTTGACGGTGCTCTTCGACCACCACAGGATTTAGACCAAGAACTATCTGACTAAGTTCAGCAGCAAAGACCAACCCAATCGCAACTGCCTCGCCGTGGCGCAAATTGTATGACTCTCGCTTTTCGACCGCATGACCAAGAGTGTGTCCATAATTGAGAATTTCACGGAGCTTGCTCTCTTTGAAATCTTGCGAGACGACGTCCGCCTTAACTTGGACCGAACGGTTAATCAATTCAGCTGCAACTAATCTCGCGCCAGAAATATCTGAAACATCAGCAAGTAAATCAAGAATCCTAACATCCGAAATGAAGCCGGTCTTAATTATCTCCGCCAGGCCAGCCGCGAAATCTCGATCCGAGAGCGTATCGAGAAGAGACACATCAATAATTACCGAAGTGGGTGAATGAAATGAACCAATTAGATTTTTGCCGGCTGGCGAATTGATTCCAGTCTTGCCACCGACTGCCGCATCGACCATTCCAGCTAAGGTCGTAGGTATCGCGTGCCATGAAACTCCCCTTAGCCAAGTGGCAGCCGCAAAACCAGTTGAATCGGTGGTCGCTCCCCCACCGATACCCCAGATCGCATCCGTTCGTTTGATATCCGTCTCACTTGCAGCAGACCACATACGTTGAATCGTCTCGAAATTCTTAGAATCCTCACCATCGGGTAGATACACAATACGGTCAGCGGCACCAATCAATTCTTCAAGAAAAAAATTTTCTTTCATCGAGAGTGGAGCAAAAATTAGATTACGAGCGTAGCTCTGTTTAGTCCTGGAAAATTCACTTCGCCAGGATTCAACGAAGAGCGCAGAGTATTCATGCTCGGCGTTAATGCGAATTTCTTTTTTCATTTTGTTCCCGCTGAAATCAAATTCACGATTTCTGATGCGACAACTGCTGGCTTCTTGCTGTCTGTGCTGACCGTAAATTGGGCCAGCTGACGGTATATCGGTTCGCGTATTTGCATGAGTGACAGCCATTGTTGACGAGGATTGATGAGCAGCAATGGTCGGTCCTTGTTGAAACCAACTCTGGGTGCCGCTTGCGCAATCGAAACTTCTAAATAGACGACTGGCGATGTTGAGCTTTGAAGGGCTTCTTGCACACGTAGATCTAACACGCTTCCGCCGCCCAGCGAGAGAACGCCTTCACATTCAGAAATAGAGTTGAGAACAATCGAACTCTCCATCGCCCGAAAGGCTGGTTCGCCATCTTCGATGAAGATTTCAGATATTTTCTTCCCCGCTTCTAATTCAATGAGTGCGTCGGTATCAACTGATTCGCAATCCAACGCCCTACTCAGCGCTTTAGCGACGGTAGATTTTCCTGAGCCGGGTGGTCCAATAAGAATCGCGCGTGCCACTATTTGATCGCCATTGCATCGAGATAGGTACGGTAATTACGGGCTACTTGAGCAACGCTATCCCCACCAAATTTCTCGAGAACGGCATCGGCAAGAACTAGCGCCACCATTGCTTCAGCAACAATTCCAGCAGCAGGAACAGCGCAGACATCTGAACGTTGATTGATTGCCTTCGCTGGTTCGCCCGTGCTGACATCAATCGTGTCTAACGCCTTGGGAACAGTGGAAATTGGTTTCATGGCGGCCCGAACTCGCAAAATTTCGCCATTAGACATTCCGCCTTCGGTGCCTCCGGCTCGATCAGTCCGGCGAACTATCTGACCTGAAGCGCTCTTCTCTATCTCATCGTGTGCTACCGAGCCCCGACGACGTGCAGTTTGGAACCCGTCGCCAATTTCAACGCCCTTAATCGCTTGTATTCCCATAATCGCGCCTGCAAGTTTTGAATCTAACCGGCGATCCCAATGGGCATACGAACCAAGTCCAATGGGCAGATTAAATGCAAGTACTTCAATTACGCCACCAAGAGTGTCACCAGAAGAATGAGCTGATTCAATTTCTGAAATCATTTTCGCCGAAGTTGATGCATCCGCACAGCGAACTGGATCCGCATCCACCCGATCTCGTTCGGTTGCATCAGGAAGTGGAGCGTCTTCGGGAACTGATACCTCTCCGATTGAAAGAACATGGCTCATAATCTCAACTCCAACGCTCTGGCGAAGAAAGGCCCGTGCTACTGCGCCAAGTGCCACACGTGCTGCAGTCTCGCGCGCGCTAGCACGTTCGAGAATTGCCCGCGCATCATCAAAATCATATTTCTGCATTCCCACTAAGTCTGCGTGACCAGGGCGAGGTCGAGTGAGAGGTGCATTGCGCGCTAAAGATTCAAGTTCAGCCGAATCAACTGGATCCGCTGACATTACCTTCGACCACTTTGGCCATTCGGAATTAGCTATCTGAATCGAGATTGGTCCACCTTGAGACTCACCATGACGAACTCCGCCCAGAATAGTCACTGCATCCGCTTCGAAATTTTGACGAGCACCGCGACCGAAGCCCAACCGACGTCGCTTGAGGTCAGCATCAATCGCTGCAGTCGTAATTTCAACGTGCGCTGGCAGTCCTTCAAGAATGGCGGAGAGCGCTGGTCCATGGGACTCACCTGCGGTTAACCAACGAAGCATGGTCCTATTCTGGCAGATAGCCGAGCATTCTCGCTTCACATTTAGAGTGAGGTGAGAAACCCCAACCAGAGAAAGGGCGCCATCGGTAGTGTTTGAGGCATAACTCCACGAATTGCCGTACATAACGCGAGCCAGATTCCAGCGACCATAAAAGAGCAGAGCAGGGCGAAGTTTAAGCTGGCAAAGTTTGTGCAATGTAACGCAAGGACCATCGTTAATTTGATATCCCCAAACCCAATTCCATTCGAGGAGAATGTCCGAATCAAGATCAATCCGACTGCTGATATTAGAGAGTATCTCCATCCAAAATTTCCACAACTAAGAAAAAGTATGCCGAAGAGCAGGACCGACCAGTTAGGAATTCTTCGTCTTTGAATATCAACAGTAGAACTCCAGATAGCCGCAACCGCATAGATCAGAATCTCCATCGCTCAATAATTGATGGAATAGAACTGAGGCAGCTAGCCCTGTGGATTAACCCTTGAGTTGGGTAAGACCAGTCCGTAATAACTCAGTACGCATCTGGGTGAAGTCGAAATCTCTCTCTGTAAAGATTGATATCTGATGAAGTGCTTGTTCCACAAGGAGGTCGAGACCGTCCACTATCTGTGCTCCGGCGGAGCGAGCCGCGATGAGAAGCTCAGTCGGCCACGGGTTATACAAAACTTCTACGAGAGTATGTCCGCTCAAATCTGCACCTTCGCGGGCGAGAGCTAACGCAAGTTCATCGGTCACAAAAGCAGGAACAGTTGAGATCACCCAGTCATAATCCGCGAACCGGTTTGCAGTTAATTCGACGAAAGAGTTCGCCCTTATTCGTATGCCTGGCGCAATCTCATTGAGGTCGGCTGCCTTCGATGGATCTCGTAGAAAAAGATCTACCGTCGATACCTTCTCATCTAGCGCTGCAATAGCTGACCGAGCAGTTCCGCCCGCACCGATCACTGCAACACGTGCCTCACTCGAAATTTCAAGCAATGTTTCAAAGGCGAGATAGTCGGTAGAGAGTGCTCGAAACGAGTTGCCGTCGGCACATAAAGTATTGGCCGAACGCGAACGTCGTGCGACCTCATCGACCGTAAAACCAAGAGATATAACTTCTTCTTTTAAAGGCATCGTCAAAGAAAAACCGCGCCATTCTTGTGGTGAATGGGATTGTAAAAAACTACTCAATTCGCCAGAGCGAACCTCAATCGCCGAATAGTTGCCACTCACGCCGAGAATCTCATAAGCGCGATTGTGAAGTAGCGGTGAAAGTGAATGAGAGATTGGAGATCCCAGGACGGCTGCATTAATCATCTAAATGCCCCCGCCTTCAAGTTTCGTTGATAGAGCACTTCCCACTCTTGAAATTGTGGGTACTGACTCGTGAATCGGGTATCCCCTGGCTTAACAGTGATGAAGTAGAGCCAATCTCCAACGGCGGGATGAAGCGAGGCCTCGATCGCCAACAGACTCGGATTTGATATCGGAGTCGGAGGTAATCCCCCGTATTTATATGTGTTGTAGGGCGAATCAATCTTGGTTGCAGCAGTAGATAAAGCGATGCGACCGCGCAAGTTTGCGGCGTACTGAACAGTCGAGTTCAATTGAAGTGGCATACCAATCTTTAAACGGTTGTAAATCGTGCGTGAAACTTTCGCAAAATCAGTGGGGTCACCTTCGATTTGAACCATCGAGGCAATGGTCAGAACCGCGTACGGTGAGAACTTCTCATAGCCTCTAATTAGACCTGCCTTCTTCGCCTCGCTGCCAAACTGATTTGCCATCACTTGAAGTGCGCTCTGAATTGATGTGCCTGGCGCGAAAGAAAATCGCGCTGGGTATATCTGTCCTTCGAGTGAATTCTTACCGTTCTTCAGAAAGGGCGTAATGCGGCTCTGCTTGATCGGGAGCGAGGAATCAATATTCTTTGAACTCTTAAGAACTTTGAGTACATCACTAAAGGTTGTGCCCTCGCGGATTATCACTTGATCCGCCACGCGCTTTTGGTCGAGCAACTGAGTAAGCGCTTCACGAGCAGGTAAGTGGCTCTGAATATTGTGCTTTCCCGGACCAATCCGATTTGCCGATTTATCCTTGACGGCGATAGACACAAAAGCTTCAACTGATTTCGTGACTCCGCTATTGAATAAGATTCTGGCGATATCAGTACCAGTCGCACCTGCTTCAATAGTTATAGCAACTTCTGGACCAGGGTTGCCAGACTCGAAATCGTTCTTGGGTTTAAGAATTAGGTAGAGGCCGCTCGCAGCAAGTGCGCCGATCAGAAGTGAAATAAGTAACGTCCGAGTGCGGTTCATGCGCGATCCTTTGATGGCGCACCCTGTAAACGTTCTTGATTCATCGCGCTTTCTAGGATCGCAACTGCAGCCGCAGAATCAATCAGCGAACGAGATTCCTTAGTAGAAAGCCCAGCATCTTTAAGCGAACGGGCAGCCGACACAGTGGTGAGACGTTCATCTAAAAGATAGATTGGCGTGTCAGTCACAGATTTAAGTAGTTCGATAAATAGAAGGACTGAATCGCTCTTGGCGCTGCTTTGACCCGATAGGTGTCGCGGGTTTCCCACCACGATATATATCGGTTGATGCTCCTTGAGAAAATTGCTAATCAGCCCAGGTAACTCCGGGCTCTGAGCTTCGAAATTGTCGTATGGGGAGGCCAGCAGGCCAGACGAGTCACTCATCGCGACCCCAATTCGCACCGAGCCGTAATCCAGCGCTACTCGACGACCACTCTGCATTGTCTGACTCAGGAGCCGACGGTTGTACTAATGCTTGCGAGAATCTCTTTCATGGCTGAAGGAAGAGCGTCAATATTTGTACCGCCGCCTTGAGCGAAATCGTCTTTACCGCCGCCGCCACCGCCAAGAATTGTTGAAGCGGACTTGACGAGTGCACCAGCCTTAATGCCGGCAGCGCGGGCTTGTTCGCTCGTCGCCACCACAAGAGTTATGCGACCTTCAGAAATTGAGGTCAGAGCAACAACGCCATTGGTGACTCGGTTGCGTAAGTCCATCGCGATTGTTCGCAGATCATCTACTGAAACGCCATCTGCAATCGCACTTGCGATTACTTCCAGACCTGAAATCTTTTTAGCGCTTTTCACAAGATCGCCAGTCGCAGCAAGAATCGAGGCGGTCTTAAATTGAGCGAGTTCCTTCTCAGTGGACTTGAGTTGGTCAATCAGGCCAGAGATTCGTTCTGGCAGTTCATCCACTCGAGCGCCTTTGATAATCTCAGTTAACGAATTCAATAGCACGTGTTCGCGAGCGAGAAAATCAAAGGCATCGACACCCACGAGCGCTTCAACACGGCGTACTCCAGCGCCGATTGATGCTTCAGATAGAAGTTTGACCAAACCGAGTTGTCCGGAGGTCGAGACGTGAGTTCCGCCGCAGAGCTCGTGCGCCCAATCGCCAACACTGACGACTCGAACCTCATCGCCATATTTCTCGCCAAATAGTGCCATCGCACCCATCGCCTTCGCTTCTGGTTGGCTCATGGTCTGTGCCGTAACTGCTAAATCTTCAAGAAGAAGCGCATTCACGCGCGCCTCAACATCGTTCAATACTGATGGTGGAACCGCGCCAGTGGAAGGGAAATCGAACCGGAAACGACCGGGTGCATTCTCTGAGCCAGCTTGAGTTGCGCTCTCCCCCAACGCTTCCCGAAAAGCCTTGTGCACCATATGTGTGGCGGTATGCGCACGCGAGATTGCAAGGCGACGAGAAAGATCAATCTGAGCCAGAGCTGTATCCGAAACTTTAACTACGCCCGAGAGCACGGAACCGCGGTGAACATATAAACCTGGGACTGGTGATTGAACATCATCAATTTCTACAACAGCACCATTAGATAGACGAATAATGCCACCATCTGGGAGCTGGCCACCACCTTCGGCATAGAACGGTGTGCGATCGAGAACTATCTCAATCTCACCATTCGCACCTGACTCATTAACAGTTGCACCGTCGATAAGAATGGCAGCAACTTTCGACTCAGACTCGATTTGCGAATACCCAAGGAATTGAGTTTTGCCGAAGCTATCCACAATCTTGCGATATTCGGAGAGATCGGTATGACCGGATTTCTTGGCACGAGCATCTGCCTTTGCTCGATCCTTCTGCTCCTTCATCAATTTTCTAAAGCCCTCTTCATCAACGGCGAGACCCTGCTCTGACGCCATTTCGAGGGTGAGGTCGAATGGGAAGCCGTATGTATCGTGCAATTTGAAAGCAGTCTCGCCACCCAGGCGGACATCGTGTGCTGATTTCGCACTCTTTGCAGCGAGATCAAATATCTGTGTACCACTCTTTAAAGTTGCGAGGAAAGATTCCTCTTCGTTCACAGATACCTCAATAATGCGGGCCTGCTTCTCGATCAACTCTGGATATTGGGGGCCCATAGCGCCAATTGCAGCCTGAACAAGTTCGGTAGCGGTGGGTTCATGCGAACCGAGGATGCGCATATTGCGAATTGTCCGTCGCATCATTCTACGAAGAACATAGCCTCGTCCTTCATTGCCGGGTAGAACTCCATCACCAATTAACATCATTGTCGTACGCGCATGGTCCGCGATAACTCGAAGTGCAACATCACTCTTCACATCAGCGCCGTATCGCACACCAGTAAGTTCAGAAGCCTTATCTAAAATCTGCTTGGTTGTATCAATCTCATAGATATTTTCAACACCTTGCAGCAGAGCGGCCATGCGCTCGAGACCTAAACCAGTATCAATATTCTTTGCCGGAAGTTCGCCAAGAATCGGATAATCATCCTTGCCTGAACCGACTCCGCGAACATTCTGCATGAAGACCAGGTTCCACACTTCAAGATAACGATTCTCATCTGCAATCGGACCACCATCTACACCATAGGCAGGACCGCGATCGTAATAAATTTCGGAGCAGGGACCACACGGACCCGGCACTCCCATTGACCAGAAATTATCCTCCATGCCGCGACGCTGAATTCGTTCTTTAGGCACACCCATCTTCTTATGCCAGATATCTGCAGCTTCATCATCGTTCTGAAAGACAGTGACCCATAATTTTTCTTCTGGGAAACCGTATCCACCTTGTGAAACTGGTTTAGTTAAGAGTTCCCAGGCGAGTGCGATGGCGCCCTCTTTGAAGTAATCACCAAAGGAGAAATTTCCACACATCTGAAAGAAACTGGCATGGCGAGTGGTCTTACCCACCTCGTCGATGTCGAGGGTACGGACACATTT
>Ga0304729_1002045_pt1 | contig 12548 bp, 8 predicted proteins | sample C_131016_MF_Meta_FD_190475 | JGI IMG/M metagenome (GOLD analysis project Ga0304729, IMG submission 190475) | Freshwater microbial communities from Lake Croche, Canada to study carbon cycling - C_131016_MF_MetaG (v2) (version 2) | ecosystem: Environmental > Aquatic > Freshwater > Lake | place... | reverse complement strand
TTGTTGCAGTGCTACCTGGTTCAACTTGGGCGCCCCAGACATAAAATGATCCTGTTGCGGATGTAGCGCCATATGCATTACCAAACACACTGATCAATGTACCTGCCATGGGCTGTGTAAATGTCACAGTACTGCTACAACGATACCATCCGTTGCCTGCAGACACAATATTGCCATAACCAGAAGATACATTGCCAGCCGTTCCTGTTGTGCTATAGGTACCCGAACTGATATTAAATGTCGACCAAACACTATTACTAGTAGTGTTATCACTGATTCTAATTACGATGGTATTTTCTGGGTTGGCAGCATTGGCTTTAAAATAGCCACTGCCTGTATAGGTATAGTAAACAGGAACTATGTTGGGATTTTGATAGTAGTATTTTGTAATGCCGGTGCCAGCTGACATTGTAATGGTTGCGGCTGTTGTTGTACCATCGGGAGCCACTGCGGTATTACCGGCAGCTGTAACTGACGATAGTGCCCATGGATTACCAAAATCTGGTTGTTGGCTATATCTTAGTAAATTTGTTCCACCAGCAATATAAACGCTCGGTGCTATACTATTACCGCCTACATTCAACGCACCACTTATACCTGCGCCACCCTGAACCACCAGTGCACCTGTTGTAGTGTTAGTACTGGCTGTACCTGAATTGGCCACCAGGTTTCCCGACACAATCTCCACACTGGTCACTATTTCTCGGTTCAGTGTGGTAATGTTGCCCACCACCAGCAAGTTGCCGCCCACATAGGCATCACCAGATGTCACAGAACTGACTGCGTATACCCCGGTGTTGGATATCAAATTGCCCACCGTTAAGTTGGCATACGATGTGACTGTGACATTAGAATCTGTTACTCCTGAGTTGGCAGTAAATGCAGTAACAAAACTCTGCCCTGATTCGCTCCAATATAGAGCCACATTCGACACCAAGCCGTTGGCACGATTTATTAAGAATCCAACGTCCACGTTGGCAGCTGTTGCTCCGCCATGCAGAACTGTAAGTGGATCACTTAGTGACACTACACTTGTTGTGATACTAGTAAACGTTGGTCTTGTTAATGCCATTCTTTATCCATGCTATTGTATATTTAGCAAAAGACAAAAGGGCCACTAGGGCCCTTTTTGTTGGAGTCGCGTGTAGTATTAAACTCGACCCACAACCACTTCAATTACTGCTTTACCAGCAAATGTGACTTCTTGTAAGGCCTTACCAATAACTGTACCCGGAGCCGGGTTGTTGTTGACTTTGGCAAAACCGTGTCCTGCTGACACCATCATGTCGCCCTTGTGAACTGGCCCAACCACTTGACAAGGAACACGTCCTTGTAAGGCTAGGGGAATCACATTAGATCCAGTTAATCCGCCATTCATCAAGTGAGCTGGGTTAGTAGAAACTACTCCGGCCACTGCTGGGGTGTCGGCGTCGGCTAGTGTAACCTCTGCACTTCCGCCAAACATCACCACTGTACCGGCCATATAGGTACGGTCTGCTTGATAGTTCTCTGCCAAGTCAGCGTATTTTGCTGATGTTGATGTTCCTACAAATACATTGCCGTATACCGTGCTCCAATATGCTGTAGTGGATCCCAAGTTGTATGTAAGGTTGGCACTTGGTAACACAGTACCAAATGTTACCGAACCACCACCACCGCTTGTGGTAACAATGTTGGCGTAAGAACTGCCGTCGTTAGTCAACTGCCAGGATTTGACTGTTTCTGCCCATTTCAATTGAACTGCGGCACTGTCGCCACGCAACACTCGAATACCAGCATCTTCTGTGGGTGTTCCTGTGGTCACATCGCTGTTCAAGTCAATCAAGTTGTCTGCAATACTCAGTGTTGTACTGTTGACTGTTGTGGTTGTACCAGTCACTGTCAGGTTACCAGTAATAGCACAATCATCGTTGATGTTGACCTTGCCATTGCCTGCGGCAGTGATGGTCAAATCTGTGTTGCTTGACTTGCTTGTGATACTATCAACTGCAATTTGATTTGAGAAACCAATTGCATTGCCGTCGCTGCTGGTAAAGTTCTTACCGGCTGTAACTTGAATTGTTCCTTGCAATGCAACTTTACCTGTACCCGATGGATTGATCTGAATATCACCTGTTCCACTGGTCAAAATTGACAAGTTTTGATTTATATCTGTACTGAATGTAATTGTACCCGATGTGTCCTGAATAACTGCTTTGCCGTTGACATACAAAGATCCTGGACCAACGAAAATATCTTTCCACTGTCTAGATGAACTACCCAGGGCATAAGTAACGTTGGCACTGGGTATAATACTACCGTTCATGACCAAGTTGCCACCATATGAGCCGCTCAGTGTGCTTGATGTAAATGTAGCAACGTTGGCATTGCCTAGACCAAATGTGATGTTACCAGTATTGACCGTTACATTACTGCCGCCACTGGCCAATACACTTAGGCCAGCGGCAGTATTTGCCGCAGTTGCAATGTTGGCCAATGTTGGTACACCGGCGACTGTCGCCACTGTTGTGACTGTTCCTGTTGTGGTGAAAACCGTTGCAGTTGGGTTTGGGGCGGCTGCTGTTGCTGCAGGTGCAATTGCCACCGCGCCTGTTGTTGGGTCAGTGGTAATTGTAGCACCTGCTGAACCACCGATGCTAATGCCGTTTTGTACTATAAAATTTGCGTTTGCCATTTTTCTTCCTTTTTCGCTTCACTATCCACGAAATTAGTTATTACTAAGTTGGGGCCAGCCTATCCAGCCCCAACTATCACTTGTTTAGATCAATAAATAATCTTTCTTGATTCTTACGTTGGTAGAAGCATTAGCTGCTACAAACTGTAGCAATGCATTACTTCCACTTTGTGTAGACATTACAATACCCAAGTTACCATTGGTTTGAGTTGTGCCGTATGTCATTACCGTAGCAGTAGTGCCATTTGATATCAATAGTGCTTCCATTACTTGATAGTTGGCACCATTTGTGGCCTGTATCACATACTTGGCACTACGATATGTTCCAGTGGCCATTGTATCAATTGTGGTTGCTGAGTTGGCACTGGCCACTGCTGTGTTGGCAAGATTACTAACTTGAGCTCCAGTACTGTCCCAATATGTTGCAACCGAAGTACTGCTTGCGCCAACGTTAACATATGCGCCGTTGTTATCTGCACTAAAGCCCATGTAACCATTGGTGCTTGTAATGTTGGTAACTGTGGTTGTTGTGGTCAATTTGCGTACATCAATCACCTCACCACTTGCAGGGGCTTCAGTAAATGTCAATGTTGTACCACTTGTTACCGCATATGCCAATGTTGGAATCTGTACCACACCGTTGATGCTGACAATACAACTATTGGTTGTTTGTGCTTCTGAGAGTGTAAATGCAGTTTGACTTCCAGTTCCTGAGAACTGTTGATCAGCAATAAGAGTAAAACTGGTACTGGCCGCTGCCCAAGCCGTGCCGTTGTACCACTCAATGGCACCAACAGTAGTACTGAAGCGGAACATACCTGCTACATCACTGAAGCCAACTGAACTTGGACGTTGTGCAGTTGTACCCACTGGCAACATAATGGTGTCTGTGGTGTTGATGTTTAGTTTAGAACCACCAACATAAGTACTTGCCGTTGCACTGTTACCAATTATGACAGTGTCGTATGTGGCATTTGGACGTGCCCACAACAGGGTAGCATCGTTCTTACCACGAATAATTGTGTCAAAACCAGCAGTTTGACTGCTGTTCATGATTGTTGAACCTGCGTGGAATGTGTTGCCGCCCACTGCCAGGCCGCCTGATGCAGCAATAACCAATGCGCCAGTCGTTGCACTAGTACTTGCAGTGTTACTTGCAGCAACAATATTACCACTGGCAATAGTTGTACCTGAGCTGGTCAATGTTGTAAACGCACCTGTACCTGGTGTTGCATTACCAATTGCCACAGCTTGTAGGCCACCAGTTGATGCAGTAGTCATTGTAGTAGCACCAGTCACGCCCAGTGTACCGCTTGCAGTTATATTGGTTGCACCCACTGCAGCCAGTGTAGTGGTACCAGTTACACCCAGTGTACCACCAACTGTGGCATTGTTTGTGACTGCTAAACTACTTGGTGATAATTGTCCACTTGTACTTAGTGTTGTAAACGCACCTGTACCTGGTGTTGCATTACCAATTGCAACTGCCTGTATGCCGCCTGCGGTGGCAGTTGTCAGTGTAGTTGCACCAGTCACGCCCAGTGTTGAACTAAATGTACCTGTTGTAAATGCTGCAGTTCCTGGAGTTATGTTACCAATAGACACTACTTGCAAGCCACCAATATTACCAGAGTTCATTGTAGTTGTTGAACCAACTATACCTTTGTTAAAGTTCCAAGTGTCTGTGGCACTTGTGTACAGTATTGTTGCACTGGCACCGTCGACTGTCAAACCAGCACCATTGGCTGCGGCAGCACTTGCAGCGCCTTTGGCCACTGTGATGTTCAAGTCTGATACATCTAGTGTAGTAGATTGAATAGCAGTTAATGTGCCCTGAACCGTTAAGTTACCACCAACGACCACTGCACCAGTAACGTTTAAGTTTTTAGCAATACCAACACCACCCGTAACAATCAATGCGCCAGTACCAGCAGTTGTTGATTCAGTTGCATTAGTTAAAGTTGTTGCACCAGACGCAGTCAATGTAGTAAATGCCGCAGTTCCCGGTGTTGCATTACCAATTGCTACAGCTTGTAACCCATTTGCAGTAGCGGTTGTAAATGCAGCTGTACTGGCAGTTGTTGCGCCAATTGGGGTATTTTGAATACCACCTGCATAAATTTGTCCTGCAACGCCTGCACCACCCATAACAACCAAAGCACCCGTTGTACTGGTAGTACTTGCGCCAGTTCCTGTGATGTTGGCACTGGTTGTGATTGTTGCGCTTGCACCTACTACACTACCCAAGTGGAATGGTGCAACCACGTTACCGGTTGCTTGTATCACGTTGGCTGCAGTGCCTAATATTTGTAAACGATTACCGTTGTTGGCAGTAAGGTTTAGGTTACCACTAGTTTCCTCGCTGATAACAAATCCGCCGGCGTAGATCGTGCTTCCGCTCAAGAATATATCTTTAAATCTGCTATTGAGCGTACCCAAACTGTAAGTTATGTTGGCACTTGGCACAATGTTACCTGTTATGGCGATATTACCACCAACAGTCAAGTTACCTGTTGTGCTCAGAGTAGTAAACGCACCCGTACCCGGTGTTGCATTACCAATTGCTAGTACCTGTAAGCCGCCACCTGTTGCTGTTGTAAACGTAGTTGCACCAGTTACTGCCAATGTACCGGTAACACTACCGCTGACCATGGTGGCATTACCAGTCTTAAAGTTTGCATAACCACTATTGTTGATGCTGGTAATACCAGTACCTGTGTCTGTTGTGGCCAGGGTTTCAAACGCATTATCTGACTCAACCCAGCCCAAAAACGTGTTGACCGAGCCATATGATGCCAAACTAGCCAAGTTTCTGTTGACTAAAATACCAATATCGTAGCCGGTTAATGATCCGGTGTATCCGTTGTTGAACATGACCAACGGGTCGTTAATGTATGTGTTTGTAGCGTTGATTGTGGTAACATTACCTGCATTTGACAAGAACAAGTTACCATTAATGGTAACATTGCTGTTCAATGTAACTGAAGGTGCAAACAAGTTACCAGTAATCGAACCGGCCAACAATTTATATTGTGCATTGATTGTACTGTCGGTAATCTGATTATTCTGAATTCTGGTGATTGCCATCGTATTTTCCTTAAAAATATTCTTATACTACTATTTAGTTTGGACGTGACGAAACTGCCCTAATGGTGCAATTTTTGCAAATTTGGATAGGGCTGGGGAAGTGTTACAGAATTGTTATCTAGAATGCACTGGTCTAGTGCGATAACTGTGTTGATGTGTACTTTTATTTATACATTTGCAAAGAATTTAGCTCAAGACCACGTTGGCCCACTTGACGCCGTTATAGACTTGTATATTTCCAGTATTATAGTTATACACCGTCATTCCTCTTAGAGGAGTTGCAATAGTGTTGACTTGGACAGTTGTTAGATTAGCAAACTGAATAGCACTGGTCAAAGTCAATCCGGCAGCACTGATATTGCCCGATGTGCTAATATCACTTGATAGCCCTGTTAGAGTTGCAGTGGATGCACTGGCAATATAGCGTATATCAATGGTATCCCCAACCATTGGTGTATCAGTGAAGGCAATTGTACTTCCCGATACTGTGTAGGAATTTCCCGAGCCCGGGCGTTGTAAGATACCGTTTATACTCACTATCAAAGACTCGGCTGTTGCTGCTTGTTTCAATGGGAATACAGAATCTATACCATTGGGTTCAAAGTATTGATCAGAGATTTGATTCTTAAACGGAATCCAATTGCTTCCATCGTAATATTCTACAGTTTCAACCCCGGCTTGTGTATTATAACGAAGTTGTCCAATGGCACCTGTGGGACGTTGAGCCGATGTTCCCACAGGAATTGTCAAAGCACCAGTGCTGCTGATTGTGACCACATTGCCCACATTTGCCGCGATGGTACTGGCATAAACTGTATTTTGTACTAAGATGTTACCAGCACCGACATTACCTGTATAAGTTGGCAGATAAGCAGCAACATCTGCATTGGTGTAACTGGTAAACGGTGCCCCGTTGGCATATTTAAATCCATCGGTTAAGATGTTGCCAACAAATACATTACCAGCAATGGCAGCATCGCCCCAAACACGCAAGGCACCTCCGGTGTTGGCACCAGTGGCCTGTGTAATATTTGCCAATAATAATTCACCAGTTTTGACTGTACCGTAACTTGTGCCTACAAATACGTTGGCAATATCACTACCACGATTGTACCATTCTAGAAATCCTGAGCCATTGACACGTCCAAGAAATGCCGAACTATCTACGGTATCATAGTAGTGCATCTTCAAGCCTATGTCATAGCCGTCATTGTATGTCAATGGAGCCAAGTTTGCGTAGGTATGTAGATTCAATATAGGATCTTGTACCGCAAGATCGCTAGTTCCAATACTCACCGCTGGACCATTAATGGTCAAGTTGCCACTGATGTAAACATTACCGCTGGTACTGCTAATAGTATTGCCGCTGATGTTGATATTTCCAACACTGATATTGCTAAAGTTAGTGGCTTTGTAACCAATGTATCTATAACCAACAACGTAAATTACTTTACTTGCGGTAAGTGCCGCAGGTATTGTTCCGCCAATGAAGTTTAGTACGCCAGACTGATAATCAAAATTCCATTCGCCTACACCTGCTATACCAGAGTCAAATATCTGTGTGCCTGTTGATGTTGAGTTTGCTACTCCCGAGCTATCTACCCAAACTTGTACAAAATATGTACTTCCAAATTCACTAGGTATCCAATCTGTTAAATTTGTTTTCCAACTTGGATATACACTACTAACGGGAGTAGTAGTTGCATCTGCTGTACATTGAACTGCACTGGCTCCGGTGTAGGCTTGTACGATTCCGGTTGTGGCCGCAGCAGTTGCCGGGATACTTAGTGCCTGTGTCCACAGTTTGTCAATACGCAATAGCGATGGGCTAGCAATGGCTTCATTACTAGGGCTTTTGTTCCCAGATAGATCAGTCTTGGCAACTCCAAACAACTTTTTATATAAGAGGTCAACTTTTGCTGAATCTGATACTGCCATATTAGTTACTTGCCGTTTCTAGAGACAATGCTGTTACTGTTTGTCCACTAGTTAATTTAATTCTTACGTAAACTTCGTTGGTTCCGGTGTCCGAAGTTGACACTGTACCAAATGTGCATGTTTTGCTATGTGCCGTAACTGCCGAGTTAAGAGTGACAACACCACCTAATGCACATCCGCTTGACGGAACGCCAGCTCCACCGTAAGCAGATGCCATTGTGACCCATCCGTTTGTTGCAGCGGCTGCAGTATCTATAGCACTGCCCGGAACTGCGACCCATAAGCCTGCGATTGTTCCTGTAAATTTAATGTTGAATTTAGATACTGCTGTGCGTACAAATCTGAATGTAAAATACTGTGCGCCTGTTCGCCCACTGCTTAAATTTGGGCCCACTGGCAAATAGCCAGTCGAATAGTTTATTTGATCATGCTTCAGCGTGGCTGCAACTATTGTAGCATCATAGGTCTGTAGTGTTGATGTTTGACTGTTGAATAATGATGCACTTGCCGATTGTACAGGAGTATCGGCGCTACCCGGATTGATAATTCTTGCCGCTAGTCCAGATCCAGTTCCAACTGTACTACCAAAGGTGACTGTGGTTTCTTCCATCGAGCTGGCCGTACCAGTTTTGTACAAGATAGTGGGTGTTCCACTAACAATCAATGCACTGCTTGTGCCGGTGGCGTAGTTGTTGTTGACACTTACTGTGGGTCCACCGGCGCCGGATCCAAATCCTGTTGTAACACTTGAACTTGTTTCAAAGTATGCGCTACCCGAACTCACATACAGGTTTTGTGTTAACGGAACTGTTACCCCTGCAGATGAATAGGTCACTGAACTGGGCGCTTGTAGTGCGCCACCAGCAGTACCAGTTACCATGTTGGAAGCACTAGATGATACAGCCAACGGGTATGTGTCACCGCTTAACCGTGAAACGTTGCCTTTGATAGTAAACGTAGCAGAACTAGTAAAATGTGGTATTGTACTAGAGTATATGACTGTATTGCTGTTCAATGCAATGCTGGTATTACTGAATGTTGGGGTACCTGGTGCAGAGCTGTCGTAGTACCAAGTGATTGTATTTGTGGCCCCGGTACCAGAATGAACAATGTTTGCTCTGTTCCATCCTGCAGGAACGTTTGATCCACTCAGGCTGGCGTTAAAACTTTCCCAGAACCCGGCTGTAACTGAGCTGACCACATTGTGGTAGTCTTGGTCTGACGCAATAACCAAGTTGCTGTAAGTTCCGTTCTGGCTTCCGGTCGACATTGCAGTTGATCCAGCACTGCGACCGTTAAAGTATGCCGTAACTGTTCCGCTATCCCCAGGACCCACACTGGTAATTGTACCGGCGGCGTAAGTGCCGACACGAGTTGCTGTAACACTGGTACCAGCTGCTACACTCAGGTTGCCCCATCCTGAATTATCTGTTTGTGTAAAGTTTGTAATACGTCCAGTTGATGTGCCGGTAGATAAAGTCAGTGTACTTGAACCTGGAAAATTTGGAGGGCTTGCTGGTACTAACTTGCCTAGCACAAAGTTTAATTGTGCCACTGCATCTGTTACTGTAGTTGTTGTAGTTAATATCACAGCATTACTAGACAATGACGGAGATATATTTGCACCCAACTGAATATTATTGCCGGTAAAGGTTTCAAAGCCGGCCAATGCATTCAAATTGCCAAATGCCAACGTACCATTGCCGTCTGTATAAACAACATCATATCCGTTGCCGCCAGTGACAACTAAATTGCCAATGGCTCCTAAGTTAACTCTCTTACCTGCTTCAGCAGTAATTGTGTTGCCAAGTATGTACAAATTGCCAAGGTGTGCATTTCCGGCAATGTCTAATGTGTACTGTGGGTTTTGAAAGTTCTTCCCCACTGCCAGTCTATAATTTTGTACATCAAAATATGCTGTAGCGTCAATGGAGATACTAGAGCCGTTACGCTCCAGGTTACTCTGTAACATTCCCCCATTAATACGTGCTATTGCCATTTAGTTGGCCCTTTACGCTGGCACGTTGGTGCTGTTGATGTTGTGTATTACAACAATCTGTGTAGGGTTGATACTTCCCATTGGCGGGGCTGAACTAAAATTAATTTGTGTTCCACTTACTGTATAATGCGTTGTGGCTGTTTGGTATACCCCACCAACAAAAACTGCAATTGCCGTTGCAACTGTTTCTGATTGATTCATTGTAAATGTACTAGTAGTACCATCACCATCGCCAACTTTGTCAACATTTATTGTAACTGATCCAATCTTAGCAACTTCGCTCCAGGTGGTGTTATAATAAAACTCGATACGTTTAGTATCTTGATTAAAACGTATCAATCCGTCGACTGGACCTGCATCGGCATAAGCACTACTAGCAACAATTGGTAATCTGGCAGCTGCACTGCCTTGTGCGATTTCTGGATTTTTAAGTAGGCGTCCCATTGTTAAATTCCAATCGAACTCACTGTCGCAGTCACCGAATCGGCCACTGAACAGTTTGCCTTGATAGAATCTCCGTTTGATAAAATAAACTTCTCAGCATAAACAATATATGTATTTTGAGAAGTAAGGCTAAGGTTAGTGTAAACTACATTATTGCCACTCGCTATGCCTCCACCTGTTACTATATAAACATTACAAGTTACTGTTGCTCCTGTATTATTACACAAGTGAATTGTAGTAATAGCACTATTATTAGTACTTGCATATATGTTAGCAGCCGTGCCGCTTGTTAATCTTGTATTTAGAATTGCCATTTTGTTTTACCTTATCCGAATATGATAGCATAAGCCAATGCTTTGCTTTGTGTTACTAATTCTGCACTGGATCCACCTGTGGGAGTTGCGTATACTCCCGATCCTGCGCCACCCACTGTAGACAGTGTAAGTGCAGTGGCATTGGTTGTACTATCCCAAACTGTACGGCCACGTAGATCTAAATTTGCACCCAGTGCCGGAGCACTATCTGCATAGACATTGGCAAGTAATGTACCAGTGGTTGATGCAATATTTGCATACGTAGTACCATCTCGTGTCACTTGCCAATTTTGTACTGTCTCGTTCCAGCGCAACTGTACATTGGCGCCAGTTCCACGATCAACTTCAATTGCCGCGCCTGCAGCATTTGGCGGGCTTGAATTGCTTAACCCGTGATTTAGAGTAATTTTATTGTCTGTAATGGCGCTGTTTGTGCTAACAATAGTTTGACTATTTCCAGTGACCTGTAGATTACCGTTGATGGTGACCATATTACTGGTGATATTAATTCTATCATTGGGGCCGATACTTTGTATAGTATAGTCGCCGTTAATTCTTTTGTAGGTGCTCATTCTAAAACCCTGATTTATTGTATATTTAGTTGAAGTGTAAGGAATGAAAAGTCAAAAAATAAGCGGCCAAAGCCGCTTATTAATCGAGTCATGCTATCTCAGAATAGCCGTTTTGTAGTTATTAATTATACCAAACACGTACAAATGTGCTATCCGGAGTACCCAAATGATAACGATATCGATTGCCATTGAAATCATAAACATCAGTGTTAGTGATACGAGTTGCGTAACGTGTATTTGTCAACGTTTGTGCAGTTTGAGCCGCTACGTTTCCGTTAGTGGCAACTGTTACATTACCCAATGTGCCACCATTGCCGGTTGCATTAACTGCTGTAACTTTGGCCCCGTATATAGAGCTTATGCTGCTACTAGCAAATCCCAGTACCCAATCACCGGCTGCAAGAGCACGAGGACCTACTAGGGAAGATAATGCGTAAGTTACAAATGTTTGAGTAGCACCACCTACCACGTTTGCCGCAGTGATGTTGCCAGTTAATTCGTTTAAGTCTGTACGAATGCTCATTGTGTTTGTGGCAGTTGGTGTACTGATGTTTGCTAGAGTACAAGTACCAAATCCGTTAGTCGCATTGTAAACGCGGAATTTGTGTGCGCCTTTTTGTGTGATAATAGAAGTGTTGCCGGCTGTTCCGCTTGACCCAATTTTGGCCACTGCTTGAATTTGACGACCAGCTTGGCTTGTGTTACCACCTGTACCACCAACTAGTCGAGCCGCAGTATTTGCTGCAATCATGCGATCATGTATTTGACCACTTGAATCTGTGTTTGAAATTTTTAGTTTTGCCATTTTATTTCTCCTTGTGTTAGCGTTCTAAGCCACCTGGAGTGGTGCTCCAGGAGTTACTCTGTTGAGTGAACAGTGTATTTATGATTTTTTGAACAATAACTTGAAGTGAGTCCAAAAAGGATTATTCATTATGTGCAATCCTGGAATTAGTTTTCTGTTGGGGTGTAACATGGGTGTTACCTCGTGATATCGAGTCCAATGTGTTCCTGGACGATGATGATGCTCTTGATGGTGTCCGGCACCAAAGCCTAACCAGTTAACAAACCAGCCGTAGTTACTAGTAGAGTCTTGAGTAGTATCGCCTCTACGGTCCAATACTGTCCAATGTTCTCCGTAACTGATGGCACGATTCTCTGCATGTGCAGCCCAATAGATTAATATTAAACAAGCACAGTAAACAGGATTAATTAGCAATATACTTGCAAAGAAAAACTTTATTGCCCATTGTTCTCTGACATATTGTTTAGCATATTTTGTCAACGCAGGATTTGGGTACTGAGTTGTTTTAAATATCATTCTTAGATCAAAGAATCCTTGGACTATTGTGTAATTCCAAAAGTTTTCAGGATTGCCATTTTGACCTCTTAGAAATACCGACACAGGATCTTTTGTGGCACCGTCAACAGGACGATCGTTTATGTATTTGTGATGTAACGAATGAGCCCACTTCCACCCTTGGTTTGCTAGAGCACAAGGCATACTCACTAATATTTCG
>Ga0304729_1002044_pt1 | contig 12552 bp, 1 predicted proteins | sample C_131016_MF_Meta_FD_190475 | JGI IMG/M metagenome (GOLD analysis project Ga0304729, IMG submission 190475) | Freshwater microbial communities from Lake Croche, Canada to study carbon cycling - C_131016_MF_MetaG (v2) (version 2) | ecosystem: Environmental > Aquatic > Freshwater > Lake | place... | reverse complement strand
TTCCCTTTAAAGACAGTTAGACAGAGTCACTCAATATCTAATAGCTTTGAATTGTATTTAGTTTTGAACTGTTCTTTGTTTTCTCCTAGTTTGAGATTCTTTTATTATTGTGCCTGTTTTTAAAACCTTTACCCGCTACCACGTTGCGGATTGACGATGCTTGCTAGATATATAGTCTCTTAATTACGCACGCTAGTTTAGCTAAGCCAATAAATAAGCTGGAACAACTTGATGAATTAATTAATTGTAAACAACATAACCAAATAACTGTAACACGTAAGTCGTATCTAATAACACATTCAACTACATAACACATAGTATACACATATCCTGAGCAGCTTCACACCAGTACAGTACCAGACCTTCCCGCCAGAACAGTGTCCCTTTATGCTTCGCTGGTTCAGTATTACCGGTATTGCCAATAGCAGTTGTTTAGAATGTATTTTAGCTTATTGCTATGACACAGACATTGCATCTTAACATAGTATACGTCCGTTTAGTTAGAACGGTCTTTAGGCAAGCTAGCACACCCTTCAAGCAAGCTATATAAGTGTGAGAATGAGTTAGCTCAAGCATAGAATGCAGCCAAACTCCAACACTCCCCTTTTGGCAATATGTCATGCATGAGATTAAGTCATAGACGTCTTCAGTGATTCCTAGCTCAGATTGATTGCTTTATACCGTCTCACGATATCATCTGCATCTCAATCCCTAAAGCATAAACACACTGTGACTTTTACTAAGACTCCTCACTCTCATAATTATTACTACTATATCATTATTATTATTATTTTCAATATATATAATTACTAATTCGCCCACAAATTCTTATCTTATAAAGTTCTTCATATCTTCTTATCATTATATACGTATACTCTTACAAAACGCTCTTAGTTCACGTAGTGCATGAAGTATTGAATAAGATTATAAAACTCCGTCTTTGTCAGTGGCTTAGTAAATAAATCTGCAAGATTTTCCGACGTATGTATTTTCTGAAGAATAATGTTTCCTGCTTCAACTTGTTCACGTACAAAGTGATATTTGCGATCTATATGTTTAGTCCTATCATGATTTCCTGGATTTTTCGAAAAGGCGATGCACGCTTCGTTATCTTCAAGTATAGTAACTGGTCCTGAGAACTTGCATCCGAATTCTTGCAATAATCGCAACAACCACAGCGCTTCTTGAGAAGCCGCACATGCAGACATATTTTCAGCTTCCATAGAGGATAATGCTACTGACGTTTGTTGCTTTGACTGCCAACTTATTATACACATGCCTATAAGGAAAAGAAACCCAGTGTGTGATTTTCGTGAATCGACACACCTTGACAAGTCAGAATCTGCTAGTCCAAGCATTCGTAATACGTCCAAATCTGTAATCTTTCTTTGATGTACACTCTTATATATGGTACTCTTGTAATTTGTCAGACGTTTAACTGTCTTGAATCTTTCTAGAAACTCCCCTGAGTGGTCTATGCTACTAAATTTAAGACCAAGTTTAAGAGTTCCTTTTAGATATCGAAAAATCTTCTTTACTGCTTCCCAGTGTTTTTCTCCATAACAATCGTTGAATTTGGCGACTTGCGAAACAGCATAACTTATGTCTGGTCGAGTACCCAAGGACAACCATAACAGTGTACCCACTGCTTCTCTGTAGGGGAGCTTACTCACTTTCGCCTTTTCTTCTTCTGTCGTAGGGCTCATCGTCTTACTTAGTGCAATTAATGGATCACATGGAATATCGCATGGTTTCAGGTCTGGTCCAAAGAATTTTTCTACGGCTTTCTTAGCATACTGATACTGCGTCAAGTACGAAGTACCAGTGTCTACTTCGTGTTTTACTTCGCAACCAAGAATATGTCTTACTACTCCTAGATCTTTCATATCATACTTGTCATTTAACTGATTCTTGATTCTATCAATGATTGCTTGACTACTCCCCGCTATTAAAATATCATCTACATATAATGAGATAATACAAATTGTACCATCATCTTCGTCTTCTCTGTAGTACAGGCATGATTCCCCATATAACCTCTTAAAATGAATTGTCAATAGAAAGGCATTCATATTATTATACCATTCTCTTGGAGACTGTTTTAGTCCATACAACGCCTTCTTTAAACGAAAACAATTCATTCCTTTACTTATAGGGAAGCCTTCAGGTGGTGCAATGTATATTTCTTCTTGTATGTCGGCGTGTAGAAAGGCAGTGTTTACATCCATCTGATGAATTCTAAGTCCTAGCTGAGCTGATATGGCAAATAGCAGTCTAAGACTTGTTAAACGAATTACTGGGCTGTATGTTTCATCATAATCTACTCCAAAAATTTGAGAGTAACCACAAGCGACTAGTCTGACCTTATAAGACGCAAGTTCTCCATCGGCTCCGTACTTTATCTTGTAGACCCATTTAGTTCTGAGTAACTTTTTACCTCTTGGCAATTGTGCTTCTTGTAGAACTTTCTTCTTGTTGATAGACATTATCTCTTTTCTCTCTGCATCTAACCAGAACTCCTTTTGTGGTGTAGCCATTGCTTGTTTTCTAGTTGTCGGGGTCATGATTCCATCAATACTCACTGAAGTAGCTAAACAGTACTCCACTAATTCATCTCCTCGAATTCTTGATAGTATTAGTTTCGAAAAGTCATCAATGTCAAGCGAATCGTGTTCTATCATTTCTCCATGCAAACAATAACCTGCCTCTTCGCTGTTTTCTTTATACTCCTCGACATCCTCATTCCGAGAACCATTTAATAGATTACTGACTAAAGCGCGCAGTTCTGATGGCGAAGATTCTTGCTCATATTCAGTAGTCATATCTACTAAGCTTTGTACATGAATTGGATGAGGATCTCTAAATCTGTGTTTTCTCCCATCCTTTAGCAGTAGTACTCTGTCTCCTACAATGTTCCCCGTATTTCTGTGAACGTATATCCTTTCAGTGATATACCGTTGTAGATCCTCATCGTCTCTATGTATCTTTCCAATAAGGTACTCGAAGTCTTTCACTTGAGAACCAGTGTCCTCCGAATTCCGAACCCGTTTATTTGATGTACTTGCATTGCGAACGTTTGTACCTTTATTTTTAGAGTTGGAATCTTGTTTAGACTGTTTAGGCTGTTTAGGCTGTTTGACAGAGTTAGAATCAGAATCAGAATCAGTATTGAAGTCAGAATTAGATACAGTCAATTTATTTGAGTCAGATGTAGGTTGATTAGAGATATGCAGTTCAGACGTTGACAGTTCAGAGTCAAAAGAAACTCTTTTTCTTTTTTGTGATGTAGAATTAGTTCGGTTCGCCTTTTGAGACTTGACAGTCTCCCCCTCCCCTGCGGGCCGAACTGAATTCGACGTGTTCATTACATTTTGAGCCATGTTCACATCATTAGCTCCGTGGCAGACTGGTGGTGATGAATATCTCGCAGCTGGAGAATGCTCAGAGTCAACACAATTATCTAGTAGACAGTTGGTAGTAGTAGATGTGATGGAGCTAGTTTTATTCTGTTCAGAAGTAGTAACTAGCACATTGGAATTAGGTCGGCTCACCACGGATTCCAATTGCTTTTGGTTACCCTTCACAGAACCTCGGGAGTGAAGAGAGGATGAACTTCTATCGGTACCTTTTCGTACCTCATGGAGGGCCGCTCCAGTATTGGTATTCTTGGGTAAACGATCATTATATTCATTCCTTATATTCGAACATGAAGACGAGACTGAAGGTTCAGCACTACTCCAGCGGGAATCACCGCTATAGTCAGACCTTATATTCAATCGTTCAGTCACTGCACTTGAATCATTCGTCTTTTGACGACGTATTCCCCCAGTACGTTCGTTAGATCGAGATAATGCAGAGGTGCTACTCAATGCCTGATTGCTTAGTTGAGTATTTCGAATATCTGCTACTGGTGACGTAGATGTAGGTCTAAGACGAGTAGTCCAGCTATTATTGTCGGGAGAGGAAGCGATATCAGCTCCTAGTGATTCATAATCTTCCTGATTAGTTCGTTTGCGTTTTAATGTATCAGCGGCGCGGGATGAGGACGATGAAGACGATGCTGTGTCTGTTGTTGGTAGGTTGTTAAGTTTAGTTAGTACTGTCTCGAGTGTAGGTGTTTCATTCACACTCCTTAGAGTGGTAGTCTCATTATTGGAATTATTAGTGGTATGTTCATAGCCAACAGGTAGGTATTTGTTATACTTATCATTATCAAACTGAGCGTGAGAGGTAATTAAGAACTCATTATTTTCAGGAGTATATATTCTCCATCCAACTGATTGTTGATCTTGATAACCGACAAATATACCTCTAACTGCCTTGGGACTATGATCACCTTTGGGTTTCTTGAGTATAGTAGCGTAGCATTTGGAACCAAATATCTTGAAGTGAAGTACATGAGGTGCTAAACCATAATACTGTTCGTATGGGGATACTGAAGATTCTTGATGAGCTCCTGGCGACCTGTTATAAAGATAGCACGCTGTGCTTCGAGCCTCCTGCCAGTAGGACTCCGATAGTGCCGATGTAATGAGCATTGCGATTGCAGATTCGCCAATTGTACGCCATGCCCTCTCGATAATACTGTTGTGCTCAGGTGTATAAGGGCACGTAGTTCCAAGTTCCACTCCTAAGCGTCTGAAGTGACTCTTTATTTCGTTCTTGTTACACTCCCCCATATCAGTAGTCAGGAATATATGTCGTAGTGCCTCTTTATCATCACAGGTTAATCTTAAAGGAAGAACATAATTCTCATACCAATCTTGTAGACATTTAAAGACAGCATCTTTTTCTTTGATATAGTATTGTATTAGCAGGCGAGTTTTCCCTTCTATAATCCCGAAGACGTATCTATTTTCGTATACGAGAGACGGCATTGTAAACGGACCTTTCACATCTGCATACCAGCATTTGCCCCGAGTGGTAGGCCTGGCTACAGTACCAGTATGACTGGTTCTGGTTGCTTTAGCTTCTCTACACATTCGACAGTTCTTTAGGAAATCAAAGCTCTTAAGCTCAAGCTTTCGTATACCAGGTAGATTGTAACATTTACAAATGTGCCTGGTTCTTTCAGCACTTGGATGTCCAAAAGCATAGTGCCAAGTAGATACTGGATCTGTACGAGCGTCTTCCACCAGATTGCACATTAGCATGCTAATATCATCAGGAGCGTGACTATAGCACGGATCACTCATATCCCATTCTTGGGCTCTATGAACCAAACAAGATTGATGAGGTATCTTTGCTTTTAATTCAAACTCACTCTGAGAGACACGATATAATCCATTGATAACTGTTGCAATTATAGGTTCAAACAATTCTCCAGAAGTCCCAGAGTATATCACTGCATGATCCTGTTCGAAAGTTACTGTATACCCATCTGCAGTTAATGCTCGGACAGATAGTAGACTATGTGATAAATCTGGTACATAGTACGTTTTACGAAGAAACCCGCACTTTCCAGAGCCAAGAACGGGTACTTTGTGACCATTAGCAACCTGAACATACTTCTTCACTTTATTTAACACTGTATATTCAGACATTTGAACATTCGTATTAAACATGTGATCCGAACATCCACTATCAAGTATCAATTCATTGCTTGAAGCAATCGGATCGTTGAGAATAGAGGTAGTATTCGAAATATCCTTGGTGATTTTGGCCATTAGACATGTAGCAGGACTCATTGGGGTAGGTAGAGGTTGAGAATACATGTCATTAACTGTATGGGTTTCATACAGTTCGGGAGTGTATATGAGACGATATATATCTCCAAGGTTAGCCTGCGCTCGCATAATAATTTTTAAACTGCACCAATCAGCTATAGTCACGGTATCGTCAATAAGATATATAGAAAAGCCATGATGAGTAAGCATTCTGCAGGAGATATAGTTATGTTGTAGATTAGGTACGAGTAATACTTTTCTGAATGGCCACATATCTCCATAACCTGTTATGGGGAGAGATGACCCGTTACCCAATCGTACCGTTCCTAGCTGTAATGTATCGATTCTATCATTAAATGTGATATTTGTCAGTAGAGATGGATTGTGTACCATATGATGAGTACAGCCACTATCAAAGATAATATCACGATCTTGTCTGGTAACAGATCCTATGTCGTATATGCTTAGGTCATCTTCATTATAAATAGATAAATGGGACATATCGTTTATTAGATCTGAGAAACTTATTTGTGATTCGTGATTATTAGCTGAAGAAGTAATTCTTGAAGTAAGATGATCCGCATTCGTGAAGATATTGTCATCTTCATTCAACGAGATGTTCTCATGTTCTGCTGAGCAAATCAGTGATGTTATTATAGGGGAGATTGTAGTAGGATCATCTAATGTAACTATCTGAACCGGTGATGAAAATGGTCCAATCAGAAGTAGATCAGATGAAAGATCATCACCTATGTCAGGTAGGATGACTGCAAGCTCATTATCATCAGTATTGACGTTATTACTGTTGATAGGTAGTACATTACTGTTTGAGAGATCGTCATTGACTACTGGAGACGTTTGTGTATGTTTATTTGACGAGAAAATGGTTACCAAGCATATGGGTGAAGCACTAATCGAATTGTTTGCAATAGAAGATATAGTAGTTAACATATTGTTTGGGTATATTCTTTTTACAACATATAGATTGTTGTCGTTTCGATGTACCAACATTGCGAGTTTACTATTTATCCCCAATACTCGTATAGTACCATTGGTTGTAATAAGAGTATATCCCTGTCTATCTAAGACTCCTCCAGAGATAATAGTAGCAAATACTAGTGATGGTACCACTAGTGTTTTACCTAGAAACCAATGCTCACCATATCCAATAATGTTTCTTGTATCTCCAAAACTGAATCGTACTGTAGTACAGCCATCGGGATGCAAGGCAGTTTGTTTAACGAATTGTCGAACATTGGAGCTGGACTTAGTAAGATGATGAGAGCAAGCATTATCTAAAATTGTTATATGATCTCCTTGCGTGGGTAACTCAACATAATCACCGTAGGCGCTATCAGAATATAATCTTAGACTTGATTGATCATCACTTGTGTTTGTAGTGACCTGGATGCTGTTAGTGTGAGTAGGTATATTCTCAGGCCTCGGCGTATTGTAAATAGTGCTGTCGATTGAGTTTTTCCTGATCATGGTTTTAGAGGTAGTAGTTGTGCTAGACGCCATGCTGAGAATGTCGTGGGATCTCTTCTTAGCTTTTGTAGTTGACGCTACCCCTGGATTACTGTCTTGTATACTCGTAGGGTCTAGTGAGTTATGTGATTCTGTCTCCATAGTATCGGTTTGGAATTTACTAATACTCACCCTTGGGGGTCGTAATTTAGGTACAGATTTTGATGAGACTGCTTGATGCATTAGACATGTAGCTGGGCTGTCAGATGTTGGTAGTGTTACTAATAGTTTGGAAGAGGACCTAGTTCTATGTATCTCGTCAATTTCATATAAGTTTGTTCCTTTACGACTTCCTGACATAATGGTTGTTCCTACTGCATTTACCACTTTCACGCGTCCGTGACCAAAAGTTGTTTCATATCCGGCCACATCTAGTAGTCCTACTGATATTATATATTTCACTACTAATGCTGGTACCACCAATACTTTACCCAAATACCATTTAGTTCCATATCCGCTAATTTCAGTTCGTTCCCCTGAGCCAACTCTTAGTGTACCGAGATTTAAGATATCACTATTATCATTGGGTAAGAAGTTTTTGACGTTTGCCGCGTCCGCTGTTAAATGATGGGATGATCCGCTATCTATAATTGTCACTCCCCCATTCCTTAGATCAAGTGCGAAGTCATCTTCTTCAATACTGGCAGTCATCATGTGATTACTTTTATCAAGCTGTTGTACACTGTTGTTGGTTGAGTTGTTACTTGAACTTTTGGAACTATTTCTATTAGTCATCTTTTGTGAATCATCTCGTGTGACTGCATGCGTTAGAGATTTGCTTGTAGCATTTTTAGTCTTATCTGTGATTGATGATCGTGGTAATTTTGAAGACAATTGATCATTCCGAGTAAGTAACGTCTCCGCTTCAGATAGTTGCCGCTTTTGACCGCTATTTGACGAATTTGAATAACTTCTAATGGGAATTTTATCTGACCATACTTTCTGATATTCTTTTAACATTCCTATAAGATTCTCAAAGAATAAGCGCATGTGCTTAAAGTTGCATTCCACTATCTTGTCATATGAGTATGTAAGAATACGATCGACATCTTCATATGGAGGTTGAGCCCATTTAGTGAGGTCAATTTCATGTTTATGTAGCACGCAGATTTGTAAGAATGGTGGAAACATAAACCACTCTAAGGAAGCCATAGTAGTATAGGACCATAGTTTCCTGGAAAACCATTCAGTACTCACAAGATATTTCTTTAGTTTTCCTGTTGGGTCCGGGTGATTCTGAACCAGGGGGTCTTTCCTTATGATATCCTCAATTTGATCAAGTTGATCTCTCTCAATAAGTTTGATCAGCTTGTCATAGAACCTTTCTTTTTCTGACGATGAAGTACTAAATATTCCTGTGTAGGCCTCAATAAGTACAGTTTTAGATGGTTTTCTCATATGGAGCAGATCTATCTTATCGTCGTAATGTAGTAGTAATTGTAGGTATGGTGGTATCACATACCACATATATTCTGGATGTTCCATGTCATTGAAGGTTTTATCGTACCATTCCAGCTGAAGCATCTTTTCCATTATTCCAAGTGGGTCTGGTACATCAGGACGAGTGGGACAACTCCGAGTAACTGGTGGCGTTGTAGTAGAGGTATTACTGTGTACGAACTCCCCTGACCTTAAATCCTTAGATATTACGGGTGATATTATGACTGTTGGGTAATTGCTCTTTTTTGCTATTGGTTTCATTGCAATGGACTCGAGGGTATTGTAGGCTCGTGACATTCCTGTAGCGGGCATATTAGCAAAAGTAGTTGAGGTATCATCGCTTCTTTTATCTATGTCTACATGACTATTCTTAGTAATTGATGCATCTTTCTCAGACGACAATTGATCGACGTTAAGGGAGTTCACGTTTAATATTTCTACTCTAGAATCATTATTTTCTGTTTTATTATTATTTACAGAAGTAATCTCATTAGGGGCAGTGTCGTTACATTGAGTATCTTTGTCCGGTTTTTCTAAAGATGTGTCATTGAATAAAGAACTTGTCATGTCGATCATACGTTTGATAGTAGCATTACTTAATGTATTTTGTTTTTGTAATTTTTGGAGACTTTTGAAGAATTTGATAATAGATCCTAGTACATCTTCGCACAACGTGTTTAAATTTTCATCATCAGTCTCTAATTGAGACCCATCATGGGTGAAATCTTCTACTGAGTACTGTGTTGAGGAATCTTTTGATTGTTGATTAATCCATTCTTGTACTATTTTTTCCAATGCAAGTTTACATTCTTCGTTATAGTCATCCCCTAGTTGATGTCTTACTATCGTTGGTTTTGCATCACTGACTACTTCAATCGCAGGTGACATATGTGTTTGCTTCTTCAAAAGGTACCGAGTCGTTTTCACGCATACTCGTTTTTCCGTTGGTGTGAATGTCTGTTGTCTAGGAGAAGATCCTCCATATTTACTCGCAATAGACATCGGTATAGAGTCATCATCAGCCAGTGTTGTAGATATAATAGGAACGATTTCTGTGTAGGCAAATCCCGCTGACACTAGAGAGCTCTTTGAATGATTGTGACGACGAGCTTCTGTATCGTCTTCAGCATAATCAAAAATGTTTGGTTCTTTTCGAAACTTTCTTTCATTCTTGACCATTTCATTGTCTGTGGACAGCGCTAGTCCTAAGACGTCCAGAGGATTTACATTGTGAGATGTACAGAGATTACTCAACCTTTTTATCTCGGTATGATATGTCTCATCATTTGTAGGCTCATTACTCGTAGCGTTAGGCCAGCGTATATTTGTAGTAATGACTTTAACTGGTGTGTATCCTAGATCAGTTGGAAGAATATTCTTTTCTGTATAAAGGTGATTCTTTAGTATTGTAGAATGTTCTGACTGAAGGATCCTTGAGAACACTGGATGTAGGTTATCACCCGTATCTGTTGGTGGTAAGTCTTTATCTGGGTCATTTACTTCAGCTGTTCTTCCTATAGAAACTCCAAGCATTTGGTCATCATCATTGGACATCCTATGGACGTTGAATAGTTCTTGGGCTGGGACAAATTTTCTTTTTGACGTGATAGCCAACGAATGAATTCCGTTTGGTGTGGAGTTTTCCAAAATAGTAGGGGTAATACTTGAAATGTTTTCAGATGATCTAGAGTTAGTTATCACATCGGTTATCATATAACACTCGATATTGACCCTTTGTTTAGTACCTTGAAACACGTCATACATAATGTCCATTCTACTTTCGTAATTCGATTTCAACGTTAATTTATCAATATCAAAGTATAGCCCTTTGTAAATATTTTTCCAAATATCAATAAACCGCAATAAAGATAATATGCCATATAACTTATTCTGATAGCTTATTACTTCTAATTTTAGTGCACTAAATTGCTTGTTTAAAAACATTATGAAGTACGAAAAACGTTTGTTATTAGTATGGTTATGTGAAAAATTTTGTCTACCACGATAGTAATCTCTTTTGTCAACTCTAGATGGTGTTACACTTCTCCCAACATGTCTATCTCTTGTATTTTTGTTAGAAAAATTTTGCGAGGGATTACCCCGCACTTCTCTGTCTCTAGAAAATCTTCTATCATCATTTGTAACGTTTCGCGACCTCTCCATACTATCCAAACTTCTGAACCTTTCGTTCTTATCATTGTTCTTGTGTGATGATCTTTCTTTATCTCGTCCTGCTTCTTGCATTGATTTCCTTGATGTATTTACCTCGTCGTCTCCTTTACTGTCTGAATCAACATTATCATCTCCTTCATTTTGCTTTCCGCTCTCTCCATTAATTTTATTGATTTTTCTAACCAAACTTTTGAATCTTCTCAAATTTTTCACAGCTGCTTCGATATCCAAATTCTTCAATATTTCTGCATCACTTAGATTATTTGTTTCGGATGGATAATCCTTATTGGATTGTCTAAGTCTATCCTGAGATCTCTCTTTAGCATTGTTCAATCGATCTCCTGATGCGTGAATCAACACATCAGAAGAGAGATGCTTTGAAGATTTCTCAGGATTAACTTTTTGATCCTCAGAGGAATTTTCCACTTTTTGTCGTTTTGCCGTGTTACTAGAATTTTGTAAATTTGGATGCTTCATTAATTTTGCAGCATTTGCTGTCATTTCCCGTGAAGTTGTAGAATTGTCACACAAACCTTTCTCCATATTGTCGAACGCTTTAATGTATTTTGAAATTGTTTTTAGCTCGCAGGGAATGTTTTGGGACATTAAATTCGTCCAAATGAGTTTTCTTAATGATGAGTTTAGTCCTTCATAAATTTTAGTGCCGATCTCAAATTCATTGTATTTGTCTCCTAATTTTTCAAGTTCTGCAGCCTTCGTTTCAACTTCATGTAAATAGTCCGTACCGGTTTGGTGTGATTTTTGTACGCACGCAATATAACTGTTTCGTTTTTGTTGAATTTGTGTGTCGGTTGGTTGAAATAATTCTTCTACAATAGACCACCACGAGACTATGTCACGAACTGGGTATTTTTCAATCGACCTAGTTTCCAGCTTCACGAGTTTATTTTTGGCAGTAGCTTTAGTAAGAACTTTAAATATCAGGTCGTATCTTTCTGAAGCCCTTTTTAGTTGTTCATCAGGCATTTCTTCAAAATTTGGTCTAATGTTCAACATTCCTTCCTGATATCCTGGTAAGAATTCTAAATACTCGATTATGGATGTTTTCCAATCATTGAATTCTTCGAATGTTGGATCATCTGATAGCATAGGTGGTCCGATAGAGATAAAGCTCCTTTTTGAACGTAAGACTTCCGAATCTATATCGTCATCGTCAATCAGTTGTAGGACCTTGGAATACTGCGGATCATTTTCTTCGAAACTTGAGGGTTTTCCCTTACCATAAATTGGAAATTTTGTTGGGGTAAATATAGATCTCTGTAATTCTTCGAATCTTTTTGCATTAAATCTTGCATTTTGCCTGTTTTCTTTTGACGCGGTTAGGTTGTTGTTTAACTGAATATTGCCTGCGTTATTACCCCTTGGCGTAGATGGAAACAGTGCTCTAGTAGGAAGATCAGAGCCAGATTCACCTCCTTCTTCTGTAAAGTATTGGGAATTTCCTCTTTGTCTCTGACGGAAGATCTCTCTCGCATTTTCCACAGCAACAGAATCACGTCTTTCATGACTTCCTTCATTTTCAAAACTTGTTAATTCAGCTATAGAGTAGTATTCTCCTTCCATTTTCCCTTTAAAGACAGTTAGACAGAGTCACTCAATATCTAATAGCTTTGAATTGTATTTAGTTTTGAACTGTTCTTTGTTTTCTCCTAGTTTGAGATTCTTTTATTATTGTGCCTGTTTTTAAAAACCTTTACCCGCTACCACGTTGCGGATTGACGATGCT
>Ga0304729_1002041_pt1 | contig 12565 bp, 13 predicted proteins | sample C_131016_MF_Meta_FD_190475 | JGI IMG/M metagenome (GOLD analysis project Ga0304729, IMG submission 190475) | Freshwater microbial communities from Lake Croche, Canada to study carbon cycling - C_131016_MF_MetaG (v2) (version 2) | ecosystem: Environmental > Aquatic > Freshwater > Lake | place... | reverse complement strand
ATACTTCTTCATCGGTATCACGCATTTCAATCGCTTCACCGGTTGAAGAGAGAACTTCAACGTTCAAGCAGAGTGATTGCATTTCCTTAACAAGAACCTTGAATGATTCTGGAATACCAGGCTCTGGAATGTTCTCGCCCTTAACGATGGCTTCGTAAACCTTTACGCGGCCAAGCACGTCATCGGACTTGATGGTGAGCAACTCTTGGAGTGTGTATGCAGCTCCGTAAGCTTCGAGCGCCCAAACTTCCATTTCTCCAAAACGCTGTCCACCGAACTGAGCTTTTCCGCCCAATGGTTGTTGCGTGATCATGGAGTAAGGACCAGTTGAACGTGCGTGAATCTTGTCGTCCACCAAGTGGTGCAGCTTCAAGATGTACATGTAACCAACTGTGATGTGCTCCTTGTATGGCTCTCCGGTACGGCCGTCGAAGAGACGAGCCTTTCCGTTAGGACCGACGAGGCGCATTCCATCCTTGTTAGGAAGGGTAGAAGAGAGAAGACCAATAAGTTCCTCTTCCTTCGTGCCATCGAATACTGGAGTAGCAACGCGAGAGTTTGGTGCGACCTTGTCAGCGCCAATTGCGCGCAAGTTCTTCTGCCAATCTTCGTTGCCTTCTAGTTGCCAGCCAGACTTTGCAACCCAACCGAGGTGAGTTTCAAGAATCTGTCCGACGTTCATACGGCCTGGTACACCAAGTGGGTTCAAGACAACATCAACTGGAGTTCCATCTTCAAGGAATGGCATATCTTCGACCGGAAGGATCTTGGAGATAACACCCTTGTTACCGTGGCGACCAGCAAGCTTGTCACCATCTTGAATCTTGCGCTTCTGCGCGACGTAGACACGAACAACTTGGTTTACACCAGCTGGGAGTTCGTAGTCTTCTGAGTCAGCGATTGTTACAGCGATGACCTTGCCTGATTCACCGTGTGGAACCTTGAGTGAGGTATCGCGAACTTCGCGAGCCTTCTCACCGAAGATGGCACGGAGCAAGCGCTCTTCTGGAGTTAGTTCGGTCTCTCCCTTTGGAGTTACCTTTCCAACCAAGATATCGCCAGGTACTACATCGGCGCCGACGCGAATGATTCCGCGGTCATCGAGGTCTGCGAGAACTTCTTCGCTGACATTTGGAATGTCGCGAGTAATTTCCTCAGGTCCGAGCTTGGTATCGCGAGCATCGACTTCATACTCTTCAATGTGAATAGAGGTAAGAACGTCATCTTGTACGAGGCGTTGCGACAAGATAATCGCATCCTCGTAGTTGTGACCTTCCCATGACATAAATGCCACGAGCAAGTTCTTTCCAAGTGCCATCTCACCCTTATCGGTAGAAGGACCATCAGCAAGTACTTGACCGATTTCTACGCGATCGCCTTGGGCAACAACAACCTTCTGGTTGCGGCTGGTTCCTTGGTTAGAGCGAGTGAACTTCTCGAGGAAGTAAGTCTCGTTTGTTGAATCATCGTTCATGACTGAAACTTCATCAGCAGAAACTGCTGTGACAACGCCAGCCTTCTTAGCAAGAACAACATCGCCAGCATCAACAGCTGCGCGGAATTCCATACCGGTACCGACGAATGGAGATTCGGCGCGGATAAGAGGAACTGCCTGACGCATCATGTTCGAGCCCATCAACGCGCGGTTTGCATCGTCGTGCTCGAGGAATGGAATCATTGCGGTTGCAACAGAAACCATCTGACGTGGTGAGACGTCCATATAATCGACTTCTTCACCTGGGATGTATTCAACTTCGCCACCACGACGACGTACAAGTACGCGCGCTTCTGCGAAGTGATTATCAGGAGAGAGCGGCGCATTTGCTTGCGCAATGATGTGCTCATCTTCTTCATCAGCGGTGAGGTAATCAATCTGATCGGTGACCTTGCCCTTAACAACCTTGCGATAAGGAGTCTCGATAAATCCGAATGGAGTTACACGTGCATATGTAGCGAGCGAACCAATAAGTCCAATGTTTGGACCTTCAGGTGTTTCGATCGGACACATACGTCCGTAGTGAGATGGGTGAACGTCACGGACTTCGAAGCCTGCGCGCTCACGAGAGAGACCGCCGGGTCCAAGCGCTGAAAGACGACGCTTGTGAGTCATTCCTGACAACGGGTTGGTCTGATCCATGAACTGTGAAAGTTGTGATGTTCCGAAGAACTCCTTGATGGAGGCAACGACGGGACGGATGTTAATCAAGGTCTGAGGAGTAATAGCCTCAACATCTTGAGTAGTCATACGTTCGCGAACTACGCGCTCCATACGGGAGAGACCGGTACGTACTTGGTTTTGAATGAGTTCACCAACAGTACGAAGGCGACGGTTACCGAAGTGATCGATATCGTCTGTCTCAACGCGTACTTGCTTGCCGTATTCCATAAGAGCTTCGCCCTTGTGGAGTGAGACCAAGTACTTGATTGTTGCAACGATATCTTCGATATTGAGCAGACCCTTAGATAGTTCGAGTTCAACACCGAGCTTCTTGTTAACCTTAAAGCGGCCAACCTTTGCGAGATCGTAACGCTTTGGATTGAAGTAAAGGTTTTCGATAAGTGTCTGTGCCGCTTCCTTTGTTGGAGGCTCACCTGGACGGAGCTTGCGATAGATATCAAGCAGCGCTTCATCTTGGGTGTTGACGTTATCTTTTTCGAGAGTTGCGCGAATTGATTCGAACTCACCGAACTGCTCGAGAATCATCTCTTCAGTCCAGCCAAGTGCCTTCAAGAAGACAGTGACTGACTGCTTGCGCTTACGGTCGATACGTACGCCAACAAGATCCTTCTTATCAACTTCAAATTCCAACCAAGCACCACGGCTTGGAATGATCTTTGCAGTGAGGATGTCCTTGTCAGAAGTCTTTTCGATTGTGCGTTCGAAGTAAACACCAGGTGAGCGAACAATCTGAGATACAACAACGCGCTCAGTTCCGTTGATTACGAAAGTTCCGCGAGGTGTCATCAATGGGAAATCGCCCATGAAGACTGTCTGCGATTTGATTTCGCCGGTGGTGTTATTTGTGAATTCAGCTGTTACGAAGAGTGGCGCGCTGTAAGTGATATCGCGCTGCTTGCACTCAGCCATTGTGTACTTAGGTGGCTCGAAACGGTGATCCCTAAATGAGAGAGACATCGTTCCTTGGAAATCTTCGATTGGTGAAATCTCTTCAAAGATCTCTTCCAAACCAGATGTCTTAGGGACTTCACCGCGACCGGCTTTCTCTTCAACAGAGAGACGAGAACGCCATGCGTCGTTACCTAGTAACCAGTCAACGCTATCTAGCTGCAATGAAAGGAGATTAGGAACTTCAAGAGGTTCACGAATCTTTGCGAATGAAACACGGGCAGGTGCAAATGACTTTGACTTCGATGCGGCCAAAATTCCTCCAGGTAATAACGCACGGCTACCGCCAGGTCTCAGCCGCTATATGCCTGACCTCTGGGTGTTAAAAATTTGCGAACGCCAAGAGTAACCCGAGCTCCCCATATCTGTCTAATCCGTGCTATAAGACCCCCGCCCTCCCCCAGCACCTGGAGAAGTTGGAGGGATTCCGAGGAAATCTCGAATGGATCAATAGAAAACCTGAGTGGGCTGGGTCTCAGATATCCGTCGAATTGCTTGAGAGGTGTGATCGTTCTGCATAAAACGACTCTCGAGGGCCCTTCGTCTGCCTTGGATTACTCAGGTAGGAACCAATCAGAATTAAAGGGATCAAGATTGCTGCGCTCAACCACCGCATATTTTGGTTTTTAAACTTCCCTATTAATTCAAGAACATTGAGGTTTAGAAGGGTTGCGGCAGTCTGCGCATAGCGCCGAAGGAGAAATTTTAAGAGTTTCCTTTGATTGGGAACTCGAAGCAAAATTCCCTTCTTTACGAAATATGCGACCCTGCTGAAAAAAATTAAATCCAAGATAAAAAGGGCGATCCAAGTTAGAAATATATTTTTGAGTATTGAACTTGCATAGAACCAAAGAAGTAGATCAGCAAAAGCGATAGCGAAAACTATCGCTTTGCCTCTCGAGAGTTTACGTCGCATTAATGATGAATCACAGAGCGAGATTTAAATTTTCGAATAATTATTTGCCCAGGAGCACCAGGACCTTTCTCCCATTTAACGAAAGAAAGACAAAGGATGTTCAACAAAAGAAACATTCGAATTGTTCGATCACCAGTAATCAAAAGTAGAACCAAGAAAGTCAAAGCTGAAAGCAGAATCACATAATTGAGTATGTATTGATTTCGTATTTTCATATCTTCCTCATCCTCTTGCTACATTAATAATTGACACAGCCCCAATAACAATTGAAGCCAAGGTTGCAATGTCTCCTACACTTCCCGGAATTCTTGAAGCAAGTGATATTAAAGCACCTGTTGCCATAGATTGGGGAGTAATTACTGGGATGTATTTAAGCCCTACTGCCGCAACCACAACTCCTGCATATAGCGCTGTAGTTAACGTTGTAATTCCACTCAAAGTAATTTTTGAATCGGCATTATCTTTCTTTTCTTCTACGGGCGGTGATGTTTTAACTGGAGTTGGTGCAACAGTCCACGGCATAAAGCTTGGTAATTGTGTGACTTTCACGGGAGGTGGTGGAGCAGCTTTAACAATTGGCTTTGGACCAGGTGCGGCAGATGCGCTATTTATATTGAGAAGCGATCCGCCAACAATGGCTGATGAAATAAGAATTGTACGAATTAAATATTTACGGTTTCCATTCAAAGAGATACCTAACGATTACGGCCAAAAGTATTTCTTTTGACTGCGCGAAGTTAGGTGGGCAATCTCCTTGAAACCTCAGTCATACATCAATTCCAGTACACGTTTAAACTATTTTGAGTTACTTCGTAATCACTATTAGAAGTTAATAAAATCAAATAAAAAAGGCCCCAAGGTATTAACCCCGAGGCCTTTAATAAGAAAGGTAATTACTTGATTGTTACCTTTGCGCCAGCTGCTTCGAGAGCAGTCTTTGCCTTCTCTACAGCTTCCTTTGAACCCTTTTCGATCAAAGTTGCAGGAGTTGCATCTACCAAGTCCTTGGCTTCCTTGAGGCCAAGAGCTGAGTTAATGCCACGTACTTCCTTGATTACAGCAATCTTCTGTGAACCAGCATCATCAAGAATAAGTGTGAACTCATCTTGTGCATCTGCTGCTGGAGCGCCACCGGCAGCTGCGCCGCCTGCTGCTGCAACTGGAGCTGCTGCTGTTACATCGAATTCTGTTTCGAATGCCTTTACGAAATCTGAAAGTTCAACAAGGGACATTTCCTTGAATTGAGCCATGAGATCATCTTGTGAGAGCTTTGCCATTTTTATTTCTCCTTATGGTTTCTTAAATTTATTCTGCTGGGGTTTCGGTTGCTTCAGCGGCTGGTGCCTCTTCCACAATTGGAGCGATTTCTTCAACAACTGGAGCTGCTTCTGCAACTACTTCTGCTACAGCTTCTTCGGCAGCTGGTGCTGCTTCTGCAACTGGAGCTTCTGCGGCTGGAGCAGCAGGCGCTGCTGGAGCACCGGCTTCCAACTTGATGCGAAGTGCATCGAAGGTACGTGCGGCCTTGGCCATTGTGCCCTTCATTGCACCAGCGAGCTTGGATAGGAGAACCTCACGGGACTCGAGATCTGCAAGCTTCATAATCTCTGCAACAGTGACTGATTTTCCTTCGAAGATTCCACCCTTGATCACAAGGAAAGGATTCTCTTTCTGGAAGTTCTTCAGGCTCTTTGCTGCATCAATGGGATCACCCTTGATAAAGGCAACTGCAGAAGGACCGGTGAGAAGATCATCAGAGATCTCAACGCCAGCATTCTTGGCAGCAATCTTGGTCAAGGTATTTTTTACGACCGAATACTTGGTTGTTCCACCAAGTGAACGGCGAAGTTCTTTCATTGAGGTCACGGAAAGACCGCGATACTCAGTCAGAACAGTTGCTGTTGCAGAACGGAAATCTTCCGTTAGCTCAGCTACTGCTGCTGCTTTATCAGAACGAGCCATTGTGGCTACCTTTCATTAGTTACTACGTCTTGTGCATTTTTGGTGCATTTGTCTTGGTCTTACGGTTCACGTTAACCCGCCGAAAATTAAAAAATCCCCGGCGCATAAATGCGCACGAGGGTTATCTCATGTGCACCTATGCGGGCTGCGATTTCTCGCAATTAACTTCTGGTCCGGGCTTTGGGGCCTGGTCCAAAAGACCTGCAGTCTTTGGTGAAGTGACAAGGGTAAGCGGTGAGGCTTACCCGAGTCAAAATCAGGTGGAGCTGGTGGTACTAGTTGGCGTCTACGTTCTCGCGGATGATATTTGGATCAACGGGAACGCCAGGTCCCATCGTTGTCGAAATAACAGCCTTGCGGATGAAGCGGCCCTTAGAGGAGTTTGGCTTGGAGCGCATAACTTCTTCGAGAGCTGCTACGTAGTTCTCAGCTAGCTGTTGTTCGGTGAAGGATGACTTTCCGATGATGAAGTGAAGGTTGGAGTTCTTATCAACACGGAATTCAATCTTTCCGCCCTTGATGTCGTTAACAGCCTTTGCCACATCGGTAGTTACAGTTCCGGTCTTTGGGTTAGGCATCAAACCGCGTGGTCCGAGCACCTTTCCAAGACGACCGACCTTACCCATTAATTCTGGTGTGGATACGACTGCGTCGTAATCCAAACGACCCTTAGCAACTTCGTCGATCAATTCGTCTGCGCCGACAATGTCAGCACCAGCAGCGCGTGCTTCTTCAGCGCGCTCGCCACCTGCGAAAACGAGAACGCGGGCAGTCTTACCGGTTCCGTGTGGCAGGTTTACGGTTGAACGGATTGCTTGATCAGCCTTCTTTGGGTCTACGCCCAAGAGAAGTGCAACTTCAACAGTTGCGTCGTACTTAGTTGTAGTTGTCTCTTTAGCCAACTTAACTGCTTGTGAAGGTGTGTAGAGATTCTTGAAATCAATCTTCTCTGCCGCTGCCTTGTATTTCTTACTGCGCTTCATTTCTTCTCCTGTTTCTCGAGCAGGCCCGAGAGTCGGGTTGTGGTTAACGGACCAGCGAGGTCCTCCCACTCTTATCTGGAACTTTTCCAGTTAAGAATTCTTGTTTAGTTATTAGGAAACTGTGATTCCCATTGAGCGAGCTGTTCCAGCGATAATCAAACTTGCAGCTGCAAGGTCGTTAGCGTTGAGATCTGCCATCTTGAGTGTTGCAATCTCTTCAACTTGTGCTTGAGTGATATTTGCAACCTTGGTCTTATGTGGAACTGGTGAACCCTTTTCGACGCCAGCAGCCTTCAAGATAAGACGTGATGCTGGTGGAGTCTTGGTGATAAATGTAAATGAGCGATCTTCAAAGACGCTGATCTCAACTGGGATGATCTGACCCTTTTGGCTTTCGGTTGCAGCGTTGTACGCCTTAACGAAGTCCATGATGTTAACGCCATGCTGACCAAGGGCTGGACCCACTGGTGGAGCTGGTGTTGCTGCGCCTGCCTGGATCTGCAACTTAATGAGCGCAGTGATCTTCTTCTTTGGTGCCATTTTTTATCTTCCTTTTTCTCGGGTCTTAAAGCTTCTGAACTTGGTTGAATGCCAACTCGACAGGTGTCTCGCGGCCAAAGATGGATACCAATACCTTGAGCTTTGCTTGCTCTGGCATGATTTCGGAGATTGATGCTGGCAAGGTCGCAAATGGACCATCCATAACGGTGACAGATTCGCCGATTTCGAAATCGACCATCTTGATATCGATCTTGTCGGACTTCTTCTGCGGACGTGGCGCAAGAATATTTTCAACTTCTGGAAGTGTCAGTGGAGATGGGTGGTGCGCATTTCCTACGAAACCTGTAACACCCGGTGTGTTACGTACACATGACCATGACTCATCAGTGAGATCCATGCGAACAAGGACATAGCCAGGGAATACATTGCGCTTAACCTGCTTGCGCTGACCATTCTTAATCTCAGTAACTTCTTCTTCTGGAACTTCGATCTGGAAGATGAAATCTTCCATGTTGAGAACGACCTTGCGGTTCTCGAGGTTAGCCTTAACTTTCTTCTCAAAACCAGCGTATGAGTGGACGACGTACCAGTCGCCAGGTGCATTGCGAAGAGCGGCGCGGAACTCAGCATTCTCATCGTTCTCTTCTTCAATTTCTTCGGCAGCTTCTTCAGTGGCAATCTCTACTACTGCGCTATCGATTGCTGCGAGCGCCTCAGGAGTTCCGACCTCTTCGTCAGCAACCAAAGTGTCCACTGCGATGTCGTTGGCGAAACTTGGCGCAGATGTATCGGCAGCGCTCAGCGCAGCCTCAAACTCGTCCACGTGATTCTCTACATTCTCAGTCACTTAACTGCCCCTTAACCAAATACCCAGAAGACGACCTTTGTCAGCACTACATCGAGCAGTGAGACAACGGTGATGATGAACGCTACGAAGACCAACACAACAGATGTGTAGGTGGTGAGCTGCTTGCGAGTTGGCCATACAACCTTGCGAAGTTCAGAGATTACTTGGCGATAGAAAAGGCCAATGCGCGCGACAAGGCCTAAGCGCTTCTCGTCGTTCTGCTTCTCATCAGCCACGCGAACTACCTCTTCTTTTCTGATCGATACTTCTCTTATTCACTCTTTTACATTCTTATACAGCTTGCAGGGCAGGAGGGACTTGAACCCCCAACCGCCGGTGTTGGAGACCGGAACTCTGGCCAGTTGAGCTACTGCCCTTCAGACGTTACGCAGGCATGACTAAGCATGACCCTTTGCAAGCGCCAGAACGGGAAGTGTAGAGCCCCGCATGGGTGTGAGTAAAACTGAGTAAAGCGCGGACTCTGGCTCATGCGGGGTTTGGCATACTGAGCCCATGAGTTCAGACCAAAAGCCCCGCATTTCCCGTCGAATCGCAGCAATCGCCGAGTCAGCCACGCTGGCTGTCGATGCCAAGGCCAAGGCACTTAAAGCGGCCGGTCGCCCAGTTATCGGCTTCGGTGCTGGTGAACCAGATTTTCCAACTCCTGATTACATCGTCAAAGCAGCGATCGATGCTGCAGCGAAAGTTGCTAACCATCGCTACACACCTGCTGGTGGACTTCCTGATTTGAAGGATGCCATCGTTGCAAAAACAAAACGCGATTCACATTACGAGATTGCTGCAGATCAAGTGCTTGTTACTAATGGCGGAAAGCAAGCGGTCTACCAATCCTTCGCTTCCATCATTGATCCAGGCGATGAAGTACTTCTTCCTTCGCCATATTGGACAACATATCCAGAATGTATTGCGCTCGCCGGTGGAAAATCTGTCGAAGTCTTTGCTGATGAGTCTCAGAACTATCTCGTTACCGTCGAACAATTAGAGGCAGCACGCACACCTAAGACAAAAGCGCTTTTATTCTGTTCCCCATCAAACCCAACCGGATCTGTGTATTCACCGGATCAAGTTAAGGCAATTGGAGAATGGGCACTCAAGCACGGAATCTGGATTGTCTCTGACGAAATTTACGAGCACCTGCTCTACGACGGCGCGAAGGCTCCTAGCCTTCCGGTTGTAGTCCCTGGCATGGCAGATACCACCATCATCATCAATGGCGTCGCAAAGACTTATGCGATGACCGGTTGGCGCGTGGGTTGGATGATTGGACCAAAGGATGTCATCAAGGCAGCCACCAACTTGCAATCACATCTGACGTCAAATGTCTCTAACGTTTCTCAGCGCGCAGCAATCGCCGCACTTACAGGAGATCTCGCTGCTGTACATGAGATGGGCGTCGCCTTTGATCGTCGCCGCAAGTTGATGGTCAAAATGTTGAACGAGATTCCTGGTGTTTCTTGCCCAACCCCAACCGGCGCTTTCTATGTTTATCCATCCGTAAAAGGCATCTTGGGTAAAGAAATTCGCGGCAAGCGTCCACAAACTTCTGCCGAGCTTGCAACTCTTATTCTTGAAGAAGTCGAAGTTGCAGCCGTTCCCGGTGAAGCATTCGGTCCATCCGGATATTTGCGCTTCTCCTACGCCACCAGCGATGAAGATATTGTTGAAGGGATTACCCGAGTTGCACAGTTATTGGGCGAAGCTAAATAGTTAAAGCTCGACCCCAACAAGTCGCACTTCTGGTTCCAAAGTAATTCCAAACTTTTCGCGTACTTTTGCGCGCGCAGAACGAGCTAATTCCAATAAATCATTTGCGGTTGCCGTTCCAGAATTCGTTAATGCCAGAACATGCAGCGGTGAAATCTGCGCACCATGCAATTTATCTCCTCGCGTCACACCAGCGTGTTCCATCAACCAAGCCGCCGATGTCTTTACATCGCCATTGGATTGTGGCCAGCGTGGCGCATCCGCGGGAAGTTTTGCGGCATCGACCGCACTCAAAATTGGGTTGGTAAAGAAGGATCCGGCAGACCAAATATTTTGCCCGAGTAGCATTCCTTTTCGTTCGCGGAGTTTAAGCACCGCAACGCGCACATCAGCAATTGGGGCTCGTGCACCAATTTCAACCCCTAGTTCTTTCGCTAGCTCTGCATAACCGACAGGCAGGGACATTTCACCATTGCGCAGGTGAAACGTGACATCGAGAATTACGTATCGAGGCGATTCTTTCTTAAACTTAGAACTCCGATAAGAAAATTCACATTGGTCTGCAGTGAAAGTAACAATCTTCTTTTCAGTGCGGTCATAAGTCCGAAGGCGGGCAATAACTTCGCCGACTTCGTGGCCATATGCACCAATATTCTGAATCGGAGATCCACCGATTGTTCCAGGAATCCCGCTTAGTGATTCGAGATTTGCTAAACCTTTATCAATAGTAAATGCGACGAAATCATCCCAATTTTCACCACCTGCAACAGTGAGCAAGCCTCCGCTACATGCGTCGATTTCATAACTATTTCCTTTTGTTTCAACAAGCACAACTGTTCCTTGAAAACCATCATCACCCACGAGAACGTTGGATCCCCCGCCGAGAATCAGAAGTGGCTTATTGCTCGAATCAGCGGCTTCGATTGCAGCAATGAGTTCTGATTCAGTCGTAGCGTGAATTAAATTCTGTGCCGGCCCACCCACATGAAGCGTGGTGAAGTTCGATAACGACGAAGGGCTCATGGGTAAAGGCTAACGCCGTGGCGCAAGAATCTCATTCTTTCCTCGGAAGCGATCGAGAATCCGGTCGTAGTTCTTCTTGCTCTGTTCTTCGCGATAGGCCTCGTCGGTGTCGTAATAACCGTGATGACGCTCCTGCTTAAGCGGTAACTCCATCTGCCAAAGTCGACCTTGTGCTTGGCGGAGTTTTAGCGAGAATTCCATATCTGCATTGCGGTAATACACCGCGCGAATATTGAAAGCATTTGCTTCAAGTGCCGCGTCTCGATTCATGCCGAAGAAATAGCCGAAGAGAACATCGACTTCGCCTGGACCCTTGTCATCCACACTTCGCCACTCATCTTCGGTATTTACTAAACCACCGCGCCAGCCGACCGCCATGAATTCACCCTCGCGCAACTTTGCGAGAGTTGGGGTTATGGCATCGCCGGTGAAATGAGTAGATGGATCCATCAGAATCACATATGGCGCTGGTGCAGATTTAAGAAGTGCATTCGCGGCCTCGCCCCAACCAACACCACCGGTTATTTGAATCAGGTACGTGCGTTCATCAATCTCCGCTTCAAGCGCGGTCACATCGTGCTCGCCGCTAATAATGACGGTAATCGCAATGTCAGAAGGGGTGTGAGCTTTGATGCTTTGAATAGAAGAAGCTGCATCGTCACAGAAGCCATCGACAATGATCGCGATTGATGCTTGATATTCAATGCCCGTTATTTTGCGAAGGTCACCGATTCGAGCGTACTTCTTGAAAGGTGCGTTACTCATGAAGCCACGATAGTTGCTTTGGCCATTCCAAGTACTTTTACCTCATCAACCATCGCCGTGATATCCAATTTGATCTGCCCTGCTTCAACTGCTGAAACCTTGGCCGAGATAACTAACTGAGTATCGACGCCTGCTGGCACGACAACTGGTTTAGTGAAGCGAGCGCCAAATTCTTTGACTGCTGCAGATCCGGCAATATCGCTGATGTATTTACCGGCGAGCGCCATGGTCAACATTCCATGAGCAATGACATCAGGCAGACCAACGGACTTTGCGAAGGCCTCGTCTTGGTGGATCGGATTTTGATCTCCACTCGCATCGGCGTACGCCACGAGAAGCGCGCGGTTAATGGAATAACTCTGGGATGCGAGTTCTTGCCCAACTGTGTAAGCGCTCATGCGCGCACCACCAATGTGGACCACGTACTTACGACAAGTTCAGAGCCAGAGTGGAGGTCGGAACGAACAGAAACAATTTCATTTCCGGCCATGACGCGAGCGCTTTCGATAGTCGATGAGCAGAGCAGTGAGTCACCAGCAACAATCGGGCGGAAAATTTCGAAGCGTTGATCGCCGTGGACGACTCGGGTCCAATCCAGCCCACTATCTTGCAAGAGCGTTTGGGATTGATTAAGGGTTATAGATATTGCATATGTAGGTGGGGCTACATCAAGATTGGTTTCGCCAACAACGGCAGCAAAAGCCGCGATGGATTCT